>Ga0209755_10008777_pt1 | contig 10743 bp, 8 predicted proteins | sample TergutCo191P1_FD_187301 | JGI IMG/M metagenome (GOLD analysis project Ga0209755, IMG submission 187301) | Cornitermes sp. P1 segment gut microbial communities from Petit-Saut dam, French Guiana - Co191P1 (SPAdes) (version 2) | ecosystem: Host-associated > Arthropoda: Insects > Digestive system >... | reverse complement strand
TTGATCAAGAATCTGATCCAGAATGTCCTTTTCTTTTTCTTTCTTTTTTCGTGCCATGACCATGTTTTCTCCTCTGGTATTTCTACCATTTTAATGGTCATTTACACAATTTTTAAGACAGGCTCCCTATAACCGATTTAGCGGAAAAAATCCCTGAAAATGCGGAAATTTATACCGACATTACCTATGGTTTTAAACCGGAAATATTATCACTCTTCTGCGCTCTGCGTTTTGTCGAAGAATTTCGTGATGCAGTTGTTCAATATATCGTTTACGGAAAAGTTGAATTTAATAAAGCAACCAATAAAAAAGAACACCCTATGTTATTTGATATCACATCCCTTTATTATCTTTTCAAATTAATGGGGACAATGGGCGCTTCCAATTCGGAAACAGCAATGGAAACATTAAAAGATTTTTTTGCCATGTAAGGAATATTTGTGGAAACAAGCAAAGAACAAGAAAATATATACATAGAAAAAATATTCAGTATATATTCAAAATGCCGTAATGAACAGTCCTCTGATCGCCGTCAAGTATATTTTGTTCAACTTTGCGAACAAATATTCAAATGGTGTAGCCTAAAAAATATTGAAGATATGGGAGAAGAAATCTGTATTGTCTGCAAACGAATATTCAATGAAGAAAGCAAGGCAAATATACCAAATGAAAAAACCGAATTTATAAATTATATTTATATAGCGTTAAAGACCGAAAAAGCAAACTATCAACGAACCTATGAATCCGAAATAATAACAATACCTAAAGAAAAAAAATTAAAATTAAAAGAAATTGAAAATGTAATAACGATGGAAGAAAGTAATCTGGGAAGAAAATTAACATTTGATGAAAAGTTACATTATTTATACAAATGGTTTAAATTCAATAAAGATGATTACCAGAAATATATTGAGTTAAAGAATAAAAAATATGTCGGCAGTATTTCAACAACTGATGATGAAAAACCTGATATGTTGAATATGGCAGCAACCGCTCATTATGACAAAGATATAATCGAAAAAAAACAAGATTATGATTTATTCAAACAAAATATAAGTTTACTTTGTAAAGCTGTAAAAAGTGTTTTAGATAAAAAGCAACTACGGACAAGAGACTGTTGCAAGGACCTTTTTACATTGTATTGCATTGATAATCATTCCGATATTGCGGAATTGGAAGGTTTATCTTCTGTCCTTGATATGGAAATTCTGAAAACATATCAAGAAAGCAATAAAAAACCGACACAAAGAGAAATCTATCAAAAATACCATTCCGAAGCAAAAGACACCAGCGCAGAAGCCCGGGCTTCCGAAACATTAAGCAATTTCCTTGCCGGTTTACGCCAAAAATTAGAAGTGAAAAAATTGTAAATTTTTCTTCTAAAAACCATTAAGTTCTCTATTTTTTAGTCATTATCTATATTATGAGTGAAAAAGATATAAATACAAGCATTTTAAATAAATTGAATTCTCTTGAGCAAAAAATTCACGAGGAGGATATTACTCTGTTGTCACAAGATACAAAGGAATGGGAAGGAGCAGACGTAGTGATTTGTTCTAAACTTACTCATTCATTGGAAAGGTGGGTTAGAGAAAATAATATTGTCATTGGATTTCAAAATACTCAGCCGGAAAGAAGACTTGTTGTTACTAAATTTTCAAAGGAATTATCGTGGTTATTTTGTAATTTAAAAGATATATTCCAGAGTAAATTTGATTGTGAGAGTAAGTATGATTTTTACGGTATTCTGGCACAGACAGCTTTGAATTTTATCAATACAGAAAAAGAAAACATGAAAGGATTATTAATATCAGTTTTACTTCAAGCAAAGAAATTTATATAAAAAGACTTTAAGTATTTAGGAGGAAAATATGCCAGGACTATACACACCCAATAGAGATCAGGCGTTGTGGAACATAATGAGAGAGTGCGCCGCTAGAAGGATTAACAGGAAATGCAAGCATCGATTCGGTAGTGAGGTTTGTACAGGCTGTGATGTCTATATAATGAATTATGGTAGATACGATCCTGCCGACGCGCACCTAATGATGATGCAGGCCGAGGGATCCGTATATGAAATCAAAGGTAACAACAACCTAATGCGCAATGTGTTGATAGGTATTGTAGTGTTCTTTGGTTTGATTTATCTTGGAAGCTGGATAGGTGTGTGGGTTGAGAGGGCTGAAAAGCCGAAGGACAACCCGCCTGTATCAATAGAGGCTTCATTAGATTATGTGACGTTGATGATGAAAGCGCGGGTTGACGTTAACAGAGACGGGAAGGTCAACTGTATCGACGCCGCCGTGTCATTCTACCAGCATTACCCTGACAGAAACAACTGCAGGATAATGGAAAACAGGCACCCTGATGGCAGAATGTTTCATCTTTTTAACGCTGTACGTGTTAATGGAAAATGGCGATGTATTGAACCGCAGGCATATTTTAAAAATCATTCACAATATTGGATGGAATATGTGTGGCGTAACACCGATCAATATGATCATCGCTATTGCCGTGATGCCACAAACGTGTACAGAAGTTACGTTAGATGAATTCCAATTGATTCTCAATCATTCACCTTCATTCGCTCCCGCTTCCTACTACCCGATAACCGAAACTTCTACCTCACCGTCATAATCGCCGTTGTGAACAAATAATCGTTGCTCTTCGGGACTGTATTCATGCCTCAAGTCTTTCCCTGTTTGCGTTTTTGCTTCGATCTTTGGCGAAGCGCCGAAATATTCCGCGGGCAGGTAAATAACCGTAGGCGCTTTGATGCCGCTGTCGGCGATATAGTTAAAGATAAATTCGCTTTTTTTCCGGTTCCATTTAAAGGAGAGGGGAGCGCCTGCTGTTGCCATGGGGTAGGGGCGTTTCCAGCCTGAGGCGGCGCGTTCTTTGCCTTCGGAAAAGATTGAGAGGTCTTCGTCGTTCCAGCCGTCGCCGTATTTGTTGGTGTTGCCTGCCGAATAGTTCCAGATTGTCGAGTGAAGCAGATTAGCGTCGACGGCATCGTAGTACATGGAGACGGCTTCTTCGTGTAATTTGTAATTGCCTGTTTTGAAAGCGGAGCGGTTGTTCATGTCGAAGGCAAGGCCGAACTCGCCGAGAAGACAGGGCATGTTTTCCATTTTTTTCTTTGTAATGTCGATTCCGTGCGCAAGGCTGTTGGCGAAATGCCCGGCTATTTTTTTTCTGCCAAGAAGGACTTTTACTCTGTCGGTATCCATGTTGAACCACGAGCGGAAACTTTTTGTATAGAGCGAAAAACCGTCGTACCAGTGAAAAGCGTTTAACGTATTGTCAGGATCATTTTTATTCCATGATGGATGTGAGCTCTCCATCATGCTTTTCGGCAATCCTTCGATGAAGAAAATTGAATGTTTATCGGCTTCTTTCATGGCATTGATAAATTTGATTATAAACGGTTTTAGAAAATCATCGGCAAAATTGACCGGCCGTCCCTGATACAGAGTAAAGTGATCGTTTCGAAGCAGTTGCGGGGCGCCTTGCGTGCCGCTTTCGTCCTGCCATACGCCTGCCTGTTTCCACGGGCAGCTAAAGCCTTCTTTAAAGAGGGATACTCCGTCGGGGTTGAGAGTTTTGTAGCCGGAAATTCTTTTGCCGAAAGATGCAGCGCTGTAAACAGGAACCTTTACCGGATAGCCTGAGGCGGCAAGAATTGCCTGCCAGGGACTAGGTTTAAGCCCGACCGGAATTAATGGGTCTTCCGCATTGGTTAGATTCTGCTGCCCGATAAAGCCGGAATGCGGTTCATTCATGGAACCCCAGCCCGCGATTGCGGCGCAGTTTTTAAGGCGGCGCTGCGCGTGTTTTATCGCGGCGATGTAGCGGTTCTGAAGCCAGTCCTGAATGTTTTCACCGTCAATTTTTAAATCGGGAGCGTATGTAAGGCCTGCGAAAAATAAACTGAACATTGTGGCGGCGGCATATCGGTTATAGTTACACGGCCAAATCATTTTTGGGTAGGGTTTTCCGTTATTATAAAAACTATAGCGTTGACGCGTAACAGAGGCTCCGCAGGCGTCGCAATTGTCAAGGTTCATGCCCAGCTTTTCCATTGTCCACGCGGGAGCGCCGTCTCCGCCTGTCCATCTGCTCCACACATCCTGATGCGGATCGATGAAGACTGAGATGCCTTCTTTTTCGGCGGCTAAAAGAATTTTTCGCAGGTACGCGAGGTATGCTTCGTCGTAAATCCCAGGGCCTTCATGTTCAATCGCTTCCCATGTAATTATCAGACGAAGAAAGGTCATCCCCGCTTTTTTTAATCGTTGGAAATGGCTTTCGGCTTCATCCAAAGGGAAAGGTCTCCCTACAAATGAAACATTGTTTTGAGTGTTTAAAAATTCGCTCTCAATTTCTTTTCCGGGGGGATTAAAAGGTATTTTCGAATCGCCGCCCAGATTTACCCCGCGCAAGATCAGAGTTCTGTTTTCATTATCAAAAATCTGATTGTTAATTATGCGCATAGGGTTATTCTATCATTATTTCCAGAATTTCTCCGGGTGTTTTCGCCTTTAGAATTTCCTCGCGTTTTTCTGCGCTCTTAAATAAAAGGCTGACTTCCGCTAAAAACTGAAGGTGCGGTCCTGTTTTTTCCACCGGTGATAGAGTCATTATAAAAATTCTGCACGGCTGCTTATCCAGCGAATTAAAATCTATCTGGTTTTCGGAAATTCCGATACATGCGACTAAGTCGGTTATAGTTGATGTTTTTCCGTGAGGAATGGCGATGCCGTGCTTCATCCCTGTCGACATTTTTTCTTCTCTTTCCAAAACCGCTGCCAAAGCCGCGTCTCTGTCCTGAATCTTTCCTGCCCGGTGAAGAATGTCAAGCAGCTCGTTGATAATTTCTTTTTTGGTAGTGCCTTTCAAATGAAGGTCAATCGTATCCGTGCTTATTACTGTTTTGAGGTTCATATAATCATTGTACTCTTATAGTTTCCGTAAGTCAATATTATTTTATTACTCAAAATGCAGCCCAACTCCCAAATAAAAACCGATTCTAAACGCATGATAATTTTGAAACTCAAACTTTCCATTGTTGATACTGCGGTATCTTCCATTTGCAGACCCTCTTTCCCAGTGAAGAAAATCATAAGATGAATATAAACCGTTTACTATGGTAAACCACTTATAAGGATTGATAATTATTGAAAAATCGGCATGTAATCCCAAATTAAGAGCGCTATAAAAACCCATATTATTGGAATAATCATAATTATCTTCAATATTTGGATAATTATTAGTTAGAGGGTAGTCCATTTCTTCCCGATACATGGAAAAAATAGGTCCAAGAGATAATGGAACATGTACCATGGAGCCCAATTTTAGTCTGTATGAGGGACCTGCGCTTACCTGTATATCTGAAACCGAATATACATACAATGGCTCCATTTCAGTATCCTTCCATTCAAATCCGTTATAATTGCTCCCAAAAGATGTTCTTAAATACCAGCCGATAGGAAATGTCTCAGGGTAGTAATTAAGTGTAATGATGAAATTTGCCCCTTCCATATCTCTGCCGTAATTTTCTCCGGGATATTGTTCTGAAGTACGGTAAAAACCGCCTGACATACTGTAAAAAGAATCCCCAAAAGAATAAACTGTCAGCATGGTAAATAAAACCATGAATATTGTAATTTTTCTGATATTGTTCATCATTGATAATATATAACAATTTTGAGGTAAAAACCATAAAAAATTGTGGTCTTTCTGATTTTTTTTTAATAGATTTAAAATAGAGTGCCATATGCCAAATAGATTGACGCCCCGGGAAAACCAGATTTTTAATATGCTTTTAAGCGGTTCCGTGCCAAAAGAAATAGCCGGTCTGCTGAGTATTAGTTACGAAACCGTTCTGTATCATCAAAAGAAAATATACCGAAAATTGGAAGTTCATAGTATTAATGAACTTTTTAATAAATATTCGCCGGATTCCTCTGTTTCTGAGCACCCGGTAAACGCAGCGCTTCCGGCTGCAGCGGCGCGGGAAATTTCGACGAAAGGATTGCCCCATACCAGATCCTTGAAAAAGGCGCTGCTGATTAAAATTGCTTTTTCCGCGGCTGCTGTTCTGTGTTTAGGGTTTGCTCTTCCCTACGTTTACAGCTTAGGAGAGAAAATTTCCGTTCCCAATCCTGTTGTTATTACGTTTACTGATGACGGACCGCTCGGAGACGACGGGCCGCGGGGTTGGCAGTTTGTTATAGACCGCGGTTTGTTTTTTTATCATGGCGAGTGGAGAAAGTCGCCGTATCAGCAAAATAAAAATGAGAGAATTACAGCCGGGGATGTATATGACTTTTCCTGTACTTTTACATCAGATGTTGATATTGGCTATTTGGAGGCCGGTTTTTTCGATGCTCTTACAGGCGGTAAAGGCGGTTATTATTGGACTCTGCTTTCGAACAATCCAAAGGTTTTTTTTGATATTAAGGCAGGGGTTGAATACAGCGCGTCTTTTAATTTACTTATTACAAAAACCGCAAGCTGTGACGCTGATATTGCGAATAGGTTTATTTTGGTAGCTGGCCCCAAAACTGAAAATAATCCTGAATTGACTTTTACACAATTTGAGGTTACTAAACACTGATTTCTGTTAACAACAGCAAGAAGTATGCCAATTACCCAAAATACTACAAGCTTTTTTCTTATAACTACAAGATCTTGGGATAGTAAGATTTTTTATCTCCACTATGTTTATCACATGGAACATTTATTTCCTGTGAAACCGTATATAGTTTTATGCGGTTTTTAATAAAGTTTTCTGTGACACCTGTGGAATTGACCAGGTTAGCCGGATGATTTTTTTTTGAGTAATGCGGGTATACCGCTGTTGGTAATGTATTAACATGGTAAATATTGCGGGAGTGTGTGAGCCATGTTTCTTTTTTTTACAGGCTAATCTGTACTGAAAGCTTATTGCTTGCCGGGCCGCTTTCGCAGGGCTGCTCTATAAAAGCATGCTGTAAGTACGTTTTTTTATTTTTTACCTATGGAATATCTACTGCAAAAGAATCTTATGATTGCTTTTGCTTTTAATTTAGAGGCGCACGGAGGGCTTTATAAGGAACGTTCCTAATAAATTTTGTCGGCGGACGTAAAACGCGAGGAGCGTGTTATGAAGAACACAATTTTTTTCAATGGTGCGGCGAAGGTTTCCCTTTTGCCGGTAATTATCGCGATTGCAGCGGTAATTGGTTTTCTGGTTATGGGCTGTGATGACGGCGGGGCATCCTGCAGTCATGCCTGGAAATGGAAAGTGACAACTCAGGCGGCAGCTGGCGCGCCGGGGCTTGAAACTGAAATTTGCTCAAAATGCGGTGTAAAAAGCGGTAAGACTAAACATTTAGAACAATTAACAAACAGCGGATCCGGCAATGATGAAGGATTAACAAACAGCGGATCCGGCAATGATGAAGGATTAACAAGCGGCGGAGCCGGTAGTGATGAAGGATTAGCAAGCGGCGGAGCCGGCAATGATGAAGGATTAGCAAGCGGCGGAGCCGGCAATGATGAGGGATTAACAAGCGGCGGAGCCGGCAATGATAAGGGATTAGCAAGCGGCGGATCCGGTAATGATGAAGGATTAGCAAGCGGCGGAGCCGGCAATGATGAACCGTTAACAAGCAGCAAGTCCGACAATGATGAGGGATTAGCAAGCGGCGGATTAACGGTTATCAATATTTCCGTTATTCATGGCGTATATTTTCCTGAAGACAACATATCGTTTCCCACGGTAATTGATGAAACAGATCAATATACCGGAACTGTAAGATGGAGACATTTTCCTGCTGGTAATTATATTATAGGCGGTTCTTTTCATTTCGTTATAATAACTTTGAATCCTAAAGAAGGCTATACTCTGCAAGGTGTAAGTGAAAACTTCTTTACTATTGCAGGAACATCATCACAGGCATTCAACGAAGCTAACTCAGGCTTTATTTCTTTTACGTTTACTGATAGAACTAAAGATTATCATTCGATTAATGAAAAAGATCTCTCAAATTTAATGATAAATAATGCGGATGATAACAAATTTACGGATCGGGATTCAACCCTGAATAGAAATGTTATAGTATTTCCCATAAACACTGCCAATGAATGGGAAGAGGCAAGACAGTCAATTATTACAGGCAGAGAAGGAAGCAGTTATATCATCAATATAAAAAATGATTTGATTATTGCCGGCGCCAATAAATATAATGGGTATACATTTGGCTCCGTTAAGGATGTAAATATTTCGATATGCGGATCAGGCGTTCTTGCCCTGTCGAATAAAATCGGAAATGGAGCATTACTCAGAATAAATGAATATCAGACAGTAGATATTGATAATATAACATTGAAGGGTATTTTGCTAAATAATGACGCTTTGGTTACTGTCGCAAATAACGGTACTTTCATTATGTACGGCGGAAAAATAACCGGCAATAGAAATGTATTTGGCTTAAGCGAGGCTGACGGCGGCGGTGTGAGAAACTCCGGGATGCTTATTATGTACGGCGGAGAGATTTGCAATAATGAGGCTGTCAATACCACTTTTTCTTCTTTAGGCGGCGGGGTGTTAAATCAGGGCGGGTATTTTATCATGTATGACGGAAAAATTGCCAATAATACCGCCGGCGGTTCTAATCCTAAAGGCGGAGGAATTGCTAATATTTCGGGGATTATACGAATAGTCAGCGGTATGATTCTTGGCAATGAAATCAAAGAAAATGGCAATTATGCGTCCAGCGGAGCGGCACTGTTTAAATCCTGCGGACTCGTTGAATACGGTTATTTTAACGAAGAAAGCGGTGAATGGGTTAATAGCGGCAAGTTAATTACCAGAAACTCATCAATTTATTTATATAATGGAATTTTAGCAGAAAGATATATTTAAAAATAGAGGAGATGGAATTTTGATATTTTTCAGATTTCCTTAAAAACCTCTTGACAAAGAATTTCAATTTGTGTAGTGTAACCTTAGAACAGCAAAGGCGCTGTGTCTAACTGCCTGATCGCAAAATAAGCGGTTGGGCGCTTGGGCACAGCGCCTGTTTTATTTATAGGAGGGTATGAGTATGAAGAACATTACTAATTTGTTCGGAAGCATGGTCTTCAATGACGCAGTCATGCAGGCGCGTCTGCCCAGGGATGTTTACAAATCCATGAAACGGACGATATCGCAGGGTACGCATCTGGAACATGATGTTGCCAACGCGGTGGCAAACGCCATGAAGGAATGGGCTGTTGAAAAAGGCGCGACCCATTTTACACATTGGTTCCAGCCCATGACCGGAACTACAGCGGAAAAACACGACAGTTTTATCTCTCCTTCCGGGGATGGCAAGGTTATTGTCGAATTTTCCGGCAAGGAACTTGTCCGGGGAGAGCCGGACGCGTCAAGTTTTCCGTCGGGAGGGCTTCGCGCAACATTTGAAGCAAGAGGTTATACCGTTTGGGATACGACTTCCTACGCGTTCATAAAAGACGGTACTCTTTGCATACCGACGGCTTTCTGCTCGTACTCAGGAGAAGCGCTTGATAAGAAGACGCCGCTTTTGCGTTCCATGGAAGCTGTCGACAAGCAGGCTATGCGCATCCTCAAACTGTTCGGCAATACGACAGCAAGCCGCGTAATAACAACCGTAGGCCCGGAGCAGGAATATTTTCTGATTGATAAGGAAGCTTTCCTTAAACGCCCGGATTTGATCTACACCGGCAGGACATTATTCGGAGCGCGTCCGCCAAAGGGTCAGGAACTTGAAGATCACTATTTTGGATGCATTAAGCCGAGAGTTTCGGCTTTTATGAAAGAGCTTGATGAGGAACTCTGGAAGCTCGGCGTATACGCGAAGACAAAACATAATGAAGTCGCTCCCGCGCAGCACGAGCTGGCTCCTGTTTTTTCTACGACAAATATTGCGACCGACCATAATCAGATTACGATGGAATTAATGAAGACCATCGCTAACAAGCACGGTATGGCGTGTCTGTTACACGAAAAACCGTTCGCGGGTGTTAACGGAAGCGGCAAGCACAATAACTGGTCTATCAGCACTGACACCGGTGTCAATCTTCTTGAACCCGGCGACACTCCGCAGGATAACGCGCAATTTATGCTGTTTCTTGTTGCTGTCATCAAAGCGATTGACGAGTATCAGGATTTAATGCGCCTGTCCGCTGCCAGCGCGGCAAACGATCACCGTCTTGGCGCGAATGAAGCTCCTCCCGCCATCATCTCAATGTTTATCGGCGATGAGCTAAAGGAGATACTTGACGCGATTGAATCAGGAACCAGTTACAAAGGAAAAGAAAAACATCAGATGGAAATTGGCGTAACGGTGCTGCCGCATTTCCCGAAAGACTCAACGGATCGCAACCGCACGTCTCCTTTCGCGTTTACCGGCAACAAGTTTGAGTTCCGTATGCTCGGCTCGACATTCTCAATCTCGGGGCCGAACATTGTGCTTAACACAATTGCCGCGGAAGCATTGAATCAATTTGCCGATGTTCTTGAAAAGTCAAAGAATTTCACCGCCGATGTTGCGGCGATTGTTAAAAAGACATACAGCGAACATAAAAGAATTATTTTTAACGGCAACAACTATTCCGAGGAATGGATAACAGAAGCTGAAAAGCGCGGGCTTTCAAACTTAAAGACCACGGTTGACGCGCTGCCCAAATATATCGAGAAGAAGAGCATAGCGCTTTTTGAAAAACATCATGTGT
>Ga0209755_10008776_pt1 | contig 10744 bp, 6 predicted proteins | sample TergutCo191P1_FD_187301 | JGI IMG/M metagenome (GOLD analysis project Ga0209755, IMG submission 187301) | Cornitermes sp. P1 segment gut microbial communities from Petit-Saut dam, French Guiana - Co191P1 (SPAdes) (version 2) | ecosystem: Host-associated > Arthropoda: Insects > Digestive system >... | reverse complement strand
GGCATTTACGCCTGACCACGGCATTTACAGCAACGGCTACTTTGTCTCGCACGTACGCCGCCAACTACAGCAAGATTTCAGCGAGGCCGAAGTCTTTGGTGGCGGGCTTATCGTCAAGACGACCCTGAACACAGACCTGCAAGCCGCTGCCGAAGAAGCTGTGTGGAACGGCATTGGCCGCGACCCCAGCGGACCAGAGGGTGCGCTAGTCTCTGTTGAAGTGGAGACGGGCAAGGTCATTGCCATGGTAGGCGGGCGCAGTTTCGAGGCAGATAACTTTAATCTGGCAACCCAGGCACGTCGCCAGCCGGGGTCAACCTTTAAGACTTTCGGTATGGTGGCTGCTGTTGAGAAGGGCATGTCGCCGACTTTCAGGATTGATTCGTCCTCGCCTGCAACTATTGGGTCGGGGCGCAATCAGTGGATTGTGAACAACTCTGAGGGGCGCGGGCGTGGCCCCATGACCCTGCATGCCGCTATGGCGGGTTCGGTCAACACGGTGTTTGCCCGCATTGCCAACGAGATTGGTGCCGAATCTATCATTGACGCTGCTAGTCGTATGGGTGTCCAGACAGAACTGCAGCCTTTCCTATCGGTAGTACTGGGCGCACAGGGCGTGACCGTGCTGGAAATGGCGTCTTCGCATGCAACCCTTGCTTCTGGTGGGATTTATCGCTCCCCCGTGGTTATTACAGAGGTTACCGACCGCAACAACAATGTGATTTTCGAATGGGAAGAAAATGGCGACCGCGCCCTTACTGAAGAAGTCGCCTGGGCCTGCACACAGATGATGATGGGTACCGTTACTGGGGGTACAGGATCACGTGCGCGCATTCCTAACTGGCAAGTTGCTGGCAAGACTGGCACCAGCCAGAGAAATCGTGACGTGTGGTTTGCAGGCTATACGCCCGTGCTGTCTACGGCAGTATGGGTTGGCCACAAGGAAGAAGCGACTATCTTTATGAATGGACGCCGTGCCTTTGGTGGCACTGTTGCTGCCCCTATCTGGCGATCCTTTATGGAAGTTGCGCTACTCGAATATGAAAATAAGCGCTTTGCTACGGCCCCAGCACCACCCTTTAATAACGCGCAGTTCAACATTCCTATGGCGACCCCGCCTTCACTTGAGGGGCTTACTTTAGACGCGGCACGTGCCATGCTGATTGGCTTTGATATAAGCGTGAACGAGACCTATTCAGACGATGTGCCTGCTGGGCACGTTATTAGCGCAAGCTTCAGCGGCAGCAGGGTTACGATTACTGTCTCTAAGGGTCCGCGCGAAAATGCAGATGAAGACGATGCGGCAGATGACGAGAGGTCAAATGAGCGCCCAGGCGGCGGCACACCTGCCCATCCACCAGGCGGCGGCACAACGCCTACTCCTCCCGGAGGCGGCGGAGCAACACCCCCACCAGGCGGTGGCGGCTCAACCCCCACAACCCCGACTCCTTAAAGCAGCTCCCTAAAGCAAGGCTAGCTGCTGCTCATCTAAAGAGAACACCTGCGCTGTTTTCTCTAGCTGCAACGCTATTGATTTCGGTGCGGTACCGCCCTCTGTCGTGCGTGCTTCGACTATCTTATCAATGCGCAGCGATTCTTCGGTGTCGCGCCCAAAGCCAGCATAGAAGCCCTGCAGCTCATCAATGCTCAAATCCTGCAACTTGCGTCCTTGACGCTCGCAGGTCAGCACGATGGCGCCTACGATTTCATGCGCCTGTCTAAAGGGTAAATGGCACACTTCTACCAGGTAGTCAGCAAGGTCAGTTGCCGCCATGAAGCCGTCCATCGACGCCTTTTTCATGCGGTCTTCGTTGATGGAAAGTCCCGAAATCATGCCCGTCATAACCTTGAGGCATGCCTCAATAGTGTCTAGCGCATCAAAGGTGGGCTCTTTGTCTTCTTGCATGTCCTTGTTGTAGGCAAGCGGAAGACCCTTTAAAGTCACCAACAGCGAGTTCAAATCACCCACCACACGACCGGTTTTGCCGCGAATAAGCTCTGCAAAGTCTGCGTTTTTCTTCTGCGGCATAATCGACGACCCCGTCGAATACTTATCAGAAAAGTTCAGAAAACCAAATTCCTCTGTCGTCCACAAGATAAGCTCCTCTGATAGGCGCGACAAATGTATCTGGCACACTGAGGCTGCATAAACTGCGTCCAGCATGAAATCACGGTCACTAACGCTATCCAGCGCATTTATCGTGATCTGCGAAAAACCCAGCTGCTTTGCCGTGAACTCACGGTCTAGTGGATAGCGCGTACCTGCCAAGGCAGCACTGCCCAGGGGCGAATAATCCGCCGCATCAAAAGCAGCGATAAAACGCTTGAAGTCACGCGCAAACATCTGCGAATACGCCAGATAGTAATGCGCCAAACTAATGGGCTGTGCCTTTTGCATGTGCGTGTAGCCTGGCATAATGACATCAACATGGTCCTCTGCACGCTCCAACAAAACTAGACGCAAAGCATTTAGCGCACGGCAGACCTCTACTAGGCGCTCCTTCATGTACATGCGTGCGTCAGTAGCAACCTGGTCGTTTCTGCTGCGCCCTGTGTGCAAGCGGGCACCGTCCTCGCCAATGCGCGCGGTCAGAGCATGCTCGATTGCCATGTGGACATCTTCATCAGTAGACCGCCACTCGAAAGTACCCTCTTCGATTTCTTCAGCAATGGCAGTAAGCCCCGCCTCTATCGCCTGGGCCTCGTGCGAACTTATAACGCCCTGGCGCGCAAGCATCATGGCATGGGCAATCGAGCCGTCAATGTCTTGGCGCCACATCCGCTTATCAACAGGCAGCGAGGCACCAAACGACAACAACTCATCACTGGGAACGTCGCTAAAGCGCCCGCCCCAAGCAGGCTTTTTGCTCTGGTCAGGCTTATGCGAGGCCATCGCCGTCCTCACCCTTGCCACTGGTACCCTGAACCTGCGACCACACCTTGATGGGCAAACTGTAAAGCTCCATAAAGCCCTTTGCTGCCTTGTGATTAAACTGGTCGCCACTGTCATAGGTCGCAAGACCAAAGTCATACAGCGAATAGGGAGAAGTTCTACCAACAACTGCACAATTTCCCCTGTACAGCGATAGGCGCACTTCTCCGCTAACATGAGTCTGCGTCTGGACGATAAAAGCGTCAATGGCAAGTTTCAGCGGGCTAAACCACTTGCCAAAATACACCAGACGCGACCATTCCTGTTCCAAAGTTAGCTTATAGTGCATAGTTTCGCGCTCTAAGGTAAGCTCCTCCAGGGCCTTATGCGCCGCAATCAAAACTGACATGCCCGGCGTCTCGTAGATTTCACGCGACTTCACGCCAATCAGCCTGTTCTCAACCATGTCAATGCGGCCAACACCATGAGGACCTGCAATCGCATTAAGTTTTGGCAACAACTCATGCAGGGGCAGTGCCTCCCCATTAAGTGCAGTCGGCAGTCCACCCTCAAAACTCAAGGTCACGACCTCTTCGTCAGAGGCATCGGCACGCTTTGGATCCTGTGTAATAGTGTAAACATCTTCAGGAGGCTGCACATTAGGGTCTTCTAACACACCACATTCAATAGCACGACCCACCATATTGTCATCGACTGAATACGGCGATTCCTTCGTCGTCGGCACAGGGATATTAAACTTCTCCGCATAATCCATCTCTGCCTCGCGCGTGACCAGATCCCATTCACGCACCGGCGCCAGCACCGAAATATGTGGGTCAAGCGCCATAATCGAAGTCTCAAAGCGCACCTGGTCATTGCCCTTACCCGTACAGCCATGAGCAATGTAGTGTGCGCCCTTCTCGCGCGCAACCTCTACTAACTTCTTCGAAATCAGCGGGCGCGACAGCGCAGAGACCAGCGGATACTTATTCTCATACAGCCCATTTGTCATCAGCGAAGCCGCAACATATTCTGCCGCATATTCCTCCGTGACATCTAAAACGAGGGCCTCTTTTGCACCAATCTGCAGCGCCTTTTCAATGCTGGGCTTCAAATCTTCGTCTTGGCGCTGCCCAACATCAACCAGCAGGGCAATAACATCAAGGTCATACTCCTCGATAATCCATCTAATCGAAACTGAAGTATCAAGCCCACCGGAATAGGCTAATATGCATATATCTTTTGACATGGTATTCACGACTCCTTCTATATGACGTAGCGGGGACAAGCCCGAAAATAGGCAAAAATGCGACCACTTAAAGGTCGCAGAAAGAGAGGCAAGAGTCGCTGTAATCGTTGGCGGAAGACAGCAAGCCCTTGCTAAATTCGTCGTGAAAAGAAAGCGGAGGAGCAACCCGTAGTGCCGAGGCGGTCCAACATCGGTGCGCACCCAGTAGCATTGCATGCCACCAAAGCTGCGTCTGTGATGTCTACTATGTCGAGCACTTCATTCATTATTTGTTGATTTCTCCCATGAAATAAAGAAGTTCTTCTTCTATTATAGCGGCTTTTTTCTCATTTTCGCAGACAACTAGGAGAGTGGTGTCTCCTGAAACTGTTCCCATAATACCGTCAAGCCCTGCGGAATCTATCGCCGCTGCAACACCTGCAGCTGTACCACCCTGTGCCTGAATCACAATCAAATTGCCCGTTCTAGTGACTTTTTCTGTCAGGTCATGAACCATTCTTTGAAGGTGCTGGTCTTCGGCCAGGACATAGTATCCTCCGCTTGCCTTCGTTAACTTGAGCTCATCAACGTCACGAGACACCGTAGCCTGAGTACACTTATATCCCCGATCTATGAGGATTTGGACGATCTCTTGCTGCGTCCTGATGCGATTTCTACGTACAATATCGCGGATAATCTCATGTCTTTGCATGCGCTTTTTCATTCCCGCTCCTAACTATGGGACTCACACTGCAAAAAATCTGTCATTAACTCACAATAACGTGTAAAGTAAGTATATACTTACAGATTTTAGCACTACCATGCATAAAATATCAATATTTTGCATTTAAGGATTTTTCTCTCATCCTAAGGTAGCACTGCAGTTACCTGGCGATCACCACTTTATGTGCAACGGTCACTGGGCGGTCTTATTAGTCTGTTTGGCGGTGATTAGTGTCGCTGAAAGGTGCTTCAACTATTGACAGTTACAAAGTATCTGGACTCTCTAAAAGTTCCCTGTACTCGTCTTTCGGTAGTGCTTCGCGCATATGGTCTCGATAGTCATTTGAACCTGCGAGTGTTTCTCTCATCATCACAACGGTAAGATAGCGACCCTTTTCTGTCAAGGTCAATTCCTCTTCGTTGTCGGTTTCAAAGGCGCCAACGGCACGCATGAAGGTCATTTCCATAGGTAAGCCGCGAGAAATATCGACACCAAAGCGCTCACGGAACTCCTGCTTATCTAAGCGCAAGCCAAAGAGTTTCGTCGCAAAATAGTAGCGCATATCGACGACCTTGCTTTTTGCACCCACAGTCATACTAGCTATAGGGTGCTTGCCTTGTGCGATTTTCTCATTGTATTCACGCAGTCCAAAGGCATTCGTGTAATTCTGTCCGCGCAAATACGACATGGCTCCTGCACCAATACCAACGTACTCAGGATAGTCAACGATGTATTCATCAATAATCATATCCTTGCAGCGGCTGAAGGTCCAAGCACTCGAGCCTACAAAACCATCTGCATACAAGGTGTCACAGACGACCTTATACATTTCATATTCTTTTTTAAAGTCAACCTTGCCGACCTCTTTTGCCATTTGCTTACGGCGCATGGGGCTTGCAAGCAGCGGATAGAAAGTCGTCTGATTGCAGCCTGTTTGCTTGACTAGTTCAAGGTCGCGCTTCAACGATTCCATACTCTGGGTCGGGAAGTTAAAAATCATGTCAACGTTGAAAGAATCAAACTTGCCCTGCGTGCTTTGCACTGCAGCAAGGGTTTCTTCTGCAGAACCTGTGGTCTTATAGCGGCTCATATACTGCAAAAGTTCATTGTCAAAGGATTGCACGCCCACAGAAAGGCGGTCGACTCGCGAACTCAGCGCGTCAAAAAGTTCGTCTCCCAAATCCGTTGGATTTGTTTCAGTTGAAATGTCTTTTATGTCGGGGAAGAGCTCCTTTGCGTAGTCGATTAGATCAACCAGTTCATCAAGCAAGACGGTGGGGGTTCCTCCCCCAATGTAGCTTGCGTCAAAGCGGTAGCCCAGTTCCTTGACCATTTCAAGTTCGCGGCGCAGTGACTTATAGTAGTTGCGCGTGCGCTCTTCTTCAAAGTAGAAACGATTGAAGGAACAATAGGTACACAACTGCTTGCAGAAAGGAATGTGCATGTACAGCATGTAGCGTTTGTCGGGGTCGGCTTCGGGCAGCCCCTGCTCTAGGGCAGCGACGTCGCCGTTTAGATAGTTTTTGTTGAGGACGCGGGTCCCAATGCGAAGTGCGCGTTCTGCGAGCATACCTTAATCTCCTGAATGTTCTGGGTCGAACTTTATGTCAGTATCTAGACCGAAGTCCTTCATTACTTTTTGGGCGGCCTCTTCTCCCCCGTCGATACAATTTGGAATCCCTACACCGCGGAAACAGCCGCCTGCACAGGCAAGCCCTGGTGTTGCGGCAGTGCGATCCTCGATAGTCTCGACGCGGTCTAAGTGACCCATTTTATATTGCGACATGCCCAGTGTCCATCTATAAAGGCGTGCAAAGAGGGGCTCAGCATCTTTGGGTAGCCCCATTACGGCGCGTAGCTCATCAAGCACAACAGCAATGAGTTCTTCGTCAGGCAGGTTCATGACTTCTTGGTTCTTTGGCGTTCCTGCAAAGCCGCGAATGAGGACGCGTCCTTCAGGGGCACGACCTGGCCACTTTGTTGAAGACCATGAAGCGGCGAGAAGGTCGCTTTTCTCAACTTCTGGAACCAGTACGCCAAAGCCATCTTTGCGCTCAGGTCCGAGGTCTTCTTCCCTAAAGGCAAACGAAATAGTTGATGAGCTCACGTTAGGAATGCCCGCATAAGCTGCAGCGATTGCAGGGTCGAGGTCTGCGGTGACTTCTGCACCCGCATAAGATTCGGTGGCTATGATGACACCGTCGGCCTCTATAACTTCATCCATGTAGGACAGGGTTGTTTGGGCTGCCTGGGCTAGCTTATCTTCAGGGATTTTATCTTCGTCAATGCGACCGCAAAACACAGGCTGGCTCGCGCCTTGGGCAGCGCAGGCACGTTGCGCACCCAGGTCTTTGCCTGAATCGTCGGCAAGTGCGCCAATGCGACCAACCGTGTGATAGGGGCTGGTGCCTTCTGCTGTGCAAATCTCAACACGATAGCTGCCGCAGTCTGTGCGCGTGACACTTTCAACTTTTACGCCCGTGCGGATATTATGCGCTGTATGCTGTGCCATAGAATCAGTAAGTTCATGCATGCCTAGCTTATAGCTTGCAAAGACGGTCTTGCCCCAAATGTCTTTCTTTGGCGGCGCGTCTTCTTCTTTTGCTTTCAATGCAGCAGCCTTGGCCGCCCGCGCCCGTGCTTCCTGGGCCATTACGGTGCCGCGGATGACACTGCCGTATTTCTCCTCCAGATCAAAGTACATGGGGAAATGCGAACCTAGTGACATGTCGATAGGGTCGGAGGCATGTACGCCCCCCAGGAAAGGTTCTGCGATATAGTCAAGAACTTCTTGACCGAAGCGGCGCTTGATGAAAGAGCCCATGGCCTCATCGCGGCGCGCATCGCCTGTGCCATCTTTGCTCATGCCGTCAGCAGCCCAGTCGCGCGGCGGGACAGTCATTTCGCGAATCATGTCCATCTTGCCCTGTTCCGACAGCAGCTCCGTTTCAAAAAGCGGACCTAGCTTTGTGGGCACAAACATGACAAAGCCTTCGGGCAGTTCATGCATTTTGCCATCGCGGAAAATGTAGACTTTTTTCTTTGGGTCGTTGCTGGGCAGCCAGTCATCTTCTGCATCAAGCTGGGTAGTCATACGGCGCCCGCCCGGCTTCATTGCGCTAAAACAGTCAGGACCACCATCAATGATGTAGGGCTCACCCGTTTCAGGGTCAAGGACAATCTCGCCAGCAACCTTACCGCCAACGCGGCAATCGCGCTCTAGCAAGGTATAGGTCAAGTTAGCGCCCGCCTGTTTTGCGCGCTCTAAATAATAGGCAGCAGCAAGGCCTGTGGCCCCTCCCCCAACAATTACGATGTGCTTTGCTTCAGCCTGAGCATGAGCCATTACCGTGGACCCCCTGGTGCACCAGGACCACGCTTCTCGACCGGATCAGCAAAGTCAATGCCTGCCTCGCGCATCACTTTCAGCGCCGCGCTCTCCCCGCTTTCCATGCAATTGGGCACACCTACACCTGTGTAGGCAGCACCCGCAATGCTCACTAGCGGCACGCGGTCCATGTAGGCATTCAGCGCCTTCATGCGGTCGGGATGTCCCACAATATATTGCGGCATGGCTTTCGGGAAACGAAACACCTTCGCATACGTGGGCTTCGCGCCAGGCTTTAACCCCAACAGCTCCGTATATGACTTGCGACACAGCTCAATCAAGTCCGCGTCAGGCAGGTTATGAGTCACATCATCGCGCGCACCACCAATAAAGCCACGCATAAGAACCGTGCCTTTCGGGGCGCGCCCCGGCCACTTCGATGAAATGAGGGAGATACCCGTAACGGGTTGCTCCTCGATACCGGGTGCTAAAATCCCGTGCCAGTCCTTCTTAAACGGCGCATCTTCTTCGTTCCACGCAGTAATAACAGTCGCACACGACGAATGGGGAATGTTGTACAAAATACCTGCCGCATCAGGGGTAAGGCTAAGCAAAAGCTGACCTGCAACCCAAGCAGGCGCGGCAATGATTACCGCATCAGCCTCCACAGTCATTTCTTTTCCCTGGGACTTCGCACCCTCATAGCGCGACCCATCCTCTTCAAAGCGAATGCCCGAATAGCGAATAACGTCCGTGCCCTGCTCATCTTGAATGGTCACTTTGAAGCGACCATCTTTTGTGCGCTCGACATCAGTTACTGGGGTCGACACCTTAATGTTTTGCTCCCCCACGGCTTTTGCCATGTGGTTGGTAAAATCATCAAGTCCCTTCTGGCAAGAACTAAAAAAGGTGCGGGCGGGCTGTCCCGGTTTTGGCGGAAACTTTGCCTTCATCTCCTCGACCTTTTTGCGCTGCGCAAGAAAGCCCAGGATGAGCGATCCGTACTTTTGCTCCATTTCAAGCAACATCGGGTAGGTCCCCAAAGTCGACATGGTATCAGGGTCAGATCCATTAATACCGCCCACGAGCGGTTCTGCCAGACGGTCTAGACATTCAGGACCTAACCTGCGGCGCACCAGCGAACCGATGGCCTCGTCCTCATCTGGATTGCGCTTCTTCTTTGGCAACACAATGTCTAGCGCCATACGAAACTTCGCAGGCCAGGAATAGAGTTTCGTCGTCGCCATAGGCAAGATTTTAGTAGGCGCAAACATCATAATGCCGTCAGGCAGCGGCACCAACTTGCCGTCCTTGACAATGAAAGTCTGCTTATTTTCGTCCATGGTGCCATTTATCTGATCCTCGATACCCATGTAGCGCGCCACACGTGCCATCGAAGCTGTTTTGCTAGTTAGGAAAGAATCACTGCCGCCGTCAGCGATTGCCTCTTCGCCCCCAGGAAGTGTTGGGCGGTCAGTCCAAAGCTGGCCCCCGACACGACTATCAGATTCATAGATGGTATATGAAATATTGTGGCCGGCATTTGCTGCACGCTTCAGCTGATAGGCAGCACCAAGTCCTGCAATGCCAGCGCCTACCACCACAACATGGAAAGGTCTGCTAGCGTCGCGCGCAATTGATTCAGCTGATTCGTTCTTTATGGTGGCATCTTTCATTGCGCGGTACTACCTTTCTGCAAAGCTTCATATACACAATCAACAAGCGATTCGATTAACGCAGGATGGATGGCGTCAACTGTAGCAAGGGTGGGCGTGCGAACAAAGTCGAAATCGAGCCTCTCTGCTTCTTTTGCAGCATCGATATCAAGGTCGTAAAGCACTTCCATGTGGTCAGTTGAAAAACCTAGAGGGCAAACGATGACTGTCTGCCTTTCTTTAGTGTCTCCCAGTGATTCCCTTAAGTTATTGAGCGCCTCCTTCAAAGAAGGGCGCAGCCACACGCCACCGCGAGCCCCAATAGACACATAACTTAAGTCACCGGGTTCAGCATGTTGAGGAAGGGCGGTATCTATGCGAGCAGCAGCACCTAGCAGCTGTCGCTCATAAACTGTCGAAGTTTCTTGAGGGTCATCAACGGGAAGTGAGTGAGCAACAAATAGGTAGTGGATGTCTTCAGCGCGACCATGACCTGAGTATGCTTCAGTCAAGTAGTCAATATGTGCCTGAACAAAGCAGTCCTTCTCACCAAAAACAGGCGCACGAAGCACCTCATCTATGCCAAGCTCCTCTGCTGCGGCCTGCACTCTTAGAAAGGGGCCTGACCATGCGGCAAAAGATTCGTAGGCGGTCATGGAGAGGTACACAATGCGCTGGCATCCTGCATCGCGCAGTTTTTGCAAGCCGTCTTCAATAAGGGGCTCTGTAAAGATCATGCCAATTTCGATGTCGCGAACACATTCAGTAGACTGTGCGCGATTGTGAAGGGCAAGCTTTAGTTCCTCACAGATGGCAAAAGAAATCTCATAACTAGGAGACTTTCCACCGATTTGCGCGTACTTATCTTTTGCTGCAGCAAGTACTGGCGGGGGCAAAGTCACCCCAGCAGCGCCTGCAACACGCTCAAGCATAGGGG
>Ga0209755_10008775_pt1 | contig 10744 bp, 9 predicted proteins | sample TergutCo191P1_FD_187301 | JGI IMG/M metagenome (GOLD analysis project Ga0209755, IMG submission 187301) | Cornitermes sp. P1 segment gut microbial communities from Petit-Saut dam, French Guiana - Co191P1 (SPAdes) (version 2) | ecosystem: Host-associated > Arthropoda: Insects > Digestive system >... | reverse complement strand
TCAAAATTGGGGCATATCTGTGGGGTAAGTACTGGAAAACCTATCAATATCATAGATCTTCTACCAGATTGTGATGTGACATAACATAAGGTTGTTGAGGTACAGTATATACAATTTTTTAAAGTTTTGCATTAGTATGATTCATTCCTTTAAAATTTGACAGCCTATTGCAAGCTCATTGAAACAGGCTGAGCTTAGATGGGAATGTCAGCAGGTTAAAAAATGCCCTGCCTTTTATTGAACTGAAATGCTGTACTATCTTTACAAGAGCTCCTACTGGACCCTATCCTGAGCCAGATGAATCCACTCCATACTTTAGTTACCTACTTTAGTATTATACTTCTACATGTGCCTCAATCTTGGGTTGTGTCTTCCTTTCTAGTTTTGCAATCAACATTTTTATACATATGTCACCTTCGTCTGCTTGCCATAAGTCCTCCAAAACTTGGTCATCATGATACCAGTTTCTATTACTTTTGCTTATGTAGATGTAAATGTATACTTTGTTCTTAAGTACTTCCAATCATTATTTTTCTTTTGGTGTGAGGGACTGAATTTCACACACAGAGCAATAGGTTATAATACAGTTCTCTTTATTTTAATTCCTTGATGAGCTTGTGTGTCAAGAGGCTACTTAAAAATTGTCACATTTGTTCCATGTAAGGACAAATAGCTTATAACCACATGAAACAAGACAGGTGTTTTTATATATTTAACATGGAGGCACATTCACATACCCATTGTTCCCATGAATAATCAACAAGTATTACATATTCTGAGTGTGTGTCTGTAGCTTTAGTTACCCAGAATGCAAAGCACATTTGTCATATTGCTATCTATGTCCTGTTTGGCTCTACCATGTTTTTGCACATTGTCTCATAAACTGCACAATTTTTGGAAAAAGTTATTGACCATAAAATGTTTTTTGATTTTTTCTACAACTTTTGTTTGAAACATTTCTAACTCTAAGAAGAATTCATTGAGGTACCATCATAAATGTTCGTAGATCTTCATGCAAAATGCCCATCATTGTTGTCATATTTGTAATGAAATTTGAATTTTGTAGACAGATTTTTTAAAAATACTCAGATATCGAATTTCATGAAAATCTGTTCACATGGAGCTGAGTTGCTCCACATGGATGGACAGACAGACAGACACACATAACAAAGCTAATAATTGATTTTCACAATTTTGTGAATGTGCCTAAAATGCTTGTTAGTAATTGTAGGCCTACTTCATTTTAAACAAACTTCCATTACTGTATGTTTTCAGGCTCCTGTGGTGGGTATTGACTGAATGATAGTGTTATGGGTAATGACCCTGTGTATGGTTGATTGTACATTGACTCTAAAGTTTCAGAGGAATGTGCTGCCTCTGTTTCAAGTATCCATTCATCCTAAAGATGGAGACATCATGTTCCTTTGAAATAGAATCCATGCTTTGTGTCATAACAAATAAGACTATCATTTAATCCTATTACTATGTTGGTACTCTGTTAAAATGAAATTCTGGTCTATTGTGTATTCTCCTGACTGTGTGTGTGTTTTTTATTATATGTGGACAACTTCCTTCCTTTCCCTTTCTTTTATGATTTTAGAAAGGTGTGCATTTGGGAACAGCACTGTGAGCTTAGCTGTCTCTGTTTCTGTCTCACTGTTCCCATTCCCGTACTTAATGCATTCTGTCTGTGGCACCCTTCATATTCTATTACCCAGTTCTGGAAGATGACAAAAGAGGGAAGGGTAACAATCACACTTGCTCTTCTGTGCAGCTACTTTACTAACGTTTATTATAACATTGTGATTGGGACTGGAAATGGGACCAAGAAGTCCGTACTGCTTTATGTATGGCAAATGGTTGAAAGTGCAGTAATTTGGGATTATCCTCTCTTGTTTGAAGTAACCAGTAGAATATTGTACTTATTTTTACTAGTACAGTTGTGCAGGAGTTGTGATGTTAAATCTGCACACATGACTCTCATTTATGTTCCATGTGGTTTTGTTTTGGTACTGGGATGTTGTTTTATGGAATACTGTACTTCATTTGTAGTGTAAATTTTACAATTGCTTTAAGAAACAACCAATGTATTTGTGGTGTTCTTTAATGAAGTTATACCTATGTGTTAGTTAACCAGTTAAACATAAAACAAAATCAGTCAATTACACATTTATTGCCAGTAAACATTATTACCTATACAATTTACTGCATGTTTCAGCCCCAGCAAGGGCCATCCTCAGGTAAAACACCACAAAAATGTGTATAGTGGATGTGCATCCCTTTACAGGCATTCTTGTGTTACTTCACCTGAGGATGGATGTTGGACCTGGAACAAGTATCATACTTACGTAGGGAATGATATTTACTTCCATTGTATGTTTTGTGATTGATTGTATTTTATGTTTAATTGTGATGTTAATTTAAATTGTCCCAAGTATGAGTGGTGAAATAGCTTTTAGATATTGTATGTTGCATGGACTTGTTTTTTGCATGTGCTAGTAATGAGTCTGTTTTAAGATTAATCTCTTAGATATATATTACACTCAGCTTTGTCTGTAGTCATAGAAATTTAGATATATCATCCATCTGTTACATTCTCTTTGTATGGCATATGTTATTTTGCTGTGACCCAGGCAGTTAGTTGCCAGCCTGTCATTATGGAGGCCTGGATTAAAACCCAGGACAGTGTGTGGTATTTGTGGTGGCCAAAGTGGATCTAGGATAGGTTTTCCTCCAAGGACTGGATTTCCCCCATCAGTATCATTCGACCATTGCTCCGTGCTTATTCATTTACCTATCACCAACGCTATGTAACCTCAGCAAGTGACAATGTGATTAACCTTCAAACAACCTACATTTGCATATGCAAACACACGAAACAACACCCATAGAAATTCATTTTACTTTTAGGCAACAAGGAAATTGAGTGCATTTTTTAAAATATTTTGCATAATCTCTGTTTATTTTCCACAAAATACTGTTTATTTCATAATTTTGTCTTTTCTGTTTAAATAATGTTTTTCTGAAGCCATGCACCAAAATTTGAATACCAACCTGGTCATTTAAAGATTAAGTAAGACACTCTTCTACCTACAAAACTGCTTATACTGATGCATCTAAAAGGTACTATACCGTACCTGGGTGTACAACTGTCTTCCTCAAGATGAACTGTCAGGTTTGAATCACGTAGAAGATATCATAAATTAAAATATTAGTTTAGAAAAGGTGCATTTTATTGGTTTTTATTTTATAACAACACACCCTTACAGTTCAGACCTACTTGGTTCATATCTTGCATCACTGAGAACTGATTACATTAACCGCACATGTCTTTTCATGCAGGTTATTATTTTGAATGATTGCATTAAGCAGATATATTTTTTCCCCATAGTATTATTTCAGTTGAAATCTTAATAATTTACTGTGCACATACTAAGATACACTTCCTGTAAAGTGTAAGGAAGTGTATTTTTGTTCATGACCCATACTTGTTTCACATAAACAGTTATTATGTCTACCGTAGAACATTCAGAGTTGACGGCTTTGCACTGACTGACATTAGAGTCTCAGCCATGTTACGGCAACTAGTAATTATTTGTAAGTCACAGTGTGCAGCTTTTTGTGTACTGGCAGTCCTTTATTTCCTGCAGTCCTATATCTCAATCACTAAACACTGACCTTTTTTTAGTAGCATAGATGTGGATTCCTTTTGGATGTTTGGTGCTTCTATTGGTATTAAATGTAGTTCAGAGTTCTTTTGTCAAGAGTTCATTGACTCTGAGAACTGCAACTGATGTGACTTTAAAAGGGAGAGGGAAAATGTGCTACATCATATTGATTTTCAGTTTCTGGTGTACAAATCTCACTGCTATGCTTTTGTGTGCATCCATTATGATGTGTGTTGTGGGTTTGTCTCATAAACTTCTGTCTTTTCTTTCAGAAGGATTTGCTGAGAGTATGCTGAATGTCCACAAAAAAGTTTTCATTTGTAAGACTACATAATGTAAATTTTCACATTTTGTTGGCCTTCATTACTCAGTTGATGGTTCTCTGGTTTATTACAATGCATAGGATGAGTTTGTCTAGTGCTTTGGGGGATTACACTTGAAGGTTGCTGGGACTGTGGATTTGGGAAAACTACACAACTTGAGTTCACTGTCTTTCTTTAAGGGTCTGGGTTGTGGAAATGAATGTCTTGAGTTGTTCAAAATTCATTCCACTTGTTTATTATTTCTGTCAACTTATTGAAACTGCTTAATTTTTATTTCTCATGAAGGTGTGCATTTTTTATTTTATTTTTTTTATTTTACAGACACTTTTAAAAAATTCAATTATATGCATGGTACCTTCTTTTAACATGGCTGATATGTCTTGTACACAGTAAAAATTTACTGCATTTATTGACATCTTTTCTTCATCACTTCCTTGTTTTGTCCCCTTCACCACCAAATAATATTTTTATGTGTTGCTTTCTTGGTAATGAGTTTGGAAATTTAGGTGGGTTTTGGTCAGAACCACTGATATCAAGTGTGAGTGTATACAGTTAATGTTCATGTCTAGATGGTTTATAGCTTTCTTAAGGCATGCTTTTGAAAACACTAGTGCAGTAAATAATTCATTTGTCTGAATTATAAAGTGAATGGTGTGTATTAGCTGTCCTGTACCATTACAGCATTGTACTAGGTACAAGTACATTTAAAATCTTGGCTGAAAACTTTATTTATTTATGATATTTTTCTTGGTTTATCTTATTTTATCTAGAAAAATTACAGCTCTACTGCAAGAGAGACTGTGACTTAGTCTCATTAAAACTCATTCTGTCCATAATTAAATTCCTTAACCACTGTAGTTGATACAGTGGAGTTAAATGCTTAAAATTCAGTGAACTTGAACAAATGTATTCTTGAAATAATTGCATAAAAACAGTTCCTTTCTGTGAGTTTTAAAGTTTTTTTTACTAGTTTAACTCAGGCTTATGTTCTTCCTGGATATGACACTTCAGTGGGTAATTGGATCTTTATGTTTCAAGGCAACATAGTGTATTCGTCTGCTAAGAGGACCTACTGAATTCCGAATTTGAGGCCATTATGTTGCCTCAAAACATTGACATCTGATTACCCTTGGATGCAACATCATGTCCCAGAAGAATGTAACTCGCAATTACCTCATGCTTTAAGAAATAACTAACTAATAATATAAAGTAGAGGTTCACTTTCATTCAGTTAGATAAAAAAATTCCCCATCTTATTCAGAACCAAGAGGTTCAGTATCATGTTCAAAGGAGCTCACACCTGGACATTGTCAGAGCCCGAAACAATTCAGTCCACACTCACACCCTGTGAAATTGTTTCCAGTCCACACTCACACCCTGTGAAATTGTTTCCTTTCAAAGTTTAAATAATGATTTGCTGCTTTAGGTAGTCATTTTCTTTATTTTTTGTTTAATGAAGTCCTCTCTGATTCTGGTTTAGCAAAACCCTTAGACCGATTTGTCAGTTCGTAAATCTGAAATGCTGTTTCAGTGAGATGGGCAGAGTTGTGTATAAATGTCAATTCAAAATGGAAGTACATTTCTGAAGAACATAGGTAGCACTGAACATGACATTCCTCAAACATGTACTCTCTGTCATTAATTTTTATTCTTATCAACAAATGGGTTTTGCAGTCATATGAACCCTTCTAAATGTTCACGACTTGAGAGTTCAGATGCAAGATTTGAGATTTCCACAGCATTCCTGATGAAGATTCAAGTCATGTGGGATATTACACTGTGTTCACTGGTTAATGGTTCATGAGGTTTCAGAGGATTGTCACAACCCAATATTCAGGATCGGGCGGTCTAAGAAGAATATTTGTTCTTGGACTGTTTGACCATGAAGATGGTTGCACTCATGGCTTAACATCCCAGAATACTAGAGTCTTCAAAAGTGTTTGTTCTTACTTTTTTGAGAATGGCTAGAAACATTACTTCAGTTACTTTTCTTTAAGTGGAAAAATTAACATTTTATTTCATTTTCAGGACCTAAACAACTGGAACTGCAATATCAGTTCTCTTCAAGCACTTGCACTTTCTCCTCGTTCAGAAACAAGTGATGGTCGGGTAAGTGTACAATAATCTGTGTTGTATGTGTATACTGGGTAAGGCAGCACTAATATGTATTGTGCGATGATGGTTGAGTGAGTGCACACATATCTGTATGGTTTGGTGGAGGTCAAATAAGTGCACACTTATCTGTCTGCTTTGGTGGTGGTCAAGTAACTTCACAGTAGTTTGTATGGTTTGGTGGTGGACAAGTAAGTGCACAGTAATGTGTATAGTTTGGTGATGGTCAAGTAAGTGCACAGTAATGTGTATAGTTTGGTGATGGTCAAGTAAGTGCATAGTAGTCTGTATGGTTTGGTGGTGGACAAGTAAGTGCACAGTAATCTGTATGGTTTTGTGGTGGTCACATAAGTGCACAATAATGTGTATGGTTTGGTGGTGGACAAGTAAGTGAACAGTAATGTGCATGGTTTGGTGGTGGACAAGTAAATTCACAATAATCTGTATGGTTTGGTGGTGGACAAGTAAATTCACAGTAATGTGTATGGTTTGGTGGTGGACAAGCAAGTGAACAGTAATGTGTATGGTTTGGTGGTGGACAAGCAAGTGAACAGTAAAGTGTAGGGTTTGGTGGTGGACAAGCAAGTGAACAGTAAAGTGTAGGGTTTGGTAGTGGTCAAGTAAGTGCACTGTAATATGTATGGTTTGGTGGTGGTTGGATAGGTACACACTTACACCTGTTGTCTGCTGAAGGGTATTCACACACTAATGTCTTGACTGGTGATGGTTGGGTATGTGCATACTGATGTCTGTTGTCTGCTGATTGGTATGCACCCTGATGTCTGTTGTATGACAGTGTTTGTTTTCACTGCTCTCTATTTTATGGTGGTATTTGGGTATGTTCACATGGATATCTGGTGTGTGATTATGTTTAGGTATGTGTGCACTGATGTCTTGTCTGGTGATGGTTGGGTATGTGCATATTAATATATTCTGTGATGATGGTTGGATAATTTCCTACCAATCTGTTTTGTTGGTGATGAGGTATGTGCACATTAACCTCTGTTGTGTGATGATGCTAAGGTAAGTGCACATTAATCTCATTGCTGTGGTGATTAGATGTGGACAGAACTTCAACATCCACCTTTCTTCTTCCGTGTATACTGATCTTATATGTTGTCACAAATTGACAAGGGCTCTAATTTTTAACTCAACTGTTGAAACTAATGTAACAGTCACATAATTAAATATTGCTGGTTATCTAATGTACATACCTGAGATGCTGTTTATTTGTTTACCTGGGGTTATGGTTTTTAAACAGCTGTTTTTATGTGGTTTCATTCTCATAATTGTGTGTTTTGTGTAAATGTGGATATCTTGATATGCATATTCCATGTATCAGAGTTTTTGATAGTCTAATGGAAATTAGATAGAAAATTCCCTGTCTTCTGTGAAATTCAAAGGTTCATTACCATGTTTACAAAAGCATACTAGACACTGTTCTGGGTCTGATGAATCCAATTCACATTCTTGCACCCAATTTTTATAGCAAACCAGGTATCCCATGTACCTGGTTATGCAATCTGATCCCTGTCCGTCAGAATTTTGCTTGTATGCTACTTGCCCTTCCAATCGCATCTTCCTTTATTTGATTTCCCTGAGGAATGCAAGTTGTGAAGATCCTAGTAGTCTTGACTAATATTTTGGAAATTGTACACATTAATAGATATGTTTTTACCATAGTGTGTCGGAGACTGGACTTGTTGCCATCCTTCTGCCTGAAGATGTTGACAGATCCAGTCTCTGAAATGTGGCATAAATAAATCTGAGACAACCATCAATGTCCAGAACATCAGTCAAACCTACAGCAATGTTTCATCATTATCAGAATCCTCTAAAGCTGTTCTGAAGTTCCTTACCATGCAATTTTCTCAAAACCCCTGTTAATACTTTCCTTGAAGGTCCAAATATATTCTGCACTTGTGATTTCGGTTTAAGACACAATTTTTAACATTTTGTTTGTTAATTTCAGGGTGGGCGAAGTCCCATGATATCACCTCGTTCCTCACCACGACCTCTTCGCCGGGTAACATCTACAGTTCCACCTGCACCACCTTTGCCACCCCGACGAGCTTCACCTACTCATGGTAGCCCTACAAATTCTCCAAGGTATGAAAACTTGCTTATTATAAAGCAGATTTTTGCTTTGATGCTTTGGTTGGAATAAGAAACATTACAGCTACACTCGCTGCAAGTCGTTTTGTGGTGGAAAAAGTAATTTGGTTTTATTTTGAAGCGAGGTCTTCCATTATATTGCATGCCTTTTATGTATCTCTGTGTGTGTGTGTGTGTGTGTGTGCATGCGCACGCATGTGTGTATGTGATGCACAGATGTGGGGAATGGATTTTCATTCTCTGCAGCAGGGACCAAGGAAATACACCTCAAATTCTTGTTGCACTGTGTGCCATCATAACAATAGTTTTCATTGCATCTTTTAAATTTCTTGGTTGCCTCCTTGACAGTAAACTGTCATGTAGTGAAACAATTGATATATTTGGGTACAACTGTATCGAATCAAAATTCTAGTCAGGAGGAATTAAGTGCAGATTGGAGAAGGGAATGCTTGCTAGCATTCAGAGCAGAATCTTTTGTCTTCCAGATTGCTGTCCAAAAATGTTAAGAATGAGATATGCAGAACTATAATTTGCCTGTTTTTTGTATTGGTGTGAAACTTGGTTGCTGACACTGAGGGAGGAATGTAGGCTGAGGGTGTTTGAGTATAGGGCGCTGAGGAGAATATTTGGGCCTAAGAGGGGCATGGTAACAAGGGAGTGGAGAAAACTACATAATGAGGAGCTTAATGATCTGTACTCCTCACCAAATATTATTCAGGTGATCAAATCAAGAAGAATGAAATGGGTGGGACATGTATCACATATGAGGGAGAGGAGAGGTGAATGCAGGGTTTTGGTGGGGAAACCTGAGGGAAAGAGACCACTTGGAAGACCCAGGTATAGATGGGAGGATAATATTAAAATGGATCTTCAGGAAGTGGGATGATGGGCATGATTTGGAGTGATCTGGCTCAGAACAGGGACAGGTGGCAGGCTCTTGTAAATGTGGTAATGAACATAAAATGGAGGGAATTTCTTGACTAACTGAGAACCGGGTAGCTTCTCAAGAAGGATTGTGCTCCAGGAAGTAAGTAAGTAAATAAGTATGTTGCAGGTTTTTGGGTGGAGACCAGATGGTAGTGCTCCATCTCTATGATATCCTGTTGTGCTTAATGACAGATTATGGTAGTTTCATTTATGACTCTGAAGTGAAGTCCAAACTGTCTATTATAGACCTTGCCACTGGTTCCTTCTGTACCAGGCATGCTATGAATTTATAGGCATACATGAAATCTTTAGGACCTGCATGTTATTTGTGGATGAGTCTTGTCCTTTGTCCTTGTGGTGAAGTTAGCAGCATGAGACCATTACGCATATTTCTATGCAGTACTCCAGTCCAGCCACCGCTACAGTTACAAGTTGATAAAGCCTTTAAACCTTCACCACCACTTGCAGTAACTCAGTGTAGACCTAGCCCATATCATTTCTGGTAGAACATCTCCACTTTCAGTGTGGCTTATCTGTGTAAGCTTTGACCTTCAAATTATGTCATGTGACATGTTTAGCTCTTGCCTGTTGGCAATTTTTGGAAACTGTTCCTGTGTAGACGCTGTGTATCCTGGTAGGTCATCTGTTTGGATTTCATGTATGAAGACCATGTTTTTGCCTCCCACCTGCATGTTAATATAGCCAAGGTTAGGACCTGGCCAGGTGGCTGTGATGAACAAGGCCCTTAATTTTTAGTCTGAGAATGGGGACTGATTCTGTCCCTGAAATGTGTTTTAGTAATTTTTTTATTATGTTTTAACATAAGATAATGAACAAGGTATATGAAATAAATAATTCCAAAAGGCACAGGTGGCTTTAGATGTTGATGAGTCTCTTAATCTTCTGAAATACACCAGTTGAACTCCATGAATGGTATTTGAGGCCTGGGAAAACAGCTGTGGAAATTGGAAATGTATGTAACATGTAGCAGGCTCAGAATCATATTCTCTAGTGTTAGTAGTATTAATCCTCTGGTTTCTTCTACAAGTGTTAGTCAGTGATTTCAATACTCGGTTATATTTTTGTAACTCCTCAGTCTGACAGGTATGAATTTAACATAACCGTGTGCTTTTGCTGCTCAAGTGTCCTACAAATGTCATACTTATGCTGTAAAAATTATGACAGTTTTCATGAAATGAGCATAAGATGGAACTTGTCTTAAGATTTTCCCTTATTTTCACAAATTTATAAAGTACTGTTTTGAGAATATTGTATGGGTAATTTCTTCCCAAAAAATGCTGTGCATTTGTTCTCCTTCTGCTGGGATGATATAATTTACCACTGGGGTTTTCTTGTTAGTAGTAACTCACTTCATAACTTCACATATTTGTAAATTCATACTGCAAACACCAAAAACAGTGTGAGTTGATATGTGCCATTTTGGAATACATTTGTCACAATTAGTTACGGATATAGTTTGTAAATGAATTCACAATTCGTGGATTGAACAATTTGTTGTTGTTGTTGTTGTTGTTGTTGTTGTTGTTGTTGTTGTTGTTGTTGTTGTTGTTGTTGTTGTTGTTGTTGTTGTTGTTGTTG
>Ga0209755_10008774_pt1 | contig 10744 bp, 10 predicted proteins | sample TergutCo191P1_FD_187301 | JGI IMG/M metagenome (GOLD analysis project Ga0209755, IMG submission 187301) | Cornitermes sp. P1 segment gut microbial communities from Petit-Saut dam, French Guiana - Co191P1 (SPAdes) (version 2) | ecosystem: Host-associated > Arthropoda: Insects > Digestive system... | reverse complement strand
AAAACCCTTGCTACGCTTGACGAACGATATATTCCGTTGGCAGAAGATATGTTGAAAGTATTTGTTAAAACAGTAGCACTAAAGCACACATAATGATAATTATGCCGTGCGTCAAGGGATAATTCCGATAAATTATATTTTTCTTTTGTGTACTTCTCTGATAATAATAATTAAAGTAATAACCCCAAGTACAGAAAGCGGTATGCCAACTATGAATACGATTCTGTTAGCCCAAGAACGATTTTGCATATCGTTATCGGCGGTCAATTGCGCGGTAGTAGAAATAGCTTCTGTTTCATAATTACTTGATTGATTTCCAACACGTAGGTTTGCTTCATTGGTTACAGTTACTGTTGCACATGACGCGAGCAGTAAAAGTAAAAATGTCAAAACCACGCCAAGAAATATCTTTTGTTTCATTTCATAACCCCCTTATTAAAATTATGTAATTGCCGGGTTAGTTTTACCCAGCGATATGAAGCAATGCATTAATTAACCCCGAGTTGCGCTTTCATTGCGGCGAGTTCATCATTCACAGAATCGTTAAAATCGCCTAGCAGATATTTTTCTTCTAATTCTTGTGCTTTGTCGATGGGTTTTTCGTTTAGCGTGGCATGTGCGTTGGCTTCGTCCAGCATTCGGTTGGCTTTACTTTCCATACGTTCAAATGCGCTGATGGCACTTTCGCCTTTGTTTGACGTGCTTATTTTATTTACGCGGTTTGTTGCCGTGGCTACCGCGGTTTTTGCTTTAATCATTTGGCGTTTGTTATTTAGGGCGTTAATGTCTTTCGCAAGTTTGTCGTGCATTTGGCGCATTTTTACGGCGTTGTCATTGGCTACGGCATGGGTGAGCTTTAATCCTGCACCCGCTTCTGCAATTTCTTGCTTTTTTTGTAAGAATACTTTTGCATCATTTTCATTCCCTGCAAGCAAGGCACGGCGTGCCAGTTCGGTTTGGCGTGCGGATTCTTTTTCATTTTCTTCTACCAACCGTCGGGTGCGACTTTCTTCTGCCATTACGCCCGCAGTTTCTTTTTTTACTTCTGCCAGTTCGTCATTGGCTTTGCGAAGATATTGGTCAATGAGTTTGGCGGGGTCCTCGGCTTTGTCGAATACGGCGTTAACATTTGCCGCGATAATGTCCGTAAATCTGGTAAGAATACCCATGTTGTTGCCTCCTTTAGATTTTGTGCGGGCGCGTTGCCCTTATGCGTATATAATCCTATGGACGCGGGGCATTTACAAGGATTGTTATGAGGTATGTTTAGGTGTTACTTGGGTGTTATGTTCATTCAATCGGAATACGTAAAATCGCTTTAAACTGCCATTCTATGCTTTCTAAAAATTGGTCGTGGTTGTTGGTGGTAAAATGTATTAGGCATTCGGGGTTATTTTTTTGAAGGTCATGGAATGTGTTTTGTAACGTTTTCCATGAACCCATGGTACGGGCTTTTAAGAATGTGTTAAATTCTATAACGTTAAAATTATTGGCGTTGAGGTATTTAATGTAGCTGCGGTTACGTTTATTACTGCGCAACCAATTTTTTACGCTTTCGGCGTTAAGATATAACGTATCATAAGTAGAGGATTCAAAAAACTCGACGGTAAAGTCGTATAACGGTTTATTTCCAATAACGCTATGCCGTGTGCGAATAAATATGCCAAAGTCCATAATATACATCCTTATTTTCCGAAAGCCCAAGCCGAGGTGCTTGTGCAAAATAAATGCACCTCGGCATAATAAAAAGACGTGCAAGGGACGACGGTTACGCTATTTTCATAGCAACCGTCACCACCTACACGCCAATAAAATCAGCGAATACAGGTAATTTACCCTTCTAGCTTGCGTAACGCAATCAACACAGTGCTACTTGCCCTATTCTTGCGGGCAAAAGCGAAAATGTGTATACTTGCCTTACTGCAACGGCGGGTTTTTCCTGTGTTTGTAGGTGATGTTACCCCATCCCTACACTCGCCACGAGGCGCGGTCAAACGCTTCATGGACGTTGCGGTTATTTCTTTCTTGCATATACTAACAGACTTATTGAAAATGAACAAGTAAAATTATTTAAATAAATCCGAATGTGTACCTGTTTCCGTGAGTAGCAAAAGCAAGGTGTCGTCAAATTTTTTGTAAATTAATAGCCAATCGCCTTGACCGTCTACATGGCATTCACGATATTTAACGTAGTTACCTGTTAGGGCATGGTCGCGGTATTTGCTGGGTAGGGGGTTGCCGCTTGCCAGCAGTCTAATCGTTTCATCTAATAACGATAGATTATACCCCCATTTTACCAGCAGTCGGCGGTTTCGCTTAAACTTTGTGGATGCATCAATTTTATACATTGTTTTCCTCCGCTGCGTCCTCTGCATCCATGGCGGCAAATAGTTCTTCTACGGTTGCATAAGGCTTCCGCCGTCCTGCTTTAATATCTGCGGCAATTTGCTCCGCTTCTTCAATAGCGGCGCGTAAACGGGCGTTAGGGGTGCGGCGTACTTCAAAGGGAATGCCCTCGTATTCCAAGGATGCGGAAAAAAACATGCGCACCGCCGTAGATATATCCATGCCTAATCGGTTATAAAGTTCGTCTACCGATGCTTTTACGTGGTCATCCACACGTACTTGAATGGTTGCCATAATAAACGCTCCTTTAAAAAGTGAAATGTAGCGACAATGTACTACAGTGTAAGGCGCGGTGTCAATTCCCGCGCCATTGTATTGCGGCCGTATCCATGATATGGTTTTCCCATGAAAAATAATATAGCAAAAAGACCCGAACTCCTTGCCCCTGCAGGCAGCCCCGAAACCCTTCGCGCCGCCGTGCAAGCGGGGGCAGACGCGGTATATATGGGTGCGGGCAAGTTTTCCGCCCGTGCATATGCCAAGAATTTTGACGGCGAAGCATTGGCACAAGCCATTTGTTACGCACGGGAAAACGGCGTTGCGGTTCACCTTGCGGTAAACACGTTAATGACCGACCGTGAGTTAGACGAAGCGCTTCAATTAGTTGGTCATGCCCATCATTTGGGCGTGGCCGCTTTTATTGTGCAGGATATTGGGCTTGCCGCGCGCATTCGGCGCGAATTTCCAAGCGCTGTGCTACACGCAAGCACGCAAATGACGGCGCGCTCGCCGGATGATGTACAAATGCTGCAAAAACTCGGCTTCTGCCGTGTGGTAATGGCGCGGGAGCTGACCCGAGAGGCGCTCAAAAAAATAGCGGCAAATACGGCGATGGAGTTGGAGGTTTTTGTACACGGGGCATTATGTTCGTCCTATTCTGGGCAGTGCTTGATTAGCAGTTTTATCGGGGGAAGAAGCGCCAACCGCGGTAAATGTGCGCAGCCCTGCCGTTTAACCTACAAACAAAACGGCAAACAAGGTGTGTTGCTCAGTTTAAAAGACCTGTGTTTGATAGACTATGTAGGGGAGCTTACGCAAATGGGGGTTGCTTCCCTAAAAATTGAAGGACGCATGAAGGGCGAAGACTATGTGCGCACCGTGGTTAAGGCGTACCGCAATGCACTGGACGGGAACCCGCTCACAGCAAAACAACGCGAAAAATTGCTCGGCGTTTTTAACCGAGGCGGGTATACGGACGGGTACTTCACAGGCAGTAAAAAGGATATGTACATGCAGAATTTAAAAAACCCATACGACACGCAAAATAAAAAACGGGAGCGTTCCCATGGGCGTTAATTATATTGCAGCCTGTTTAAGCGATGTGCAAATACAGGTCTGTAAACAAGCGGGCATTCCCGTTATGCCCAAGGGCGCATATGCCGCTTCCCTTGGGGAAATTACGCAGGGCTGTGTAACAGATTATTCCGTGCATTGCTTTAATTCCGATGCGCTTTTAACACTTGCTAACCTGGGCGTAACCCGTGCGACGTTGCACCCCGAGCTTAACCTTGCGCAAATACGCGACATAAAAAAGCCTATCGAAACCGAAATAATTTTATACGGCAAACTCCCGCTAATGAAGCTGGGCGTGCCTTTACGCAACGGCGCACTCACCGACCGCAAAAACACACAATTTTACATGCACGGCGATACGCTGTACAACACCGTTCCTATCTTTATGGCAGACAAAATGCGCGATGCAGAAAAAGCGGGTATTACCCACGGGCGGCTCATTTTTACCGATGAAACGGAAGCACAGGTGCGCGAAGTGCTTCACGCTTACAAGCGGTACAAGGCGCTGAATATCCCCTTTACACGGGGGAAGTTTTATTCAAGGGTGTAATGTTGGGCGTTTTATCCGCTTGCCCACCTGCCAAAGCAAAATGCCGAAAACAGCGATAAGCACAAGGGGAATAATTGCCCCTGCAAGGAAAACGACGACATTTTGCAATGCACCAACGGTGCCGTCTACCGATTCGCCAAATGCGCCGCCAATGCGTTCACCCAATGTGGGCGGGGGTATAACGGCTACATAGTATTCTTCTTCATCTTCTTCTTCCGTTGGCTCGGGGGTTTGGGTTAGGGTAACGGCAATGGTAGAGTATGCAATTTGCCCCGCCAGTTGGTTTAACTGCGATTCATAGCCGTGGATTACCAGTCGAACGGCGGTTAAGCGCGATTCCAACGCAAGAAGCTCGTTAAGGTTGGTGGTGCGGTAAATAAGGTCCAGTATGCGTTCTTCCTCGATGCGGCGCGTGGCAAGGTTGCCCGCCATATCGTAAAAGCGGTCGGTTACGTCTTCCGCGCTTTGGCGTTGGGAGATTACCTCGCCTACGGCTTCCACTTGCTGCAGTGCCGCTTCAAACCTTGGGGCAGGTATGCGCATTACAATGGTTAAGCGCGGAAGCCCCGTGCGGGTAAGCAGTTCCGACTCGATATACCCTTGCAAAGCGGGGGCAATGTGACGCAGGGTAGCTACGGCGTCGTCAAAATATTCGCTTTCCAGCGTTACGTCGGCACGTTGAATAATGTGCCGCGCGCCCGCGTGGGCAAGGTCTTCCCACTCCACAGAGGTACGTGTATCCTCGGCGGCGGCACCGAAAGCGAACTCTTGGGGCGCATCGGCAGCAGCTACACTTTCGACCGGCGGGGGCGGGGGAGCGGCACCGGGTGCAGGGGTGGGTGCAGGTGCGCCCGCGGCAGGTCGTAATTGTACGTTCCCCGTATCGGTGGTGGGCATTGCGTCCATATTGCCGCCGCCACACGCGGTAAGCAATAGCAGCAGTGCAAGGGGAACTATACATAATAATTTTTTACGCATTGGGTTCGCCTCCTCTAAGGTTTATAGATTTTATATAACGCTTAAGCGGCGTGCGCAGAATAATCAACAGCACAAGCCCGATTACCGCAAGCCATATTAAGAACGGAAGCCCAACGCGGGCAACAAATACCGCTAAATTACTGCCCCTGCGTGTAAAATTATCCCATGAGGTAAAAAAACTATCCGCAATGCGTTGGGTAAACGTGGGGGCGGCGTCTTCCTCTTCCTCGTATACTTCTTCTTCCTCTTCTTCTGCGTATTCTACGCGCTCGGTTAGGCGAATAACGGTTACTACGCTTTGGGTTTGCGCCATACGTTGGTTGCGTTGCCCCGTTAGCCGATCGCGGTCGCGCATTACGCGGGAGAGGTGGCTGTCTATGGTGATAAGTACATCCAGTGTGGTGCTTGCCGCCATCATTATGGTTAGGCGCTCAATTTCTTGGGTGAGTACGGCAATGCGGGTTTCCAGCTGTGCTATTTCCGCGCCGTGGTGCTGAGCTTGCTCGTTTTCGCGCAGGATTTCCCCCAATTCACGCAAAGTGCTTTGGGCGTGGTTAAATGCCCAATTGTCTATACGGCGTGTAAAATTGGCTTGCCTTGTTATTTGACCCTGAGGTGCATCTACCTGCGAAACATTTGATTGCAGGTTAAAGCCCGGCAACGCGCGCACGGCTTCCAGCACTTCGTCCATATCTTCTACAATCAGCTCAATATTATATGTTCGGCTAATGAGTCGTGTCGGCTGTGATGCATATACGCTTATGGGCATAAGTAAAAATATTGCAAACACGATAACTAAAATCGCCTTCATTTTGTAAGACCTCCGTTCGGCACTGTTTTATATTGGTATTAACGTATTTTATTTTATATGGTTTTATTTTGTCTCCCTGCCACTGCTTCCCGCTTGTCGAATGAACCCGAATAAGTATACAATGAATCTTGTGCTTTTAGCATTCATAAACATATCCTCGGGGGGATGTACATTGTACGGTTTTTTAATGGGAATTGATATTGGCTCGACGACGATAAAGCTGGTGGTATACGATTCGGGCACGGTGGTTTTTTCCGACTATCGCCGCCACCATTCGGATATACGGGGCGCGTTGCTAACCATGGTCCGGGACGCGCGCGCAGCACTTGGGGACTTCTCCTTCCGCGCTATGATAACAGGCTCGGGCGGGGTTAGCCTTGCGGATTGGGTGGGCGTGCCTTTTATCCAAGAGGTAATTGCCGTTTCATGTGCGCTGGAAGGCTTCGGCGCAGACGTAGCCATAGAAATTGGCGGCGAGGACGCGAAGATAATCTACTTCGGCAACTCGATTGAGCAACGCATGAACGGCATTTGCGCGGGGGGTACGGGTTCGTTTATTGACCAAATGGCGGCATTACTGGATACAGACGCGGAAGGGCTTAATGAACTTGCGAAAAAATACCGCGTCATTTACCCCATTGCCGCACGCTGCGGTGTGTTTGCCAAAAGCGATTTACAGCCGCTAATCAACGAAGGCACCGCGCGCGAGGATTTAGCCGTTTCTATTTTCCAAGCCATTGTAAGCCAAACGATTAGCGGACTTGCCTGCGGTAAACCTATACGCGGGCGCGTTGCCTTCCTGGGCGGGCCGTTGTACTTCCTTTCGGAATTACGCGCCCGCTTTATTGATGTGTTGAAATTAGCGGGCGACAATGTTATCGCCCCCGATAATTCTCATTTATTTGCCGCAATGGGTGCGGCACAGCGCGCACAAAACGAGGGCGCACAAATGGACATTGCCCAATTATTGGAAAATTTGCACGCACAACAGGAACTGCCTTTCGAAATTGACAGATTAACCCCGCTATTCACTACTCGGGAAGAATACGATACCTTTGCCCAACGCCACGCCAAGCACGTTGTACCGCGCGGTGATTTATCAACCTACGCGGGGGATTGTTATTTAGGGATAGATGCGGGGTCAACCACTACAAAGGCGGTCTTAATTGATGGGCAGGGCGCGTTGCTATACACCTTCTACGCCGCTAATGAAGGCAACCCGCTTGCGGTGGCGCGTGTTGCGCTTACCGAAATTTACAACCACCTGCCGGTCGGGGCGCGTATTGCCCAAAGCTGTGTGACAGGTTATGGCGAGGGGTTACTCAAGTCCGCCCTTGGGGCGGACATTGGGGAAATTGAAACCGTAGCCCATTACCGCGCCGCCGCGTTTTTTGACCCGCAGGTAGACTTTATTTTAGACATCGGCGGGCAGGACATGAAGTGCCTGCGCATTAAAAACGGCGTAATTGACACGGTGTTATTAAACGAGGCATGTTCCGCAGGCTGCGGCTCGTTTTTGGAAACCTTTGCCCGCTCGTTAAACTTACCCATCAGCGAATTTGCCGCACAAAGCCTGTTTGCGGCAAATCCCGTAGACCTTGGCAGCCGTTGCACAGTTTTTATGAATTCCCGCGTTAAGCAGGCGCAGAAGGAAGGCGCACAGGTGGCGGATATTTCCGCCGGGCTTGCGTATTCCGTAATTAAAAATGCGGTGCAAAAGGTGATAAAAATTACCGACCCAACGCAAATGGGTAAGCGCATTGTGGTGCAGGGCGGCACGTTTTATAACGACGCGGTGCTGCGCGCTTTTGAATTTGTAAGCGAGCGTGAGGCGATACGTCCCGATATTGCAGGGCTGATGGGCGCCTACGGCGCGGCGTTAATCGCACGGGGAAAAGTCGCCCCGGCGCCGTCTACGTTGCTCTCCCCCGAAGCCCTCGCCGCGCTTACGGTGCATACATCCCACAGCCGATGCAAGGCGTGTGAGAATAATTGCTTGCTGACGGTGAATAAATTTTCCGCCCCCGACAGTAAAAGCAAGCATTTTATCTCGGGCAACCGATGCGAAATGGGCTTAGGCAAAGAGGATTTTACAAACGAACTGCCTAATTTATATGAGCAAAGATACACTCGCGTTTTCGACTACGCCCCCTTGCCCGAGGTGGACGCAAAGCGCGGCACGGTGGGTATTCCCCGTGTGATGAATATTTACGAAAACTTTCCCCTATGGGCAACGTTTTTTAAGGAGCTGGGCTTCCGTGTGGAACTATCGCCCCGTTCATCCCGCGTGATATATGAAATGGGGATAGACTCGATACCCAGCGAAAGCGAATGCTACCCCGCAAAGCTGGCGCACGGGCATATCATGGCGCTGATAAAAAAGGGCGTGAAGTACATCTTCTATCCCAGTGTGCCCTATGAGCAACAGACAACCCATAATGCAGACGAATGCTTTAACTGTCCCATCGTCACATCCTACCCCGAAAATATTAAAAACAACGTAGACGAGCTTGGCGCGGGCAGCAACATACGCTTTCATAATCCTTTCTTCCATTTAGGGCGCGAAAAAGCGCTTATCGAACGGCTGGTAGAAGAATTTCCCGAAATTCCCGCGCCCGAGGTACGTGCCGCCGCGCAAAAAGCCTTGGACGCGCAGGCGCGTTACAAAGAAGACATAATAAAAATGGGTGAGGACGCCCTCGCCTACGTATGGGAAAATAACCTGCGCGCCGTAGTGCTTGCAGGGCGCCCCTACCATATCGACCCCGAAATACACCACGGCATACCCGAAATGATTACGGGCTTTGGCATAGCTGTACTTACCGAGGACGCGGTGGCGCACCTTGGCACAATTGAACGCCCGCTGGGCGTGCGCGACCAATGGGCGTACCACTCGCGGCTTTACGCGGCGGCACATTTTGTACGCAAGCACAAGCGCTTGGAATTGGTGCAGCTAAATTCCTTCGGTTGCGGGTTAGACGCGGTTACCGCCGACGAAGTACAGGAAATTCTTGAGGCAAGCGGTAAAATTTTTACCCTGTTAAAAATTGACGAAATTAGCAACCTAGGCAGTGTGCGCATTCGCATACGTTCACTCCTTGCCGCATTAAACGAGCGCGAAAGCCGCGGCATAACGCCTACTGCGCCCGTTGCCCGCCCTTCCCGCAAAATATTTACCCGTAAAATGCGGGATAAGCACACCCTTATATGCCCGCAAATGGCGCCGTTACACTTCGACATTATCAAGGAAGCCTTCGGCTCGGAGGGGTACAATATGGTGGTAATGCCCGCCATCGACCGCGCTTGCATAGAAACGGGGCTAAAATATGTAAACAACGATGCCTGTTACCCCGCCTTAATCGTAGTCGGGCAAGTAATGAATGCATTGCAAAGCGGCGTATATGACCTTAACAACGTATCCGTTATCATGTCACAGACGGGGGGCGGTTGCCGTGCGTCCAACTATATTGCGTTTATCCGTAAGGCACTTGCACGGGCGGGCATGGGGCATATCCCTGTCGTTTCCCTTAGTGCGGCAGGCTTGGAGAAAAACCCGGGCTTAAAATTTACTCCGTCCCTTATCAATAAGGCACTGCAAGCCTTAATCTACGGCGACCTGCTTATGCGCGTACTATACCGCGTGCGCCCTTATGAATTTTCCGCGGGTGCGGCAAACGCACTGTACCACCATTGGAACGAGATTTGCAAACGCGACGTGCGCAAGGGTGGGCTACGCCAATTCAAGAAAAACTGCTACGCCATTGTAGAGGCATTTGACACGTTGCCCCTGCAAAATATCCAAAAGCCCCGCGTAGGCGTAGTAGGCGAAATTTTGGTAAAGTACCACCCCACCGCCAACAACGACATTGTAACCCTGCTGGAAAACGAGGGCGCGGAAGCCGTAGTCCCCGACCTTATCGACTTTATCCTCTATTCTGCGTACAACACCAATTTTAAGGCACGCTACCTTGGCGCGTCTAAAAAAGTGCGATTTTTCGGAAACATTGGCATCAAGGCTATCGAGCTGTATCGGCGCCACGCGGTAAACGCGTTGTACGCAAGTCAACGTTTTCATGCCCCGCTCCCCATCGCCGAAATGGGAAAACTTGCAGAGCCCATTGTTTCCTTGGGTAATACCACGGGCGAGGGCTGGTTTTTAACCGCGGAAATGGTAGAGCTTATTCAATCGGGCGTCGGAAACATTGTATGCACTCAGCCCTTTGCGTGCCTACCCAACCATGTAGTGGGCAAGGGTGCGATAAAGGTACTGCACGAGCGATATCCTTTAGCAAACATCGTAGCCGTAGACTACGACCCGGGCGCAAGCGAGGTAAACCAGTTGAACCGCATAAAGCTAATGCTAAGCGCCGCAAGAAGGAACTTGGAAGGGCAAGGGATTAAAGCCGCCTTCGGCGACCCGATTTTGGAAAAAAGCTGAACCCCGCTTATGCGGGGTTCGGTCTTTTTGTTTATGGAGGGTGGGGTAAGCGAATACGCCCAATCAGGGGAAATTAAGCGTTACCCCTAGGAAGATAATTACAGCTTAAAGTAGGCAACGAGTTGGCGAAGCACCTCGGCTTGGGAGTTAAGCTCCTCGGCAGCAGCGGCAGATTCTTCCGACACCGCAGAGTTGGACTGCACAACACTCGAGATTTGCGCAAGTCCGATAGACACCTGTTGAATCGACTCCGCTTGCTCCGTAGAGG
>Ga0209755_10008773_pt1 | contig 10746 bp, 13 predicted proteins | sample TergutCo191P1_FD_187301 | JGI IMG/M metagenome (GOLD analysis project Ga0209755, IMG submission 187301) | Cornitermes sp. P1 segment gut microbial communities from Petit-Saut dam, French Guiana - Co191P1 (SPAdes) (version 2) | ecosystem: Host-associated > Arthropoda: Insects > Digestive system... | reverse complement strand
CATAGTGCAAAAATTTAAACATGAGACGCCAAATACCCTAAGTTTTTTGTCATTAATCCACTGCAGAGATTGCGAAGATAAATAAATAGCTTCAATACTATAATAAGGGTGACGGCGAAGGTTGTCAAGTAGTTTTTTTCGTCTCTATCGTATGACGTTATAACTTTTTTCACTGTTGTCTATTCACTTTCTGTATAGTGGGAATTGGTATTAGACACGCCCAATGTAGCCCTTCTATTCTTGGCTCGCTAAGCTTGTTCTGTTGTTCTAGCTCTTTTATAGCATTAACAAGACTTAATTCCTTACCGCTAAGTTTGACTTTGATATCTGTGTTTTTCTCTAAATCCTCATGACTTGGCTTATTTCCTACTATTTTAATATTGCCATTACTATCAGAGCTTAGTGCAACGCTACATTCTTTATCATCCGGTGTATCTTGAGCGTTTTGCGCTAACATATTCTTTGTTCTATTGACATACGTATATTACAATCACATAAAAAAAAGTATCGATACGCTTGATTAAAGTATAAACTTAGATAAATCCAACTGTTTTGAAATCGATTCAAGTTTATCTTTCACATACTTGCCATCTATAACAAATTTTTCACCATTTTTCTCAGTAGCAATAAAACTTATTTCATCTAAAAGTTTCTCCATGATAGTATGGAGCCTTCTTGCACCTATATTTTCCACTTGCCTATTAACTGTAAACGCTATTTCAGCTATAGTTTTGATGCCATCATTGGTGAACTCAAGCATTACATTTTCTGTTTTCATTAAAGCTATATATTGCTTCAACAAACTAGACTCAGGTTCCTTTAATATTCTTATTAAATCTTCTTGAGTAAGTGCCTTAAGCTCTACTCTGATTGGTAATCTACCTTGCAATTCTGGCAAAAGATCAGACGGTTTAGATAAATGAAAGGCACCAGATGCAATAAATAATATATGGTCTGTCTTTACATGGCCATACTTAGTTGAAACAGTTGTTCCTTCAAGCAGTGGTAATAAATCACGTTGTACTCCTTCTCTATTTACTTCACCTTTTACTTCTGTACGTGCTGCAATTTTATCTATTTCGTCCAAAAATACTATACCTTCATTGCTAACAAGATCAATCGCTTCTTTGATTATCTTGTCTTCATCCATTAACTTCTCACTTTCTTCGTTAATCAATATTTCTCGAGCTTCTTTTACCTTAACTGTAATAGTTTTTGTTTTTTTGCCCCCATTAAACATTTTGCCCACTAGTTCTGTGACGTTCACCACGCCAACTTGTCCACCTGGCATGCCTGGTATATCAAAAGCTGGTAGCATACTCTTACTTTCTCTGACATTAATGGAAACTTCCCCATCTTCAAACTCTTTATTTCTCAGTTTTTCTCTGAAAACCCTTTTACTCTCTTCGGTTGCATCTTCACCAACCATAGAATTAACTATTATCCTCTCAGCTAAATTCAAAGCTTTTTTAGCTAAAGCTTTGCGAGCTTTCTCTTTAACTAAAACTATTGCTGCATCAACTAAATCACGTATTATCGAGTCAACATCACGCCCGACGTATCCTATTTCGGTAAATTTCGTTGCTTCAACTTTTATGAATGGTGCACCCGCAAGCTTTGCTAAGCGGCGAGCTATTTCTGTTTTACCAATCCCTGTATGACCAATCATCAGTATATTTTTAGGTATGATTTCATCACGTAAAGGAAGAGAAACTCTATTGCGACGCCAACGATTCCTAAGTGCAATAGCAACAGCACGCTTTGCATCATTCTGTCCAATTATGAACCTATCCAACTCCTTAACTATCTTTTGTGGCGGCAGATCGTCCAATAAGACTTGTGTACTGCTATTAACTTGAGCATTGTTGTTATTTGAATCACAGCCATTTTTGGCGTCTTCATAGAGGTCACTTCTCTTATTGTAGGTATCACTACCATAAAACTGCCCTTCTAAAAGCCTCACAGGCTGATTGAAGAAATTAGTGCATAAAATTTTTTGTTCAGAAGACATACTATCCCTCTATCTTTTCAATAACTACATTATGATTTGTATAAACACATATATCAGCTGCTATTTCCATAGCTCTTTTCGCAATCTCCTCTATTGATATTCCTTTTACATCAATTAAAGCTCTTGCTGCGGATAGAGCGAAATTTCCTCCAGAACCAATAGCTGCGACCCCATCTTCAGGTTCAAGAACATCACCTGTTCCTGTAATCACTAACGAAATAGATTTATCTGCAACAATCATCATAGCTTCCAATTTTCTCAAGTATTTATCCATTCTCCAATCTTTTGCAAGTTCAACACATGCTCTCATTAATTGTCCTGGGTGCCTATCAAGTTTAGATTCTAGTCTTTCAAAGAGAGTAAATGCATCAGCTGTTGCCCCTGCAAAACCGGCAATTACAGAATCACCAGAAAGGCGCCTGACTTTTTTTGCTCCGGATTTTATAACAGTGTGGCCCAGTGAAACCTGTCCATCACCTATTACTACTACACTTTTGTCTCTTCTAATTGACAGTATGGTAGTTCCATACATTTTACTGCTATCATGTTGAATCATTTTTCTATCACTTCAAATGGCAATTTCATTATACTTTAATCTCTAATCAAATCTGCTAGATATGTTTAATTATAGCTCATAATATAATACTTTCCTTATAACATTAAAAGCGCAGATGCAAAATATAATTCATCCAAAATTAAAAAAAAGTTTAAATAGTTGGTTTGAGGGGAAGTTTGATGGCCTCACATTACCGTTTTATAGCTCCATAGACCTCAGAAACTCCGGTTACAAAATCGCCCCTATAGACGCTAATTTGTTTCCTGCAGGGTTCAACAACCTAAGTGAGGTATCAAAAGCAACAGCAGCAGAGCTAATGAAGAGTTACTTTAAAGAAAAACAACATAAAAAAATTCTCATAATACCGGAGAACTACACGCGAAATAAAATGTATATAGAGAACGTATTTGCCATAGAAAAAATACTACAACTCGCAGGTTTTGAGACTAGAATTGGCCTCTTTCACAACGAAGCATACAATTTAATAGAACCATATGGAGCTGTCGTGAAAGAAAACTCTCTCCTGAAGACAACTTCAGGGTTTGTGCCTGATGTTATTGTACTGAACCGGGATATGACAAGCCACATTCCAGACACGCTAGAAAATGTAAAACAAGAGATAGTGCCAAGTCCATTATATGGTTGGCACAGCAGGCAGAAATTTCAATATTTTGAAATCTATCAAAAACTAGCGTCCGAACTTTGTAGCGAATTTCAAATAGACCCGTGGCTTATTTCTGCACCTACAGAAAGTTGTAGTAGTGTCAATTTCAATAGCGATTCATCGCTAGAAACGGTGGCAGCTAAAGTTGATCAAGTGCTGTCCTTAGTGCAAAAAAAATATGAAGAATATAAAATAAAGACTCAACCTTATGTTTTCATCAAGGCAAGCAATGGAACATACGGAATGGGCATTATAACAGCAACAAGTGGAGAGGAAATATTAAGCCTCAATAAAAAAAAGCGCAATAAAATGAAAAAGATAAAAGAAGGAATAGAAGTGAGTAGCGTTATTATACAAGAAGGTGTGCCAACCATCGATATATTTGAACATAGCCCTGCAGAGCCGCTGATATATTATATAGGAAACACGCCAACGTGCTATTTGTACCGGTGCAACAGCAGAAAAGATATATATTCTAGCTTAAATTCCACTGACTGTAAATTCCATGATGTCAGCCAGGCTGTGGAAAATAAAACTCTATCGCTTTGGAATATGGTTAGTAAATTAGCGGTGCTAGCATTGGCAGTAGAAATGAGGTCTTTTCATATCTAATTTCTTACTTCTAAGCGTAGCCATTAGCTAGACTTCTTGCATAACAAGCCAGCCTGTGGCATGTCATAAAAACAAAAAAACTACTTGACAAATTCCTTCAAACTCATTATCATAAGGTTGAAGCTATTTGTTTAACTTCCCAATCTGTGCAGGTTAAAATGACAAGGAACCCTGATATGATGTTGAACATTTTTTCTTTGCATTTCTAGAGCAATTGCTTGAAATCGAAACACTATATGTACATGGTCATTATCAATTTTAATGTATTCAACTAATTCTCTAATTATATCAAATTTAGTCTTCCAATCTGCTTGATCAAGTTCTGATTCAACCCCAGAGGCAAAATCTTTTACATTACTTATGGTAAAATCTAATTTCCTCTGTAGCTCCTTTTCATCAACCATTTCTTCCTGCTGGTTTTTAATTGCTTTTAACCTCTTCTCCATTCCCTCAACTTCTTGGTCATATTCCTCCTGAGTTATGTGTCCTCGAGCATAAACATAAGCTAGTCTTTTGATACCTTGTTCTAATTTGCCTCTTTCTTTTTCAAGTTCATCATTTGGTTGCCCGTTTTTATGTTCTAAAAGCCTATGTTTATACTCCTTTGCAATTGCATCTGGATCTTTTAATACCCTTTTTATTTCTCCCCATATAACCATTTCTAGAATCTCTGCTCTTATTGATTTGCTGCTACATACCCTGGTCCCACCGAAACGATTTGCATCTGTGCCAGTACAACGATAGTAGCTACTTCCTCTCTTAGCATTTCTTGCTATATAATAAGTATATTTGCAACACCCACATGTTGTTAGTCCTTGTAATAGATGCTTTCTTCCATTTTGTTGTACTCTTGCTCTCTTTCTATTTTCATCAAGTTGTTTTTGTACTATATCAAATAATTCCTTTTCAATTATCCTTGGTACTGTTATTTTTATCCAATCTTTTTCTTCTTTACTATAAACAGAATAATTTTTTTTACGCACTCTCCATCTTGCTCTTGTTTCTTTTCTTATTGGTCCTACTTTTGTCTTACCATATGCCGCCTCTCCTTTGTGTGTTTGATTCCTCAATATTCTATGAATTGTACATACACTCCACACTCTCTTATCTCTAGGGGAAGGGATACACCTTTCTTTCAGTCTCCGTACAGCCTCTTTTATACTTATTCTTTCTTGACCTACCCACTTAAACAGGTCTCGCACTATTTTTGCTTCCTCTTCATTTATTTCAAATTTTATTTTTTCTCTATCTACATGCTTAATTCGATCATAGCCAAAAGGCGCTTGACCTATTACACTTACACGACCTTCTCTTGCGGCATGAAGTTTTCCTCTCATACTTCTCTCCGAAATTAGTCTAAGTTCATTCCTTGCTATTGCCCCTTTTATATCCACTAGCAAATTAGATGATGGAGTATCTTCAATCTTGCAATCTAAAGAGATTATTTCTACTCCTACACTTTTGCATTGATCTATTACATCTCTTTGATCTCTACCGTCACGTGACAAACGATCAAGTGCATGAATATAAATTTTATTAATTTTTCCTTCTGCTACCTTACTAAGTAACGCTTTTAAACCATCTCGCTCTAAATTTGATCCGCTACGGCCATCGTCCTCAAATTTATATTCATCTAATAACTCATGCCCATCTGCTGCAATTTTACGCTCAAGCTCTGCAATTTGACTCGCTATTGTACCCTCTTGTGCTTGTTTCCTCGATGAGACTCTTGCATACAAAGCCACTGTTGTCATTTTTTTCCACCTCCTTTTTATTTAAAGATTCCTTTTTCTTTCTTTCAATCAGCCGTCTTATTAGTATTTCATAAGCATCTGATAAACACTTATCTGATGGTTCATAATGACGGTGAATTGTAAATGTTCTTTTTTGCATAATTTTTCTCCTGTAAATATTTTCAGGAGCCTTACCCACTCCTTTTTTCCATAAATCCATTTACTCTCAGGAAAAAAATGCTAGCTACAGCCTATCAAATTTGGTATTGTAGACTGCAGCTACTCTTTCATTCATCCATAGTTTCTAGTTCTTCTTTTGCAATTATCACACTAGCTACCGTATTTTCCGATACAACCATTACTTTTTCTAAAAATTCTCCCTGTCTCTTTGCAATTTTTACGCCCTCTAACACCTCCGTTATTTCTTTATTATTTCTAGCATGATCAATCGGTGTTTTGCCAGATTTATCAGGTTGATCTGTTTTTGCTCCGGCTTTTATTAATTCTTTTACTATTTCGACTTCACCTACCATACACGCAAAGTGTAGCGGAGTGTTTTTGCCATTACGTTCCACGACGTTTACGTTTGCTTCTGAATTTATTAATTCTTTTACGTTTTTCAGTCGTTTTCCCATTACTGCTAGATGCATAGGTACATAACCGCCTACATCTGCTGCATTTATGTCAGCTCTTTTTTGATCAATAACCTTACTGTTTTTGGATCTGACTCTCTTACTGCATAATGTAAGATTGTTCTTCCCTTTTTATCTTTTTTATTAATATTTTCATACGAATTCTTTTCTAACTCCTTCAATGACCTATTAAACTTTTCATTGCTGTTTCTAATAAATAACATGATACACCTCACTAAATATTGACTTATTTTAGACGTAGGTGAATTTTTTATGTTTACCTACGCCTACCTAATTTATAGCTTTTTTAGCATGGAAACAAGTTTTTTTTTACAAAATACATACAAATATTAATGCGATAGATTAAGATATAAATCTATATATTTAACGTATTAAATAAAAGCCACTTGCTTCCTCCTATTTCTCTTCGAGTAGTAAGGATTCTTTTTCTATTAATTCTACTACTTCCTTAAAACTCATCACTTCTCCCTCCGGTCCTCTATTACACCTTTCCATTATTTCTTCTATTGCCTCACTTGCCTCTCCATACACTGGAGCTACATCTACCATATTCACTCCCTTCTTTTTTAGATAACTTGTCACCCTAGGATAAATTTTTGCATAGTTTAGTGGGCTGCATTCAAACCTATCTATTGCATTCATATCTCCTCCTGCATTTATCAGTTCTTCTATTGTCCTTATTCTTCCTGCTAAACTTGCCAGGTGTAGTGGCACTGCTTTATTATTAGATCTTGCGTTTACTTCGGCTCCGTTCTTTATCAGCGCTCTCACATTTTTTCTACGCCCTAAAAATGCTGCTAGATGCAACGGCGTTTCATTTCTATTATTTCTCTCGTTAACGTTTGCTCCTTTTTTTATTAATAATTCTACTATTTCTGGCTCTGACACTTGAGCTGCACGGTGCAATACTGTACAACCATCTGTGTCTTTCTCATTTATTTCTTGAAACTCGTTTACTGATATTGCTTTCAATAAATTATAAAAAGCGTTTTTTGTTTCTTCTTTAAACTTTATCATGACTACCTCACTATAAATACTCTATAAAATTGCCTATTTTGGCTTCTTTTAGTCGCAGGTAAAATTTTTATGTTTACCCAACACTACTTAATTTATAGCTTTTTTGGCATCAAAAAGCAAGTTTTTTTTTGGTTAACACACCCGTTTTTTACCAAGCGTTAATGTAATCATGAAGATATAAATATATAGATTTAACGTATTAAACATATAGCCTGTTTTTCCACCCATTTTCTGTCCAAATGACGATGTTCATGCCAAGTGAGGACTCCAGGGTAAAACACTAAAATGTAATTTTCTAACTCGTGTATTGCATCTTTTTGCTCTGTATCTAAATCGTTTTCATAGCGAATGTTGTGTTCTGCTAAACCATATCTTGTGATTTTTTGATCGGTATAATTTTCTACTTTGTAATTATGGGTAACACTGAATCTTTCTAAAATTGGCTTGTGTTTTAAATTCCACAGTTGCTGAGATAGTTTGCTACTCCCTAGTACAAATTTATTCCCTTCTTCTTCTACGCTAGTAACTGGAAAACAAGCGTTTATTTCTCCTAGATTCCAACTGTCCGATAATACTATCTCTGCTTTCGCAAACTTAATTTCTGGTAATAAGCTCTGTGGTAGAGGATATAAAGCCTTGAGGTTATACCACTGATGACTTCTTTCATAAATACCTTTATAATTCTTTGTGTGAGGCTCTGTCTCTCCTAGCACTGCTACATCCAGGCGATATATATCATTACTAAAAGCCTGTTCGTAGTGGTCTCGTAGGTAGTTATCTATAATCTTAACTTGTGGACCACTAAACCGGAAAAAATTTATTCTTCCAAATGACAACACCGGTCCATCTTCTTCTATTTTTACACCCGAATAATCCGATAACAAACTTCCAAATAAACTTTCATCTAATATAAACCTGCCTATGTTGTAGTGGTCGTTGAAAATCCTCATTAGCCTCGATCTCGCAGGTAATGATAGCTTTGCTAGTTCTACGACTGCATCTACAAAGAAGTCATTCGGTACGTCTTTTATTCCTACTTGTAATTCAAAAAAATGTTTCCCTGGGGGTTCCTCTATAATTGTAATATCTTCTATATTCGCCCATTTTAGTGCTATTTTCAGTGATGCTGGTGTTCCTCTTAAACGCTGAAATTCTACCCCTTCTTTTATCGCTCTTCTTTTGTCTGTTACCCAGCGTAGAATCTCTTCTAAACCATATTCTTCAATCACCCATGGTAGTATTTTTTCATCTAATCTAAATTTAAATCCTTTCAGACAATTTGGATCAACCTTATAGTCGATTGCTTCTACTATCGCTTTTTCTTGTTTTGTTGCGTTTGGGGGTAATAACATTAATTTAACTCAACATTTAAACTTCTTAAGAAAGCGCACTCATTTCCTTTTACAACTACGTCCTCTTTTGGCTCTATTAATTCCACGTTTTCTACCCCTTCTACAAATAAATTGGCTATAATCCATGACCTTGTTACACTCCATCCTAATCTTTTAGTCGATTCAAACTTTTCTATAAATTGCTTTTTTGCCTTCTCAATAACATCAGGATTTCTAATGCTAATTTTGCTGTGAATATCTATTTCGATAATATTGCAACCAACTACCTCTATCGTATCGGTCAAAACCCTTATGTTATCTTGATTAACCTTCTCTCTTACTATGTTAATTAATTCCTCTGAACCTGTTGATAACTCTGTAGATAAAATTGAGATCTGCACACTTCCTGGCACCTTTGATTCGACCAGCGCATCCTTTACTCTAACGTCGGCTGACATTGCATGATAGCGATAATGTTCTTTGCTTCCTCCAGTACTCCAACCTACTATTTTTGTTTTTACCCTCTTTCTAAATTGTTCGTCATCTTCTTCATCTTGCCTTTCTACCCCATAAAATTCAGCTAAGTTGTCAAGATTTTTTCCTGTTGCAAATTTTAGTACATTGCCTTTTGCTGCTTCATTTATTCTTTGTCGTAGTAACAATTCTCTCCACGCTGCTATTTCTAAAATTTTTATTGCTGGATCACTTTCTACTAATGCTGTAAAACTTTCATCCCTACGTACTAACTCTTCTTTCATCTGAGACAAAATTTCTTCATAACTTAATTTCTCAATAATGTTAGGCAGTTGCGTATTCATATTATAATTCCGCTGAAGTTAACATTTTTACCATTTGGTAGATACACCCCTTCCAAGGAAATAGTGACTTTCCCTTCTTTCACTTCTGTTATTTTTACTTTTTCAAGTTTGAATCTCTTTTCCCATTTTTGTAGTGCCTCTGCCGTTGCTGCATAAATTTCTAGCGTAAAATCACGATTTATTGGTCGATCTACTAATTCAAGTAATCTTGATCCATAGTCCCTGCGCATTATTCTGCTTCCTATCGGGGTAGTTAAAATATCAACTATCGATTGCTTTAAATGTTCTATGCCTTCTAACGCTTTTGGCATTCATACCTCTCATTTTTACGACATTTAGTTTGATGTTTTTCTAAAAATACAATTAGGAAAGTAACTCTACTATTTTTCTCTGATCCCTTTGTTCTTGACTAGGTCTTGCTTCTCTTCCCTCCATACTTCTTAACACACTTACTGCTATATCTCGCGGTATCTGTCCGTTGAATTTTTCTTTGATATAACGATCTGCTCCTTTTTCTAGTAATAATTTCGCACTTCTTATGTCACTTTCCATTGCAGCCTTGTGTAGTGGTGTAAGTCCAGTTAGAGACTCAACAGCGTTAACATTAGCCCCTTTTTCTATTAACACTTCTTTAACTTTTGGACAACTTCTTCCAATAGAATAGTGTAAAAGTGTTGTACCATTAGTATCGCCATAATTTACATCTACTAAGTTTCCTATTAAAAATTCTAAAATTTCTATATTACAATGTTTCACGGCAATATATGCTATGTGAGCATAATTATCAACCGGATTCCTTTTTGCCCACCAATTCGCTCCACTAGCCTTATTACTGTCTAGAAGAACGAAACATACAGCAATACTGCATATTGTAAAAGAAAGTGATCTTTTTAATATAATAAGGAAATTTTTTCTTAATTTTCTTTCCATTTGGCCTCCGTTTTGATATTATAACTTATATAGAAACAAAACTTGCTTAACTCTTCCTTACCTTCCTTTTACATTCTTTCAATCTACGAAAATGTTTTCACTACCTTTTGCCACCACGTATTTTTCCTACTCCGAAGCCATTAGCAAACACTGTTTTCGATCCTTGCTTTCCTAAATTCAACAATATCTCTTTCCTTTTTTCATTCTGCAAACACATTACTATTTTTGCTTACTAAATAAAAACTACATGATGCCATATCACCAGCTCTTGCTATTCCATGCCCATTTACAAATACTTTGGTTGACCCTTGCGTTAGTGTTTCCCCTATAGTCAAGATATCACCCTTACGACAGACAGATCTACCACTCACAAATACATCTTCACTACCGCTCGCACAAACATGAATCGGTATTCCAGTGC
>Ga0209755_10008772_pt1 | contig 10747 bp, 7 predicted proteins | sample TergutCo191P1_FD_187301 | JGI IMG/M metagenome (GOLD analysis project Ga0209755, IMG submission 187301) | Cornitermes sp. P1 segment gut microbial communities from Petit-Saut dam, French Guiana - Co191P1 (SPAdes) (version 2) | ecosystem: Host-associated > Arthropoda: Insects > Digestive system >... | reverse complement strand
TATATAATCACCGTTTGAATTTTCAAATCCAGTTTTTCTTGCTTGTGGTAACCCTTCGTTTTGTGATTTGTGAATGACTTTTATCCTCTGATCTTTTTCTGCATATTCATCGCATATTTTCCCACTATTGTCAGGCGTACAATCATCTACTAGAATACATTCGAAGTCGTCAAAAGTTTGTGATAAAATACTATCAATACATTTATGGATATATTTTTCAACACTATAAACTGGGACAACTATTGAAATCTTCGGTTTAATAAATTCCATATTATTAACATCCAACCACGACAATCCCATTTATTGCTTCCCAAGTTAGCCTTGCATCCCAAGGTTTTTCTTTTGTCTCGTCTCGGCGATCAAAGATGACAAGGTATGCGGGATTATCTGGTGCTTTTGTGTTGCGATATCTTGCAATTTGCTCCAGTCCTTTTAACTTAATTGTGTCTGACGATTGCCTGTTATGCACCAGCTTTATTTCAATTACATACCTACTGGCATTGTATTCGACAAGCAAATCCATTCGACCTCGTCCTGCCGCATATTCCCGTTCAATGCGTCCGCCTCCGTTTAGCACTCGTTGCAAAAAAGCCATTAGTAAAAGGTGGGGGAATGCTTCCGGATACTGCATTCTCTCTTCCCACATTTCGGAATTTTCTCTCCAAAAAAACTGGAACTCTTTCAGGAGCGCATCCATGTCCAAAGAGCCGTCGGGTTTTTCCCATAGCCATTCGGGTTCGGGTATGGCAAGCTGTGGACTATAAGTTAGGTGCCTAGCCAATACTTCGCGGTATATGGGGTTGGCCACGGAAGGTCCCCCCTTCTCCTTGGTTACCAGCCCCAAGTCTAGGCACAGGCGAAAGCCCTCGCCTTCGGCAAGCAGGGGATCCGAAGCGCCGACCATGAGGCTCCCCATTAGCTTGCGAATAGTCGGGTTTTCCAACCGATAAGCGAGGGCGTCAAGATGGGTTTCTCTGGCAAGTACCATCTGTTCGCGAGCTTCCCTAACGTGCGCGAGTGTTACCGTCTCGGTGCTTGCCTCGTCCAGAACACGCATCGTGGCACGTTTGAATAGCGAGTTAACAATCCAAGGCTGCCCCCTAGACTGTTCATGCACATAGTCAAGTGCGTCTCTGCTTATCGTTTGGCCAATTTCTTCCGCCCGCTGGGCAAAAAGTCTTTCTATGTCTGTTTGGGAAAAATTGGATAACACTGCGGAATCTTCTTTTATATTGAATGGGGAGCCTGGATTAGGCACGACTCCGTCTTTTGCCACTGTAATGTAATCTTTCAGATCCTTCATGCCTACAAGTGCTACCGATACGGGAAATTTCCCCACGCCTCGCTGCGCAAAGCCAGTCCGCAATTGCCTCAGAAAATGAATAAGCGGTTCCCCTTCTAGCACATCAGTTTCATCAAAAAGCACGACAAGTGGTTTTGGTGCGATCAATTCCGCCCATTTTTGCATTGTTCTATACAATAAGAACTCTGGCCTATCAAAGGGCAGCTCTGGTATAGGTAATCCAGTGTTCTTTGAAAATGCACAGATAGCTTTATTGATGGTAATCATCGCTTCAGTCCTGTCTATAATACCTTGACAGCTTTCAATGCTTACATAGCAGGCGACCGCTTCTGTTTCCGAGTTAATTTCTTTTGCCCAACTTTGCAGAAAAGTGGTTTTGCCAGTCTGCCTTGGTGCATGAAGCACCCAATAAAGGCTGTCCCTAATGTATCTATGAAGTTGCGCGCCGACAAGGCGATCCTCTGGCGGAAGCATATAGTGATCCAGCGGATTGCAAGGGCCAGTAGTATTAAAAAAGCGAATTTTACACTTTGACTGTTGGGTTGTTTTAGCCATTATTTTTTGTTTTTCCCAATAGTTTACTGAACGTCCGTTTTATCGCTATTCGATATAGTTTTTTCAAGGAAATAAAATCCACATTTTTTTTCCTGTGTTCTTTCACTTGTTCATAAAGACCGACAAGGTATTCGTCATCTCCGTATTTTTTATGAAAATCCCATCTTTCATGTATCAATTCTTGTTTCTCTTCAGGAACCCAACTTCCTGCAAAATGATGAATTGAGTACGTATTTTCTGTTATTTTTGTTCTCCCAGTTTTAAACGATTTGGGCGTAAAATATTCACATGGATAAATGGTTATTTCTGGTAATTTTTGATACATATCATTTTGCTTAAATCCATATTTTAATAGTATTGATGATAATATTTTAGGTGACGGTGTCAGATTTAATGAACCATCTTCTTTTATGAAATCATAATTCTCATAAAAATTCATGATTTCCAAAGCTATTTTACACCCCTTCTCTCCTCCAAAGGCTGACCCTGGGTTGACTTTTCCAACTTCTTCAAATCCCACAAAACAAGCTGCATCCAATAAATCATCGAATTTTTTTATGATTTCAACATCAGTGTCCAGATATATACCACCGCAATTAAAAACGGCATATGCTCTAATATAATCTACAATAAAGCCCCATTTGTATACAGAGGCTACTTGTTTTGTGAATTTTGTTGAATCAATATTGAAATTGTGTTCATTCCAAAGTTTAAATTCATAATCATGTAATTTTTTTTTCCAACCAGATATATATTTTGCTTCGAGTTCGGGAATCGGTTTATTGCCAAACCAGCAATAGTGAATTATTTTTGGTATTGCCATAAACAGATCTCCGATTTACAACAATATTTATTGTTATAAATCACAACGTATATCTTATTGTTAAGGAAACATGAAAATTATGCCTAAATTCATCAGTATTAAAACATACCTTGTTGTGAAAATAAAACGGGTTAATGATTAAATTGTAGGCGAACTTGCCACCAATACCCAAGTTTTTTGTAAGCATGTGATGCGTAGTTATTCCCACTACAAAATTTGCCTTAAACCCCATGATGAACCTATTACCCATAGGATCATCAGGGTCACGAGTACCCCAAATTGCATATCTGTAAATGTAATTGTTGTCAGGGTTGTAGCGATGAATAAACAAAGAGGATGTACCCCTTGGATAAAAAACTCTAAATTCGAAATATTGGGCGTTGCCACCAGGATTGAATCCGTTTCCCAACCATTGTCCCCTGTTGGTGTATCCTTGAACTATTTGATGGTGAAAATAAAATGAATATTGCCATTGGAACTGAAAGGTTTTTGACATTTCCATGTGACTCCATTCAAAAAGAAATTGTCCAAACACATTACGCCTTTCTGAAATTGTTACTATTTTTCTTGTGCCAAGTGTAAAAACCATTGTATGATAAAGATTACGCAAATATCCTGTCCACCAAGGAAGCCCTCTTGACCAAGCAGTAAAGTCATCTATCCCAAGTTCCCCGTAAACTTCGAATCTAGTCTGTGGGAAAAACCATGAAAAACCAAAAGACGCCTTTTGATCTTCAATGGTATTGTCAGTGTTTGGAAAAATAAAGCTTAAATTTTCCCAAGCCCATGGAACAAGGGCAACACGGTTTGCAAACAGCGTCAGTCCTGGTAGAAACGACGGTGCAAAGGCCAAAGCCAAGCCATGAAACATAGTATGGTTGTTAGAATCATCGCTGTCAAAGAAGTCCGACCCGCTAAGCCGTCCTACCCATAGACGTGCTTCTACGTCCCCTATATACCAGTCAAGCCAAGGTATAACAACACGTTGTCTGCGTAGCCCTATGTCAAACCTGGGGTAAGCAGGAGCATTATTCGAGTGAAGTATCGAGTGTAGATATGATGGCCCAAGCCAGATTGCCTGTGTTCCAAAACCTATGGTTAATGTTCTCCATGTATAGCGAATTTCCGAATCGCCGAAATCCCAGTCAAAAAAGGGTCTGTCGCCAAAGCGCTGCGGTGCATCGACATTCCCCCAGAAATAGCCGAATTTGTTTTCATTATGTGATGGCATTATTTCGAAATGGGCGTTTTGCGAAAATGCAAAATGCGGCAATAGGGTTAATTCAAAGCCGTGGCCTTCAATCCTTACGCCCCCCCTAAACATGGTGTTAAAACCGCGACCTTGCCAGAGCACGCCGTCGTTTTGCCCATAAGGCGCCACGGTATTGACCGACATGAACAGTTCTGGGCCGTAAATCCTTGCGCGGAAGCCACCAAATAGAGGATGGAAAGTACCAAATCTTTGCGAGTGCCATGGATGTTCCGAATCCGCATCGATGTTCCATACGGAGTCCGACATGGTGCGAAAATTAAGATAAGGACGCTGCGTAAGTCCCCGCAAAGCTAGAAAATTGAAATACATTTCCTCGATGGAATTGATAGCTTCCTGTGCAGAAAGTGTTATGCAAGGAAGCGATATACCACATAGCAAAAACAGCAAAAAGGCTTTTTTTAGTTTCGCCATGCTGTCCCCTTCTGTGCGGAATATCCTTCCATCTCAAGCGTGGAAAAATTGCAGGGGAGTTCAACCGCTTGCCCTAATTTTTGCGACTTGTAAATTGCAAGCACAATCTCAAGAGCTTTCTTCCCTCTGGCACCTGAAGCCAGAGGTTCACGATTTTCCTCAATTGCCATTATAAAATCCCTGAAAAGACCAGTGTGACCTGAACCGTACGCATTTGAATAAGTATCCATCTTAAGTTCAAGAACTTTGTCCTCGGTATCACCTGTGATTTCGGCATCAGCAAGCCGCCATGTCTCCAACTCATTGACAGCAATGCCCCCGATTACCGCCGTGCCCTTCTCCCCGAAAACGGACAATGTCTGGTTCAAGTCTGTCGGATACACACAGGCGGTGCCTTCTATGATACCGACTGCACCACTTTGGAATTCGACTATAGCAGCACCGAAATCTTCAGCTTCAATGGGACGAACAAACTTGCGGGTTACGGCTTGGACACGCATGGCATCCTCACCCATGATCCACTGCAACAGATCGATACCATGAATGCACTGGTTCATAAGAGTACCGCCATCCTGTGCCCATGTCCCTCGCCAAGGATCCTCGGCATAGTAAGCTGTACCACGATGCCAACGAATCTGTACCATGCCGTGGAGCAGCCTTCCGAACCTCCCTGCGTCAACTGCAGCACGTAACCGCTGGACTGGCACATTAAAGCGGTTTTGAAAACATATTGCCAATTTTTTGCCAGTATTTTTGGCAACTGTAATCATTGTGTCCGCATCACTTGTCGATAGGGCCATTGGCTTTTCACAGATAACATGCACACCAGCCTTTAGGCAGTCAATGGCGATTAACGAATGCCTGCCAGATTCCGTTGTGATGACGGCAATCTCTGGCTTTACTTCGCAAAGCATCTTTTTGTAATCCACATAACAACGAATATCACTTCCTGGAAATTGTTTTTGATATTCCATGGCCTGTTCTTCCGCACGTTGGATAACAGGGTCGCAGGTTGCCTCAAGTTCCATATTGCCATGATTTTTCGCAAATGCTTTTATATGCAAAGGGCCTACTTTACCACAACCGATTAATACACTTTTATATTTTCTCATATTTTGCCTTACTTGGGGTTGAAAAGGAACTCCGCCATTTCGCCATTCTCTATCTTCATTGTACGATCGCAACGTTCAATGGTACTAAGACGATGGGCGATTACAATAAGCGTTTTATTTTCGCTGGCACTGTATATCTCGTCCATTATTTTTTTTTCAGTTTCATTGTCAAGTGCCGAAGTTGCCTCGTCCAGAACCAAAATATCGGGATCATTGTACAATGCTCGGGCAATACCGATACGCTGTTGCTGACCACCGGAAAGCTGTATACCACCCTCCCCAACCTTTGTATCGATACCCTCTTTCGTCAAAAGGAAATCCCAAATATTTGCTTTCTGCAAAGCGACTTTTATTTTTTCGCTGTATCTTTTCGAACCGTAGGCCACGTTTTCCCCAACCGTCCCGTCAAACAGGTAGATGTTCTGAGGAATATAGCCAATTTTACTTCGCCATGAACGTATGGTCTGGTCACAAAGGGGTCTACCGTCTATGGCTATCTCCCCAGAACATGGCTTGAGGATGCCTATCATAAGATCGATGAGCGTCGATTTTCCGCCACCACTTTCCCCTGTGACGGCAATCTTTTCGCCTTTGCGTATGGATAAGGAAATGTTTCGTATTATCTCATCACCCGATGCATACTTAAAAGATACATTGCGTAAATTGATTGCTTCGTTGAACGCAATTTCTTCGCCCCCTTCATTTTCGGTCGGTTGCTTAATCATTTCGGCAATCGTATCAAGGGAATGCTGCGAGAAAGCAATGCTGTTGATGTTTTGAATTAACCGATGCATACAAGGGAGTATGCGATAGAGGGCAAGTGCATACATGGAAATCGCCGGGATAACCATCGAGGCATCGTTGTATTGTGCGAGGATAAGAATAACCGCCGCAACGAGAAGCGAAAAGCCCATACTTTCCAGTATGCTTTTAGGAGTCACATTCAAGGTGTCGCTTGTTACACTTGTCTTTGCCACTTTCATCGCTGCCTTACTGTAATTACCGACCAGTTCCTCTTTGTTTCCCTTGAGCCTAACAAATTTGAAGTTGCCGAGTGCTTCCATCAGCAGACGAAAAGATTTTCTACTAGCTTCAACACGTTTTTTGCCGATAGATTTGTTTTTTGATACCAGTGTCCTAAGAAAAACAAAAGCAAGAAAGACGAGTACAAGCGTAAGTATCAAAGTCATCTGCCAGTTGACAGCTAACAACAATGTATACACCATGATGATTGTAAATAATTCGGTGAACAACCGTAGGATATTCATGGAGATTTTACTCACATGGCCTGTTTCGCTGTTAATTATCCCCATTATTTCACCCGAATTTTTTTGGGCATAAACGGTATATGGCAAGGAAAGGGTTACGTTGAATATTTCCGCGGAAAAATACCTTGACAATGCATTCGAAAATCTGCTGATAAGATGTATATGCGTGACGCTGTAAACGGCACGAAACATGTAAAACACTATAATGGCAATGCCAAAATAAATAATGAACTCTCTTTGTGGCACACCTACGAAGTCGAACACCCTTCCGTACAGACCAGAACTGAGAAGATCGGGATTTGATGCCACCGAGATAAACGGCATTATTGCGGAGATACCAATTGTTTCCACAAGCGAAAACCCTATGCTAAACAGTATCAAAAGGCCCCAATATTTCCTGTGTTTCCTGGAAAGCAACCCGTACAGTTTGCGTATGGTGGGGATAAGAACGGTTACTCTCATATTAGAAAAAATGTCCTAGACCAAAACTTATTTCGCGGTTTTCCCCGCCTGGAATACTTCTTGTATTTAAGGCTTCCAGCACGTTAACCCCGACGGACAGGCGTAGATATAAGGCTCGCATAAACGCGGGAAACACTATGAATTCAAGTCCACCCGCAGCCGCAATATCCCTTCCCATTTCCAGATCGTTGAAGAAGGCAAGGTCAAGCACGGGAGAAAGATGGAATTCGAAGTCAAAAAGGCGAAGCCTGCGATTGTCCAGCCATTGCGAAGGTGCAAATACCAGCACACGCAATGGGAAATCCATGTTGAGCGATAACATGTAATCGGCCTGCATTGACCTGTCCGCAATGCCACGCAAGACGTCACCGGCGTTGTCGTGGTAACCCCTGCCATCGAAGAAAAACCATTGCCTGGACTGAAGTCGTGTGGAAATGCCAAAAAACCTGGACACTATGAGATGGTTCGTTGCCGTGAAAGAAAGGTTAGCATTGAATGGATCTCGAATTCGATCATAGCGGAAAAAATCGTAGCTGAACGAATTGCTCAACGACACGGAAAGTCCGCTTCGATAATTACCATGCCAATTTATTCTTCCGAAGCCCAATGAATGGGAAAAGTTTGCGAAAGGCCCTCTTCGGAAATCCTGTAAAGGCCAGTCTGGTAGTTCGTGGTTGAAGGTCATCGATGGCCTCATCGTGTACGTCAGTTCCCCGAACCTGGATGTTGTCAATCCAGTTGGTATTCTCCATGACGCGAACATCCTGCTTGACATGTACAGGCCTCTCTGGAAATTTTCGGGAAACGTATGCCATGGTTGCATTTCCTGGCCGTATTCATCGGTCAACCTGTGCCTTCGTGGGTTTTCTTGGTTCAGTATGAATGATTCCTCGAACCCCACGGTAAACGTGGTCCTGCGAAAGGGCAGTTCCACCGAAAGCCCAGTAATATTCTGGAAAAAGAAAGTCTCGGCGGCTTCTGGCCGGTACTGGAGAATGTTTTCAACCTTGAAATTCCAGCGACGACCCAACATCGTAAACGGGATATTGGAATCTATCAACAACTCGAATGAATTGCGCCCGTCCATATCTCGCTGATAGCCCAAATCTATACGCAAGGGGCTCATCGTTCCCATGAAATTGTAATCCCTCGCCCTAACCGTAAGATCAAGGCCGTCGTTGGTGTCGTAATAAGGAACGGGCAGTGCGATGACGTTCCATGTGTCCTCTACCCTGATTGTAAATGTTACAGGGTACGCGCCGTCCTCCCGCCTTTCGCCCACCGAGTAGCTTATTTCCACGGTGTCCCTTAGGACCCGCATGTTCGTGAGAACCTGGGTTCTGTCGCGGATATATTCCTCCAACCTGGCCCTTCCATGCAGTTCCTCCCCGATCCTAAGCTCCGCATTATGCATAAGGGCATTAGGGCGAGTACGCCCCCTTATGTCGAACTCAAAAGCGGCGATGACGTATAGCCTGTCATTGTCGGATATTTCCCCATCTATGGGATGCGGGGGTGGAATGTTGGATGCCGGCTCGTCGCCGTTGTACAGAATGTATTCCTGCTCCATCGAATCGTCGTTGTCTGGAGTTGCTTCCTGGGAATACAAGGGAAGTATCATCAACAGGGAAAATACAAATAGCAATAACGGTGATTTTTTCAAGATAGCATCAAGCTGGATGTGCTTGGCCCTCGTTTGCTTCTTTAGGGAAAACAAAACCCACCCCAGCGTGTCCTGGTAAAAGAGTAAGGAAGACACATATGATCGTCCAGGCGGCCGAAACACGCTCTGTGAAACCGCATGATAATAGGCAGACCGTCTTGCCCTAAGCATAAAAAAAAACATACTCAGGGCCTGATCAAGGCTAGCATATACAATGATGAAAATCAACAAGTGAGGACATATGCGGGGACTTTTGTCCCACCCCAACGCATAGAATGCGTTTCATTTCCTTATAAACAGCGCCAGGCTTTCTACGTGGGCGGTTTGGGGGTAAAAGTCGTACCAGCGGAGGTCCGCCAGTTCGTATGCCCCCAGAAGCGTTTTGCTGTCCCGTGCCAACGTCGCGGGATCGCAGGAAATGTAGGCTAGAACCTGCGGTCCGCTTCCCGCAAGCCGTTGGACTAGGCCCGGAGCAAGCCCTTGTCTGGGTGGATCGACGATGGCGAAACCGTAACCGTTCAAGGGGGCATTTTTTGCCCAGTCCTCGATGCGTTTGGCGTAAAAATTAGCCGACCCAAGCGAAGCAAGGTTTTCCCGTGCCAGGGCCAGCGCGGCCTTGTTTTCCTCCACCATATCCACATGTGGAAATAGTTCACCCAGGAAGATGGCAAAAGTACCCACCCCACAGTATAGGTCCGCCATAGGCAGATTCGCTATCTTAAGTTGCCCTCCTGGCCCGCTTAAACCGGCGACAATTTCCCGTAAATCGGAGACAAGTTTTTCCAGCATCGTACCGTTGCTCTGGAAGAACACCCTGGCATCCAAGGTAAGCTCTTTCCCCAGGATCGTCATTCTTCCTTGGGTAACTCCACCTTCGCTGAGGAGCGCCCCCTGTCGCGCATACACGGTAACACGATCTTTCCCTGGTGATACGAAAAATGCCCTCGCCTCTTTTCCTCTGCCCATCAAAAGGCCTCTGATCCCCGGATCGGCGACAGGGCAGTCGGAAATCGGGATAATGTCGGCGGATTTTCGTGCCTTTAAACCGCAAAAAGCGTCCGGGCATCTTTTGTCAAACCGCCTGATGGCATGGAATTGCATCCGGTTTCGGTATTCCCAGGGTTCGGAAGGCGAAACCGTAGGCTCGGGTGGATTGAAACCTCCGATATGGGTAAAGGCGTCCTTTAATATGGCCGTTTTTGCCGTAAGTTGTGCGGGGTAACTAAGGTGCTGCAAGCTACAGCCACCGCAGATACCGTAAAAATCGCAGACGGGTCGCACTCGGTCGGACGAAGCCTCCAAAATTTCCAGCAGTTCGGCCTGTGCCCATGAGCGGTGTTCCCTGACCGTACGGCATACGACCGTTTCACCAGGGATTCCCCCTTCTATAAAAACACTTTTCCCGTTAATCTTTACCAGGCCCGCCCCGCTTGTGACAATACCCTCGATTTTGGCCTTAAGTATAGTATTGGACATAGGGGACAGTATAGCGATTTTTTTGAGCAAGGGCACTTCGGGCTACTTGACAAATTTTTTGGGGTTTGGCATAGTGAATATACGGGGTTTGCACGACTTAGTGTTTTTTAGCCGTTTTTCAAAAGCGGTGTTGAAACGGCTTAGCCCCTGATAACGCCACCTTAGCTCAGTTGGTAGAGCAGCAGACTGAAAATCTGCGTGTCTGGGGTTCAATTCCCCGAGGTGGCATCATTGGTTCCACTATTGCTTTTTTCCCGTGGTGTTCGTATCATTTTCCCATGTTCCTTCTTATAGCGTTGGGTATTATTGTCTTTGCTGGCACAATCTATCTGGCTGTATCAAAAAAATCCATCTTTAAAGTACGTATTGTGGCTCTCATCGCGCTGGCGTTGATGGTTTTA
>Ga0209755_10008771_pt1 | contig 10748 bp, 5 predicted proteins | sample TergutCo191P1_FD_187301 | JGI IMG/M metagenome (GOLD analysis project Ga0209755, IMG submission 187301) | Cornitermes sp. P1 segment gut microbial communities from Petit-Saut dam, French Guiana - Co191P1 (SPAdes) (version 2) | ecosystem: Host-associated > Arthropoda: Insects > Digestive system >... | reverse complement strand
TAGATAATCCTATAAGAAAGGTTACTGATAAATGCTTGGATGGTCAGTTACTGGTGAGAATGTGTTATGACTGCTTCAGATTGCACAAATTCAGCATGCAGTAAGTTAGTAAAAAATAAAAAAAAAATAAAACTTCTCAGTCCTGCCCTTTTAAGAGATTTCACTGCATGTTTCTGATTTTTGGGGGGATATTTTCAAAAATGTCTTAAGAGAATTTCACTGTAATTTTATGTTGTAGTGATACACAGTTGCTATTTAAATGATGATGTAGTTTATTTCATTGAATTGCAGAGTGTACAAACAGACATGAGGATTCCTTGCATTCAATAGATTTTATTTGCAAATTCACATAGACTAATTTTTGACAGGTCCATGATGGCAGGTCTGCAGGGGCATACATGTTGGGCCGATACTGCCACAGTATTCCAAACATTACATCCACACACAATAAGATTTACTTATGGTTTCGCACAGATAACTCTAATGCACGTGGTGGGTTTTCTTTCACCTGGAACTCCACAGATCCAGGTACGTTGCATGTTTATTTGATTCTTTTACCTTTCCTTATTAGTTTGCTTTGAAACTACACTTCCAGGCAGTCAGTACACAGATACAGTGCATATAATGAACCATTTCATGCAAGTATATTTATCCAATGATTTGTACCTTCATCTGTCTGTTCTTGTATCTGTAGCTGTGTTTTGTACACATGGAATGTCTGTGTCTGTGTACTGGCGTATGCAAGCGGATAATTATTTCTTGTGCTGATATCTTAAAATAGAATGTTTTTATCCTTCTAGATGTATCTTTATCAGAATTTTGTACATCATGGCTTATAATCTGAAGGTGTTTTGGTATCCTGTCAGCACTTATTCTTCCAGTGTGTTCTTGTGAATCACACGTATTGCCAGGGTTTGAAGCTTTACCTTCAAATTTATTGTATTACTCCCACATTCTGTGTCACTGGCACAAAGTTTGTATCAGATAATACAATCTGACCAAGTCCATGGAACAGAGTCCTAGAAAGTTGTCCAGCTAGTTGGTAATTTTCCCATCCTGCATGTGTAGCCTGAGGTTGTATCAGGTGCTATTGGATTAAGCTTGTTCAATGAAACTCCCATTTAAAGTGGCTTAGTTTAAGATTTTTCTTCAATTAATGTGCATTTTCCATGATCCCAAGTCAATCTTGGTGTTAAATCTTCACCTCTAAAGATTCTTTTCAGTGTAGTGTTCAGTGCCACCTCTTCTCGTAGAAACCTTGAATGATGGTTTATCATAATTATGTTTTGAGATGGGTTTCTATTTTTACTATCAGTGAATATTTTCAGCTATATACATATGTTCTTTATAAATCTGTGTAACATTTTTTCCGTGTATGGTTATTCTTATGGGTAAAATTGTCTCTAAGGGTGGATTTATTGCACTTGTAATGATCACATGTTTATTCTGAATGAAAAACAGTGTCTTCCTGAAGAGAAATCCAAAATATAAAGTTTTGCCCTTTAAGAAGTTTGGTTTAACCGTAAAACATTTGAGGGTAAAGCAAAATTTTGCACGTAATTTGTTTTGACATCTGATGTTTTCCACACTATGAAGTAATAATGTGCAACTTTTTTTTTTCAAAGAAACCATGTAATTTAATATATTCGAACTTAGATTTACTCACAAAGTAGCACATAAAACAGTGTATTTTATATTTTTTGTAACAAAGGTACAGTTCACATTGTTGCATGAAGACAGAGGTGGAGTAGAGGTATAGCTGTACTCATTCTTAACTTTGGTGCCAGATTGGGTGGGTGGTTGACACCATGCCCTGGCAGCTTCATCCCTAGAAAAGAGCCATAGTTCCTGTTGTATAGGAGGTTGGGTGGGCCCAAGGACTGGTATTTATGGGGGTGGTGAAGAGAAAATCAGTTTGCTCCACAGGAGTTGAATCCTGTACCATCAAGCCTATAATGCATCACTATATTGACTGTCCTGGCCCCATGTTTTATGTTAAAACATAAAGTCAATTAAGGACACTGCTAGGATCAGTAGTATTCAACTTAAATCTGCTTCGATTGATTTCAAAAATGGAATGGTTGATGGTCACAGGAGCAGTAAGGGTCAGCAATTTAGTGACAGAGTTCCTTACTAAGGAGGCAGAATATCCAAATATGACATACTTTTTTTTTTAAAAAAACCAGGTGGGTGTTTTTGTAGACCATATTTCCCAAAACATTCCAAAGTTATATTTGATTGAAAAATCTAATACAAGCCACAATCAGAGTGGAATTGTGTGTGTTCACAGGGAGTATATTTCTTTAGTATGAGTTTGAACTTCAGTGCCATTGAAGTTGAAGCTGTGTTTTAAATTTCAACTGTTTACACATTCCAAATATGTGTATGAAATTTCCCTCCAACCTATAATTTATATTTTGTCCAGTGTGTGGATCAGGAGACGCAATTGAATTCTCCACACATGGAACTCTGTCATCACCTGGTTCTCCTGGCCGGTATCCTAACAACCGTGATTGTTTCTGGACGTTATTAGCACCATACAACCGGCGTATTCAGTTCCACTTCTTCACAATGCAAATTGAGGCATCTTCTAACTGTAGTAAGGACTACCTTGAGGTATGTTTGTTGTGTGTTAAAAATTTGACAGAATTCCTCCTTTTGTGCTATGGAACATTTAAGAGCAAATCTTTAAATAGTCTGTCAAACAGAACTATGCTTATTCATTAGCAGTACTAATCCGTGCAAACACAACACTCTGACAGATTTATTTAATCCTATTCTATTCTATAGTGGTGTTTTGGTTCATGGAGATGAACTTTCCTGATGATGGTGGTGACTGCAACTGATGGTCTATAAGAATTTTTCAAAATCACTGTATGTGGATACTTTTGGAACAATTTTTAGATAAATAATTGATATTGATGTCTGTTAGATTTAACATAAACAATACTAAAGAGCTAAAGAACAATACTAAAGAAATGTACAACATCTGATATAATTTAAATATTTTTAGCGATGTTTTTAACCACTTGGTAATATATTTTTAATTTTATTTATGCTTATCTAATATGACATTTTATATCATAAATTTATTCTTTTGTATCTAAGTTCTCCCAGAGGGTGGCTTGTGTAGGTCAAAACATGTAGGAGAACTTATTATTAGTTGACAATGAATACATGTGCAATTAATTGCAATAAATACTGTATAATTAAGATATTGTGTGGAACATGTAGAGCATTAAATGTGTTTGTTCTGCTTGTCCAATTGGGCCCTGTGTGACTTTTTAATTTTCTGATACTATGAGTAACAAAGTTTTGAAAGAGTTTATTTTGAGTCCTTGTAAAACAGTCAGAAATGTGTGATGATAGTATTGAAAGGACATTTGTAAAATGATTGCCAGAAACGTTTCCAAGATGTAAGGTGCGTTTATGAAGCTAGAATATAAGTACTTCAAAGGGGACTACAATTGCAAAAGGTTAGTGACATGTATTTCTTGTATGGAATAATACCAGTTAATTGTCATACTTTGTGTTACCCAAATAAACTATGATGCGTTTAAAAACCATGTAGCTTTTTTTGTGTTCATTGTTGAGAATTTCGATATTAGAATAATGTACTCTGTGCACAAAATATCCTCCACAACCTCTTTCAGATCTTGTCAGGGCTGGAGATGAATCGAGTTGCAATATACTGCAACACTTCACATCCAAGACCACTCACAGTGCCTGGAAACCGGGCTGTTGTGCATTTTCATACCAATGAAGCAGTGAATGATGCTGGATTCCAGCTGTCTTACTCCGCTATCGAAGGTAATTTTTCTTGGAACTGCACCAAAAGGGCAGCACTAATGAGTTATTTACATTGTGTGGAATCTCTCAGTCATCTTGTAGAGCTTGGAGTTAAAATATTCTCAACTTCGGTTTGATATTACATTCAGCGAAATTAAATGTTGTTAACATTTTCCAGAATTTTAGGTATAGTTTATTGTAATTATCAGAAAACAGATTTTTATTGTCTTTCTAACCACTTCCCCCCCCCATGGCTTTATGTTGGTGTGTTTGGCAGTGATTTTGTTATAACTTATTTTTTGTGGCTTCAGTGTGTTTTCATCACCTTCGTAATCCTGTCAAGTGTTAGGCCATGTGGCATGCTACAGTTTTATTCCATCTTTTCAGTGTTCTTTCTAGACCTTCCTTTCTTCTGGTTTGTGTACTGTTATATGTGTTGGTATTTTTCAGTTAGTTTGTGAATTGTGCATAACTTTATAGCTGGCTTAACTAAGTATCCTCTTAATTCTGCTAAATTTCTTCACTTCTTCATAATTTGTGAAATATATGAAGTTCATTATTTGTGAAAATCACAGTTCTGTCGCATCATTTATTTTATGGAGAGAGAGAATAACGTACTCCTTATCCCTTGAAAAACTTTTCAGCTGATGATATGTCTTGAAAAAATGATGGTTTGAAAATTGTGACTATGACATAAGAATTTCTTAACCAGCTGAGTAACTATTAGTGTCTCCTGCTGGTTAGAAGGAGGATTGTTTTAAGTGTAACTTATATTTTAGCATAGTTTTTGTCTTTAGTAAATTTATTGATTTGACATTATGTACAGTATGTACTTAAAAACAGTGTTGCTGAACTGAATGTTTTATTCTGCACTTGAACTATGCTGAGCCCTCTTTATGTGCACTGGTTTTAAAGACCCATCTAATAAATTCTGTCTGCACGTAAATGGGGCTGGCAGAGCCCACAACTTGTTGTTATGTGTATATTTTACAAGTGTGGATTCGTAAATTCCATTTAATTCTTAAAGGGCCATAAGCAACATAATATACACAGGATTAACATTTAAAAATTTTGTATGAAATATTTTTTATATACTCATATGTATAGAAATATGTCTAGACCTCCATCACATTACAGTAATATTCGATTTTTAGTTCAGACAAAATTTAGTTCAGTGCATAAATACACTGTTACTAATACATGTGCTTGATGTGTAATTCCACTTTTATTCAAGGCCTTTTTGTGCCAAGAAAGATTATTAAATGTGGTTGAACTGGTAAGGGAAATGAAACATACAAGCCACAGTGAGTGGGAAGGTACATATTTTGAAATGTGTCTGAAAACTGAAAATGAGTTGCTAAGTCTGTTGAATGCTTGGTTCTGGGAATGTGAAGAATATAGGCCTTTTGCTGTTATAGCTACATTGGAGGTGTGCGTATAAATTTTGTTTATTATTTTATTGCCAGTATTGCTATGTATTTACAACTTATGGAGAGGTATTACCTTTAAAGTAGTTCCCTTGAACAGCTATACCTGTAGCGCAGCAGTAATACCACAGTTAGAAACACTTATGTATGTCCTCATTCAGAATGATGTACAGCACTGTCATCACATTTTTTTTAAGGTCTCTAATGCCTGAAATCTTTGCTCCTTCAAAGTGTGCTGTAATTATGTGAGGAACTAAAGTTGCTGGGAACCATACCTGTTGAATAAGGGGTGTCATTCAGTCCAACAATGGATTTTTTTGGCCACAAACTGCTTGACATTGTGCCATGAGCTGGAGTGTTTATGATGGAAGAACAGATTGTTGGGCCAGAGTTCAGGCCTTTTTCTATGCATGGCTTTCTGTAAGCTCCTGATTTATTTCTTTGTATGAAGCCTGTGACTGACCTTGTCAGAACAAACAAGGTTCTTCAGTTTTCCATTATTGTAGTTGGATCAGTGCTGTTTAGGATGACAGTTTCTGTAGATGTCTTCTACATCTTGATCATCTTTTAACCGTTTGTGCCATACTATGAAACGATTTCTTGATAGCTTCTGTGTGCCATGTCCTTCAGAGAGCATTAAACACACTTTATTTGCAACCTTTCCTAATTTTACATAAAAGTTAATAGTAATTCTTGACTAAAACTCAAGTTACTCATTTTTCAATGAGAGTTATGAATGTACATCTCCCATTTCTGCCACAGCTTGGACACAATCAGTGCTGCAATGTTGATAATGAAACTGCAGCCTGCATAACTCAAAATATGCAAAGACATGATTTAAGTGTGACCTAGTATAATGTAACTTGATACCTCACACAGTCAAACCATTCTATGAATTTTATGTGTCTCTTCAGCTGGCCATTATTCTAACCATGATGCTGCAAGGGTTGTCACGGTCTGTCTTCTCCTGCTTTATATTTGTAAGATCGTAGATTCAAATCTTAGCAAGGAGACCTGATATCCTGACAGGTTTTTCCCAATTTTGAGTTCTACCAGATAAATGCAGGCCCATAATTGCTTCCTGGTATATTCTTTTCATTTCCTTATTAATTTATGCTCCTATAATTCAACATTTTATAGTCTGGGTTGCTGGCAGCATCATTATGCAAACCGGAAATAAGGTGAAGAACAAATACTCTACCTTAGAAAAGCATTTTTTAATTTTTTCAGATGTGCAGGAGTTAGGTGGTTTGAAAAGATATCAAGTATGTGTTGTTGAAAACAATTGTAGTGTTAATATTGGTTTTTGTGGTTGCAGGTTTTCCAGGCTGTGGGGGTGTGCTAACAGCACCGTCTGGTGATATCCGCTCTCCAAACCATCCTGATAGGTACCGTGAAAATATGGACTGTGAGTGGCATATTCAGTTGCCAATTGGTGAGCGGATACGTCTTACATTCCTGTCTTTCTCTCTTGAACAGTCATCTGGTTGCTACTTTGACTATGTCAGTGTGAGTATAAGTATTGCTATCTTAATACTTATTTACTTGCTTACTTACCTACTTACTTACTCCATGGAGCAGAGTCCTTCTGGAGAAGAAGAAAGTTTTGATATGAAACACAAAAGTTCTTCAGGTTATACAGGATGAGCAAATGAAAGTGAAGCCTGCTGAGAGCCACTTGTGGCATCTATAGTGACAGTCTGTAGTACACAGAGCATTTTTTATTGTGGGTCTGTGAGACTGTTGGCCGCAGAGTGGACAGCAGTGTAGCTGTATAGCGCTTGATGACATCACCCATACCACAGTACTCATTCTTGCTCAGTCTTTTTTTTAAAAAAAACTCTGTTTATAATAAACCTTTACTGTGTTGTGTGTAGGCTAACATGTTTCCTAAAATGCAGTTCTTATCTGGTGTCTTGTTGCTTTTTGAAACATAGTTTATTCCAAATCACCTCATATGGAAAGGCACATATTGTGTTATATTTGCATGCTAAGTGAAGCTGCAGTATGCAGTTACGAGTGAGCATTCATGTTTCGGAAGTTTTCCTGTATTATGACATTGTGAAACCGAAGTATAAATTTATGATATGAATCATAAATGTGCCATTATTGAAATTAGTATGTTTTATTAGCTGTTCAGGAACACAAGTTGAAAAACAGCAAGAAAGGAAGGCAAGTTTTTTAAAAAAATGTGGAGGTTTATGCTTAGAATAATAGTTCTAGTGCATTTGTTGTGTTACTTCTTGTAGGTTCACTTGGTTAGTGCTGACTTTGACATACTCTTATATACAGCATAAAGCTGATTAAAGTGTTCAATCAAGACTGTAATTTGTATGCAAGTACTTTAACTATGTCTTTCCAGTTGTTACATTTTCTCCATATTTTAGCAATTGATTTACAATCATTTGTGATGGATTTTGGCATTGTTGCTAGAATACAGAAAAATTTACAATGTCTGTCATAACAGTGACAAGTGAAACTTTGAAGTCATATTCAAAAAGTCCTACATTAAACAAAGAAACATGCCTTTTTTTGGATGATATAGTCAAGATTTGTGTTTTTTTTTGTGTGGGTGATCAGTAGGCTTGTGATGCCTGCAGAAATCTGTACAGGGCTTCATGTATGGTGTCCGTTATATTGGTCCAATTTTAAACCAAAATTGAAGTGTATTGCATAACTTTTTGTATACTTCACTAATAACAGGTTTTATGATGATCCATTCAACAGTTTTGGTGCTGTTTTATGTGTACAGTTCAACTGAGCAATTGCAAACGTTGTTTTACCGGTACATGTTTATGCCTACACCTGTTGAATGAAAAATGAAATTCTGTATGAACACATATCCACATCAACATTGAGTTGGTGGTAGTTTAGCGACTTGTGTTAGGAATTTCACAATATGGACACAATTTGAAGAACACATGTCTTCTGCAATGTGGAGGCATGCTGTGGTAGTTAACATTTACATTTTACTTTTGGTTCCATAAAAGGCAATTTCTTGAGTAGAAGAGTGACCTTTGCCTTCTCAGAACACTGCTCTGTCAAGTTGTTGGTTATTTTTAATAGTAGTAACAATTGTTCAAAGAATGTGTGTTGGTTTATCTTTATAGATCAGAACAGGAGTAGACCCGAGTGCGCCTACTGTGGGGCGTTACTGTGGAAACCAACTTCCCAGTCCTTACACATCTGTTGGCAGTGAGCTGGTCATTCATTTCAAGTCAGACTGGTCTGTTGCTCGTGAAGGCTTTCACATCAAATATGAAACATGTGAGTGATTAGGTCTGTGTTTATTAACATAATAACATTGATGTTGCATGATTACATGTAACCAGTGAAATAAGTTTTTGTATAGTAGGAACCATTTTCTCTAATTCTAATTCTGGAAGCTCTGAAATTATTTCTGTTGGTGATATTAAAATTTACTTAGTTATAAACTTTTTCACTGTCCTCTTACCTTTGATATCATTGGTAGTCACATATTTATTAAGCTTTGTTACATGAGTTTTTTTTTTTAATGGTTGCTTAGTGGGAATTGTATGCCTTCAAGTAGATGTTTGTTGTATTATGTGCTGTAATTGTTTAGTGTGTGCTGTTTGAAATCATTATTGTGTGTTTTACATATCATCCTGTGATTGGTACTATTTGTCTAGCTTTGTAACATTTAAAGATTCTTCTGTTACTGCAGTTTTCTTTCTTTTTTTTTCTTTTTTTTTTGTTTGTTTGAGATTAAGAAGAAACTTAGGAATAAGAAATTACTCTACTGGGGCATTAACAGGAATTTTGATGGAGATTACCTTCAGTGTGCCAGATTTGAAACCAGAATTATTCCTTTTGAAAGAATCAAATAAATTTCAAGCAAGGCAAGAGTGCAAAGGGTAGGGGAAGAGGAGAGTGAGGAAAGAGAAAGGGGAAAGAAGGACCAAGAAAAGACAGAAACATGTCAAGTTAAAGAGCTTTGAAAGATTTCAGTATGTGTTCAGGCAGGTTTTCTCAGAAAATATACATCAACTTTGCTGTAGTGCAAAGTATGTATTGTCTTTTCCATATGATGGTGCTGACTAGTGTAAAATTATAGCTGGATGTATCATGTTTTGTATGGAGGTAGCTTGGAAACATATATAAGAGTTCTGTATGAAACATTGTTCTTGTTAGGTATGTGCTTGTCGTAGTATATAACTTCAGATTCAGCATTTAGTAGATATCGTTGTTTCACTTCTTACTTTCCCCTGACATGTTTTTGTGTGATCAGTGTTGACACTGGAAATAGATCTTACAAACAAAGTCTCAGAAATAGTCTAGCCTACTGAGTGCATGTGCTTTTCCTACTCCTTTTCTTATTATACCATCTCTGTACAAAATGTTTATTGGTCACCTTATATATCCAATTGTTTGCAGTCTCCAAATACCCATTCTTATAACCTTTCTTCTTCATGAATTTCATGTGTGTTTCTTAGTTCCCCTTCTGTAACAATGATAGTTAATCCTTCATACAGTACAATACTCATTCTCCCTGTTTGTTTAATATATGTACACACCTTCCGTGTTTACATATGCCTGTATTATTTTCAGCTAAGTGTGTTTTCTTGCACTGCTTACATAATCTTTCCTTCATATTTTTGTGCTGTCAGGTTACTGTGTGCATTCCTCCATAATTTCTTTGTTTCTTATATTCAACCTGATTAATCAAAACGGTTATCTGAAAATCATCACATTCTATTGCCACATTCTATATCTAGAATAAGATCATAGTTCTTAAATTATTTTGTTTCAGTGTGTGGTAGTGTGTTTGGTGCACCTAGTGGAGTGCTTAAGTCTCCGTTCTACCCCAATTCATATCCTGCAAACCGTATCTGTATTTATGAAATAGAACTGCCTCTTGGTCAGGCAGTAGAACTTTGTTTCCAAGATTTTGATGTGGAGGACACATTTGCACCTCCATGTTTCTTTGACTACCTTGAGGTAAGTCTCGTTTCTTTCTGTCTTCAGCAATGCTGATGATATATTAGTCTAGTATTTCTTCATACCAAGAGTGTCAGAATGTGCTTTGCACTGAAAATAGTTCTTTTAACATGCTTTCCCAGCTGTTCAAATGTGGAAGCAGACCATTATAGCTTGGTATTTGCCCATCATGATTAATTGGGGATTAATATTTATCAGCAACTTGTTCATTAAATTCAGTAATATTAGTGTAAGAAGTTACCCAATTGTTGAAAATGACATGCATGTATTTGAATTGCATATAAAAGGGAGTACACTGTATAGGTGTTAAGGTGTTTAACATGCTTCCCTTTTACATAAAAGCAGAGGTTGATAATCCAAAAAAATTTAAAGCAGTGTTACAAAAATACTTACATGAAAATTCTTTTTATTCCCTGGATGAATATTTTGAGCTCCACAGCTAAAATTTGACATAAGATCTGAACTGACACATGAGGGCTTTGGGACACATGTTCTTTCTCTTTAATTACAAGTCTGTGTTATAAATATGTTTGTGTATATATATATATATATATATATATCCAACCACTATCT
>Ga0209755_10008769_pt1 | contig 10749 bp, 8 predicted proteins | sample TergutCo191P1_FD_187301 | JGI IMG/M metagenome (GOLD analysis project Ga0209755, IMG submission 187301) | Cornitermes sp. P1 segment gut microbial communities from Petit-Saut dam, French Guiana - Co191P1 (SPAdes) (version 2) | ecosystem: Host-associated > Arthropoda: Insects > Digestive system >... | reverse complement strand
GACGCCATGTGGTAGACTGCTAGAATATAGTGTTGACTCGCGACACCTTACAGTGCATCGCGCAACTATTTCTAGTTGGCACTCCACATTTAAATTGTGGTTATTTTTGGGTCCCCCCTCATACCAAGAGCTTACCCTACCATCAGGAGGTCCTGTATTTGAACTACCTGCACAGGCTGCCTGAAAATGCAATTCAAATACAGTGGTGAGAGAAATGAAGTAAAATGTTAGCACTTCAGGGTATGTTTGCTACTCCAGAGTTGTACACACCCTGATAGAGTTTGCCATTGTTTAGTGAACAGGATGCAACACAGCTATTTCAAGAAGGGATCACAGATCCTACTAGAGCTTCAAAAATGAACATGGATGGATAGTTCAGCTAGAAAATTTAGGCATTATATCTTTTTCAGGCAATTAGCCACTGTACTTTTTTGTGAACATGGCACTTAATAAGCATCAAGATCAACTGACTGGGATGAGTGTGAAGTAAAAGAATACCATTACGCATCCCAGTTACAGTAATATAATAGCTGCAAAGGAGCTCTGTTGTCTGACCAAGGACTCATTTACAGTTCTGATTCTCTGGCTCAAGTAAAACTGCAGGGTCCTCTTGACGACACAGTTTTATGCACAGTACATGTACAGGCAGGTCTCGTTTTATTTGAGCTCTTTTTGCACAGTTCTCATAATACAACTTGAAAATTTACACCACTTTTCAAATTTACATGATAATTTTTGATTTAGTATAATATGATGTAGATGATTCATAATAATTTTCGGCGTAACATGATTTGGCATACACAATCCATGGCCACTCTTCTGTTGCTTTGGAGGCTAGCAGAAAGTGACATCACTCCTGCTGTCAGTCACATGTATGGATTGATTACATTGGTGATACAGTCACATGACTGATGTAGTTCTTCAACAGCGCTGGTTTTTTTTTTAAACCAAAATGAGTGAGAAACGTAAATCTGCATCACCCAGGGCAATTCAAGTGAAAAATTGATGAAAGACAGTCAGTATTGAAGAGAAGTGAGACATAATAAGCCGATGCAAAGGTGAACGAATCATTGACATATGCCACAATGTTAGATTTACTCACATTAGTGTGCATACAATATGTGGTAATGCTGACAGAATTACAGAAAATACAAAGTCTGAAACTAAAGTGTTCGTATAGCAAGACGATCACAGTCCTATTGGAAAACCAGATCAAAAACTATGCATATGAGTCTCTTACATTTTTATTACAGTATAAATAAATAAATTACATAGAAATATTTGTGTACTGTATAGAAATGTGTATATATACTGTATATACAGTGCAAATATACTCTACAGGTTCATGTGTCCACTAGTGTTGTAGACATGCACTGTATAGGATGAGGTTGTCAGTCTGCTAACCCCCCAGGAAGTACACTGTTTTAAACAGGAATTTTGTGCTCAATTTACGCGATTTTGATTTACACGATGTTTTTCAGGAACGTAGCCCTGGCATAAAACAAGACCTGCCTGTACATGTGATTGTTCTCACCAGTGTTGATGTGAAAAAAATATTTTAAAGAATGTTTTGGTTTTAAAGTGGGGATTTGTTTGTACTGCTGGACACAGGAGTAAAAACAGAGGTTCTGTGGTGAATGGAGTGACAGCGTTAATGTTCCTAGCTTCATTAGTTCCAATCCATCTACTTGCAGCCAACATCAGTAGAACAGAAGAGATGAGCATTTGGAAGTATATTTCTCATCTGGTTGTTTTATTTGTTGTGATTAATAACTATAGCTGTTATGCCACATAAATCTTGGTTCCCTTATTATGAAGCCATTAGAAATTATTTAATGGAATGAAATCCACACCTTATTTGTAAAACAGTTTTGGCCAAGTTTTGATGTGCCCTGGTCCACTCTCCAACGTATTGAACCAGATCATATGTTTAGTGCATTACAATATTATTTGTGTACAGGCGTCTCCCACTTAATGTCAGTAATCTGTTCTTGAAAATCAAACTTTTTTTTTTAAATGCTAACCACAAACCTATTTCCAAGTATTTTAAATGGGAAAAATTATAATGTGTTACATCAACCCAGTTCCCTAAAATATGAAAAAACGCAGTAAAACCATCATGGTAGGATGTAAAATGCTTAAAACATTGCTTCCTGGTCACTAAACAATTAATATGGCTGTCAACAAACAGTTGCTTTGTATGCAGTAACATGTAAAATTTGCATGCCATACCATAAATATTATATTCATGATTTGGCACAGCAAGCAACATTAATATAATTCTTTCCTATGTAAACATCGGTCAGAAAACATTGTATTGTGAGATATGTAAGGTCTGTGAAGTTTGGATATTAAAAACCAAGAGGTGTTCTACCAGGAAAACATTAACAGAGCAGACGTTCTGCATGGTATCCTTGTATATAATTTCACTACATATGTCAATTTTCATTTCTGTGATTTTACCTTGTCCATGATTTTGCATTTATTTTAAACTTAAAATTCAGATTTCACTGTGTAAAATATCAAATGTGAAATTGAACTGAACACCTGATGTACAAAAGTAGATGTGAGGTGTGTTTGCCCTTTGCCCTGTTGAGGTGTGCAGTGCTATTGTAATTTTTGCATTTCCAATTGTATTTTTTTTTTTAAACTTCTGGTTTCTAATAACTAATGACCTATTTATCAGAGCTTGCCTGGTAGCCTTGGAGGAGGATTTTTTATGCAACCCTCAGGTCCAACCTTGGCTGACTTGCTGCAGTCTCTTCCAGACCATTCTTACACAGAAGGGGAGTCCATTTTTGCTGATTTAGCTATGACATTGGTAAGTCGGCATTGTGGTATCAGATGTGACTGAAAGTTCATTTCAGTTCAGCATGTGGCGTTAAGACAAATTAGATTGACTGAAGTAGACACTAGCATTGGATTTTTTGTGTTTACATATTCTTGTGAGAGGTTATCTTCTATATGTTTCAGGCAAGAAGTTTAACATTCCAGGATCTTATTGCTCAGTGTTTTGGGCAGGTGGATACATTGAACCATATACGCCCACAGTTGAGGGAGTTTGTTAGCCAGCGTGTGTTGCAAGGTGATACACCTACACCAGAGAACATTGCTGCAGGAGCACACAGATTTATTAGGGAAATGAGACCCCACTTCGATGTTATGGTTTGTTCCATTCCATCTGCTTAAATTATATTTTTTAAACTATTCTTTACACTTAATTGAGTCAAAGTGTGAAATGTTCCCTGCTTGTATTAAACATGTAAGAACACTTGTATATTAATATAACGACAGAGCTTTCTGCCCTGCTGTTTGGTGGCAGAGCTGATGGCTTGTAAGTATTATGTTTGTTCTCCATAGCTTCAGTCTTCTTCTTGCAGTTTTTTGGGGGGTTGTGGTGATGTTTGATTAGGCCAGTAGTGTGACATGGTCTTAGTACTTGGACCGGCATAGTGCAAATGCAGCACTTAGCCAAAGTGTGTATATGTGTTAAAACTGAAATAATTAAGAAAGTCTGTGAAATGTAATACCTTTTGAATTGTTTTTGTTTGTGCATTGCATTACGGTAATTGCATATGCAGCGGTTCACTGGACTGAGCTTTGCTGGAGTTAAAATATGGTTGTCATTGTTCATAGTGGTAGGAGATTTAAAAGTTTCCATTCCCAGATGTTACATTTAACTTCATTTTTAGTTTGTCATTCTTATTGTATGATGAAAACATTGTTTGGCTGGGTTCCATATGGATATATCGATTGCTCTTTGTTCTGAATATTATGTTCACAGATTTTAGCAGTTTGAATTTTATTGGAAATGTGCTTGTGTTGGAACCATGGTTACTACAAATGGAACAAAATTATTCTGGATCTGTAAACTTCTCACTTTAGTTTGATGAAACATGTTTTCATTTTTGGAAGATGATGGTCATGTCCTGCTGGACTGATTTGCCTAAATTAGAACGAATTAGCAATCCATTTTTAAGATGAAGCGATTACAGCAGACTTAAGTCCTTCTCCCAAAAAGTTTAAAAAGGAACATGTGATGTTTATATTGTATTGTTTGGTTGATGACACTTGTGACCGTTTTGGTAACATTTTGGAGGAATTTGGCAGATTTCATCTTCAGGATGACGTGACCAGCATATGTCAAGGGTAATACCTTGACAGGGACCTTGCATTTCTAAATGTTGCTTTGTGGAGATGTGGAAAGTAGGTTCTCTGTTTGTTTCTGTGCAGGGATACATCTTCAGTATGCATAGTAATTTGATTTATAACATTTCCAAGACATGATGGTTACAAAGACAAAAAGACTCAAATTGTATAGCTTAACACTTTGTGTTGTAGTGTCTGAGACAACTTGTGTTTTCCTTTAGCTGCAAGCACGGCTTAGAGAAGAGGTAGATTTAGTTGCTACAGCAAACCTATATAATCAGATCCGCCTTCCAGAAGTTATCACACTCATAATGGCTGAAGGTTAGTACAATGATTTGTGGACTAGCAGAAGAGTTGAAATTTGTACATGCAGTTACTAATTTGCTTATGATTTGCAGGAAATGCTAACACCTTTGGCCAGGAAGTGGTCCGTTGGTGTCGAAGATATGTTGCTGAAATGAGTGCAATTTTGATACATTGTTGTGTAGAAAAAGTTAAAGGACTGGAAACAATAATACAGAGTTATGTGGTGAGTTACTTGTTCTTGAAAATTCTTAGTGGTGAATCCTTAAGTAGTAAATACAGTAGAGTCCCAGATATCTGACCGTAAGTTACCTGACATAGCCATATGGTGTGCTGTTTTCAGTTTTGTACTGCTCACAGCTTTTATTACATTTAATCAATTTAAAATCCATTGTGTTAAGTTTACTGGATTGAAATTCGTTTCTTCCAATGATAGTTCTTTACTGTAGAATATTATTAATAAACCAAATTTGTACTTACACTGCACTTAAATTTAATTGGTGACTCTTTCTGCCCCCATTTCTGCATTATGTCATTTGCAGTAATCCAACCACCTGTTGGTCCTGTTTGGGTCACATAACCAGTATTATACTGTGTGTAAATTTACCTCTAATAGGTGCACACTTGGAAACCATATATTCGTTGTTTTAGAGTATCCTATCATGTGAAATAAATTGAGATAGTGTACAATTTGAGTTGTGTTACAAATGGAATCAGAAGAGTTTATTTGCAATATTTGTGTACAAAACAGTGTGAAGGAAGTGTAGGAACTTTACTGCAGAAGCAGTTTGGAATTAGTAGCAGTTTTACTGTGGGTGATGAATTAGTTTGTGTGTTTGAAACAACTCTGTTATATTCATTGAAATTCTGGTCATTGGGAAATTGGGGGTGGGGGATGACCTTGGTGCTGCCAAAAGACTGGCACTTATCAGCAAATTGTGGCAAGTTCAGAAGAAAGTTGTACTAACATAACAGTGTCCTAATAAGTTACATGTACCAAACAGGAAAACTTTTTTCAGTAAAGAAGTCTGCGGGGCAGTTTGTTTGAATTCTGAAACACACAGTGGGAAAACATTCCAGTTTCTTTAAAATGTAACATGTGACAAGGATTCAGGTGTTAATGTGACACAGGTCATTGGTTGAGCAGTTCTGGCATTTCAGAAGATTGTAGTGTATCTTCATTGTCAAATGGGTTTTTGACTACTTAACTCTGAAGGTGAAGACATTACAGTCCTATGAAACATCAGGACCTATTCAGTGAGTTACTGTATTACATCCTAGAAGACTGAACCTTTAGCAACTCTGCTATGAGTATCCCAGATTTTCTGTGGTTTGTGACATTACAAAATGCAGGCAATGTGAATATCAAGCATGCCAGTACTGTCTTTTGTCATGTGACCCATTATTTGAGCATATCTGTTTCCGAAGATTTAAAGTGTTTCCAGCATGAATATAAACTTGTTAGTCAGTACAGAAATCTTGGCAAGAAACTGACTGAAAACAGAATCATGAAATGGACTTATTGTCATTATTCACGTAATTTGTGTGTGCCTGCTTTTGGTCAAATTTGGTAAGAAATTAAATATCATAGTTATTAACCCAACTTTTGGCTGCAGCCTTGTTTTTTGATTTGAATATGAGTAATTGTCATGTAATTTTTTATGTCATTTCACCTCTTCTTAAATTATCAGTTTGAAATGTTGTATTGAGGTTTCTGAAGTAACAGACAAACTTTATGCTTGATCATTGTACATAATGGACATGGTGACCCACTAATGTGTGACCAGTATCCACATTCTTTTTTGTTTTGGTTTTTGCACTGTAGCTGTGTGTGTGAATTTCTGGGTGCACTCTGTGTTTGTCTTTTATAAAAATGTGAAACCAGTATTAGCTTTAAATGTAGTCCAGAGGTGCACATATTTTCCAAAAATCTGTGAGCCCCCTCAAGGTTCTGGGTGCCAGAAGGGAGACCTGAAGCATGTTCTGTACAGAGGACTCGCAGATACTAGGTGCCTGCCACAGTACCAAATTTAGTTGCTGTGGATACTTGGCACCTGGAATTTGTGTACCCCTGCTGTAGTCAAATTTTTCATTCAAGTATGAGGCTCCTGTTAGGTCTTGTAATTCTTCATGTTGCTGTCATTTAATGCAATTTTATTTAAGTGTAAAACCATTGTGCGTGTGAGTGCACATGCGTGCGTGCGTGCATGTGAGAGAGAGAGAGACATGTGTTACCTGTAATGTAGTCTAATTTTTATTTTAGCATAAAGCCATTGTTATATCTTGTCTAATTTTTGTGTAAGTAGGAAACTGTTATTAGCTGTCATGTAGAATTTTATATGACTGTGAAACTGTTGTTAGCTTTCATGTTGTCAGATTTTTATATCAGTGTGAAACCTTTGTTCGCTCTCATGTAGTCTAATTTTTGTGTAAGTGTAAAACCATTGTGTGCTCTCATACAGCCACCAATCCTTGTGTAATTATATATGTGCTGCCACGCGCCGCTTATAATATGCCACTGCCCAAATATTTCTCCCTCCTTTGTTCACTGACTGTTGGCCCTGTGCACACAGAACCAGACAGCCATACTATGCACAGTTGCTGCCTGCTGTCGGTGGGTGGCAGAAGCAGCACTAATTATTATTTTGTTTGCCTAAGCTGTTCAGTCCCAAAGGACTGATTCCTATTCAAGCAGTGTGTATGACACTGCTTGGAAAGTGGAAGCAGATAAAGCAGGGGAGACCCTATAAAATCTGTTATGTCACAGAGACTGCACTTCTTGGATGCCTTATTCTGTTCATTATAACCAGGGAGTTTGTATGGTTATATATTAATTTAGTAGCAGTAATAAGCACAATGTGAATTTATTGAAATGTAACAGCAACACGTTAGGTTCATACAGTGGTTTTAAATTACTTTGAAAGGAACAGAAGTTGTGCTCTTTTCAAACTGTTGTGCAGCTCTTTCCCCAAAAAGTAGAATTCCATTATATTATGTACCACAACTTTCTAATATAACTGTTTGGGTAAAGGAGTGTGTAAATTATTCTAATAAATATTTTATTTTGTTTCTTGTTATATTGTCTGGTTTATGTGTATTATTTCTAATATTTGGATCATTCTGATGTAGTGTATAAACTTTTCAGTTGCCTTAACCTTAATCTTGCTGGGGCAGATATTTAAATTTTAGCATACATTTTGTAAAAAATGTATTATTTGAGCATGGAAAGATAAAATTATGAAGTAAATGGCATTTTGTGGACAGTAAGACAGAGATTATGTAGTGTGTCTTAAAAGTGCGGGTAAATATATAAAATTAATTTACAGGGGTGTTGTATAGGTGTATGTGAATACATGTGTGTAAAAGATGGATTTTGTTTTGAGCCTGTTCATCGCAAGTATGTTTGGAAGTGAATGTCACGTGCCATGCTGTAATTGTTACAGCAACGCCTGACAAGTGGAGTGCATCCTGCTGTGCAGCAGTGGACCGTCGAGAGTTCAGTCACCCACCTGCATAATTATATCTCACAGTTGGATGTTACATTTGAAGATATCCAGCGGTATTTGGTCTACCGTATCCCTGGAACAGCTGAGCCTGTCACACTACCAACACCATCAGCTCCAGTTCAGGAGTTGCCAGTCCATACTGAACAAATTGAGGCTAATACTACTCCAGAGGTAAACAAATGTGTTTTGTACTCCATATCCAGATGTTTGTTAGTTACGTCTCTCTCTTTCTATATCTGTCCCAGTGTCCATTTATCTTTTTTAACTCAAGGTATTCTTACATGGTTTTGCTTTTGTTTAGCCGATGGAAACGGATGGCGTTTCATCTGAATGTAATCGACCTGGTGTGCCAGTTCAAAATCAGGATGAGCAAGATCGAGGTCTGGCAATGGACACTGACACACTTCCTGATGTGCTGCTTGGTTCTGAGGCATGGCACACAACACTGCCTTCTGTAAGTTTCAGTCTGCATTTTGATACTTGACCATTCTCACACATGGTGACTATATTTAAAATTGCTCTTACCCTTCAAAATGTATGTCATTGTGAAACTAAATAACAGAAGACACTACACCAAAATGCCTCCTGGTCTCCAGTTGAAGGGGTTTTGGGGTCCTTTCTGTTTTGGCTGTGGTGGTGGTAGTTGGGGGGAGGTAAAGTAGCTGGAACATACAGCTGGCCTTAACCATCAGGCCATTCTGAGGTTAAGTATGCACAGAGCTGTATGTCCTCTGTCCCATGTGTATTCACAGCATGGTGCTTAATTCAGCACAGGAGAAACTTAATTTTTTCTGTGGCCCAACAGCCCAACTGCCCTCATTGTTGAGATATCTAGATCACACACATGGGCATATAGTCATGGGAACCTGGCAGGATTCTTCTGAATGAGTGATTAGCTTGTCACAGAGGCTGCTATGGACACAACACACAACAAACGTCCATGCCCTTAGTGGGATTCAGACTTTGGATCCTGGTAATCAAGTGACTGCAGACCTACACCTTAAACTTTACAGCTATCAGTATCAACCTTCTTACTGTTACTTTGTAGAATTGTATTTGCACCTATGAGTATAGTATAGTATAGTATAACTGTATGACCTTGGACCCTTCCCTCCCATCCACCACCACCATTACACAAGGTTCAAGCTGAATACTGTCAAATTTATCTTGCAGGAGTTTGGTATTGTTGGAGAGGGGGGTGGTGAAGAAAATAAACACACACAGACCACATTAAGATTTGTACTTTCATTTCAGCTTCATATAATATTGTGTACATATTTCTAAGTATAAAGGAACAGTAACATATAATTTTATGTGATTTGATATCTGTACTGTTATTTAGTTATATCACCAGTTGCTCCTTATATGCAGCAACACCCTGTCAAGTCAGGTGAGTGATACAGATACAATCCTGTGAAAGTACATTTGTGAACCCATTGTGCTTGAATTGGCAGACAAGTTTCTGCTCTTGTTGTATTATATGCTGTCTGCATTGGATATCAAGTCAGATGGCAGTTCAGGATAGTGCAGCACTGCTCACTGTCTGTGTGAGCATCAACCTAGCTGGTGGCATGGTGTGCACTAACAGTGATGCATGCTAAAGTGAAGATTTTAACCTTTAAAATATGGTAGATTTAATCTGCAATGTAGCTGCTGAAGGCAGAGGTTCTTGTTGCTTTCATTGGCCATTTCTAGATCTGCTGATACTATTTCTTGCATCTTATACATTTTTAATTCTGAACACTTCAAGTTAAATTATGCTCTTAAGACTGGATCCAGCTACCTGTTGCCTAAAATTCAAAATGATCCACTTGTTTTAAATTTTAGTTATTTAATAATTCATTTCAAATATTTGTTGATGGCAATTGAGTACACTGTGCTACAGAATTTGGACTCAACTGTACATGTGTGTAACAAGTTGTGTAGGTCAGCATCTGTTTACATTTCTTAGAAAAGTGGCTTATCTTAGTGCTCATGAATGAGTCCATATTCCATCTTGAAATCATTGGGAGAGGAAAGCTTAAAACAAATCTTTCTTGAAGAGGTTAGTGCAGTATAGCACCATAGGCAGATTTTCTTCCTTCTGCTATAAGGATTGTATCTGATTCTTGAGTAGTTTTATGTCTTATACCTGTTTTATGCCCAACAGTTCAGTTTATTCAGGCAAAACAATGAAACATGTGTGACAAGGCAGGTCTCAGTTATATGCAGTGCTGCCATTATTAGACCCAGTGCATTAGAATGGTGAAATGTACTGACATGATGTAACACAGCTGATAGTGGATCCTGACTGATGCACATTCATCTGAAGCAATGTGAAACAGTGTAAGCACCATGATAAGGCAGATTCTTTCATTTACTCAGATTTCTGCAGTTCAGTGAGAACAAAAATGTTTCCGAAAAGACACATGAAAAATACAACTGACTCACTGGTACATAAAATAAATATTTCAGCCCACTTGAACACATTGCATTTGAAATTATTGTGCTCTGCAAAGGCAGAGTCATTTTCAAATAATATATGCTAAGAAACACAAAGATTTGGCATAAGATTATAACCTGTGTGATTCTAAGAGATAAACATTAGACTTACATGCAATATGACTGTATATTCGGGCAAGTGTTGGAATCATGTGACTCAATTAGAGGTATTAATGCAACAGTAACCATGCTTCCTGCAAGGACTGAAAGTGTGGGACACAAACTGTACATGGAAGCTCACCTCCACAGTTATTTGATGATTGCATTCTGCAATAGTAAACTGCTGTGGGACTGTTAGACCAAACAGAAT
>Ga0209755_10008768_pt1 | contig 10749 bp, 9 predicted proteins | sample TergutCo191P1_FD_187301 | JGI IMG/M metagenome (GOLD analysis project Ga0209755, IMG submission 187301) | Cornitermes sp. P1 segment gut microbial communities from Petit-Saut dam, French Guiana - Co191P1 (SPAdes) (version 2) | ecosystem: Host-associated > Arthropoda: Insects > Digestive system >... | reverse complement strand
GCGTTTTCCAATTGTGTTGTTGGTAGTGAAGGCAATCTTCACATTTGTGCTCTTGAACAATTTTGCAATAAATCTGGTCTCTTTGCCCACTTTTGTTTTTGGTTGTTTTGTCTTTGTCTTTTCTCTTTGTTGAACTTTTCTATGGAAGAGGCATGGTACTTATTGTTGACTAAAATCTGTTGTAAATTGTCACTCTCTTTCTGTCTGCTTTCAGGGGTCAGCTTATACGTTTTCACCCTATTGCAGTAGTACCTGGTTGCAGCTGTTTGGTGTTCACTGGGGTGGCATGAGTCATTGGGTATTATGATGTCAGTGGTTGTAGGTTTTCTGTAAATTTCGAAGGACAAACCGTCATGATTGTCGAATTTTTAATTTATAGATACAGTTAGCCTCACCATACAGGTTAAGGCTCTTGAAAATTGACGTTGTAAATTCTAACCAGAATTTCCTGTTTAATTCTTTTTTCAAACACAGACAGTAGTTTTTACACATGCCTAATATGTATCTGTACTCTGCATTGCAGCATGGGATTGATGTTTTATGTGAGCAGAGTATGTTTTCCTCCCATTTAAGCCCCCTTGGTTTCAGAGTGCGTAATGTGAATGTGTATGGAGAGTTATAGTCCATTTATTCCCCTTCCAAACCTCTTGGCACCAATGTTAAGTTCTGTTTTGTGTGTGTGTCTATAAGTTCCTTACTTGAAAGTTAAATCAAAGTAAAAAAATTTCACATAACTTCCTCACTGTACAACAAGTGGACAGACTGCACAAAGTGTGCATTTTTTTTTTGAAGATGTAGCTTTTACCATTACCTAGGTTGCAGACCAGACTCCTGGATAATTGTAGTTACATTCCTGGTAAAGCAGACATTTTTTTGTTCATCACCACATCCAGAATGGCTCTGAGGCTCACCCTACCTCCAATCCAAGCATATGACAGCATCTTTCTAGGTGAAGAATGGCTGGGGCATGAAGCTGACCACTAACATCATTGCATTGTTGAGATTAGGATTATATGGACCGCGCACGCGCATGCGAGAGAGAGAGAGAGAGAGAGAATAGGTAATATCAGTGTCAGTCTCAACACAGCTACCATTATTACACAGTAAAGATAGTTGTGTTGAGAGTCATTTTGCATCATTAATTAAGCAAAGGGAGAATAGTACCTTTTATGCTTCTTTCACAGAATCATTTTGTAAATTGTTTATATTCAAGAAGATATAAAGGAAATTGTTTTATGCTTCACAGTATTAATGCTAACAACAAAATTTTCTCTGCACTAAATAAGAGTGAAGACCAAAAGAAGATGCAGAATCAAACAGGGGCACTGAGAAGTGTTTCCTGAAAGCTTAACTGCCCCTGTCCATCCCTCATTGCTTTCCAAAACCAGATAAAATTATTTCTGTGATTCTTATATTTAGATAAATGCACTGCTTCACAGTTTCAGTGCCCAAAATACAAAAGATTCACAATGGAATAGATGACCCAATATGCTGATACCACGCCATCACACTCCTGCCATATATTAATTTTTGTCACAGTGGTCTCACTTGCTCTTAGCACTTGTTGAGTCTGGTTCTGTGGCATAGAGACTGTCGTACCTTATGAGTTTATCCATAGACCAAGTATCATTTTGTGATGAGGTTTAGGCTCTAAAATATTTTCGCATGCCAGATGACATACTTTCATTAGCAACATGGCACTATGCGTTATGTTACTTCACTTAGAACCAGTATTGATCAGAGAGTGTTGAGGAGAATATTTGGACCTAAAAGAGAAGTAAAATGAGATACTGGAGAAAATTAGGAGCTTCATGCTCTGAACTCTTGAGATGATGAGTGAGACCTGTAGCATGCATGGAAGAGAAATTGATCCTAAAATGAATTGAGTGAGAGGACATGTGGATTGAATTCACCACTCTCAGGATAAGGTTCCATTGACAGGCTATAATCACAGTAATAAACCTTCAATTTTGATAAAAGTAGGACATCTGTTGACCAGCTGAGCAACTGTTAGTTTCTTGAAGACTGCTGCATGGGATTAATTCATTACCTGTATGACTCATAAACAGGTAATACAATTGATGTCAAGTGTCATGTGGGTACCTGTTTTGGGCAAACATAGCTACCAGTTTTATTTAATGCTGTATTTCATTAGAATGATATTGTCTATATACTTTACAACTTTGTATTGGTGCAATAATGTAAAAAATTTCCACCACATTTAAGTTAATAGGGGAGAACATGTTATACAGTGGAGTAAAACTGGAGATTTGTAAAATCATGTTCAAACACTGGCTAGTCCACATTGTAACCATGGATTGTACCGATTTTTAGACTGTGATCCAGAATTATTGTAGTACTGGAAGTACAAAGTAAGTGATATTTTAATGTTAAATATGTACATTTCTGAAGTACATGATAGAGTTATTTAATTACCTCAGTTCATGAAACACTCAGGAAATGTAACTGATTACGGACCATAGTGTGACAGAGTTAAGAACTGCTGCTATTCATTGTATTTGCACACTGTATGCAGTAACATACAATGTAATTAAGTACAACAAACCTGTCATATTACACATTCACTATGTGTAATGTAAAAGTTTGTTTCTGATGCCTGTAGCTGCCACTGTTATAATGTTGCTGTCCTGCAACTGTACCTTGCCGTTTAAGGTTTGCACTTACCCTGTGATGTTCATAAGTGGGGCTGAAACTGTGTGAGTAGTTCCTTGTGAAACAGCCATTGTGAAAGCTGTTCAAATTTACATTAACCAGAAATATTTTATGTTGTATCATGCTATGTTATTTTGTTTCCATTATGGAAATTTGGTAATGTCATATTGAAATACATACTGTATAGAATTGTTAAAAGTTGGTATGTATTGGGCTTAACTGTGTAGACCTTGGCAGCTTGTCATTATGTACAGTAAAGCCTCATTAATTTGAAAATAAAATAAAGTGGTTACACATCTACAAAATGGAATTTCTTGTCCTTCAGCACATATTTTAAGTATGGTCAAATTCCTATTTATTGTTCCTGTATGGAACAGTGGGCTTGAATGCTTAAGTGAAGTAAACTGTAAATGTGGAAATTGAGATTACAAGGCTAGGAATTCAGAAACTGAATGTTAAGTAAGAGTAAAGCTAATATCTTGAAACATTAAGTGTTTAAGCTTTGACACTTAGAAGACTGGAAAATGAACCCACATTGCCACCAAAAGACATATTACTGTAAAGAAATTGTTGTCATGTTGAAACAGGCTTATTTTTTAAAGTTAATTTTTTCAAGAACAAATGCCAAGGTTTTCATTCATTTTTTAAATATATGCTAGCCAACAGTCATACCATGTTGATAACACTGGTTCTGGTCTGAAACATTACAGATGGCCAATATGTGAATATGGAAAACTGTGCTGATGAAACGAGAGAATACTGAAATTGGCAAAATGGGGAACTAAAAAGACCACCATCAGAGTGTAGGTCATACTGGATTTGTTGACAGTATGATGTTAAGTGATGACATTCACATACTTTATAATGATGATGATGGATGATAGTGTGTCAAAGACTTTGGTTTAAATGAAATATGGTTTCCATATTTGAGGGTCTGTTGACACCATAGTGAGAAAAACAAGAGAAATATTAGTGCATTTAAATAGTGATTGCACTGTGTCATGTAAAACAGCCAGCTTTTTGAATGAGATATCTTGCAGGGATTCTGGACTTGTCCAATAACAAGCATATTACCATATAATCTTCAACCCTGTGTTCATAATGACATGCCGACTGGAATAGGAATTTCATTTGTATACGGACTTTTCAGTCGCCCTAAACTTAACAGACTTCATGGAATGAATGGAACATAACAAACAACAATTAAAGTGATTTGTTTGTATCATGAAATGCATGAAAACTTGAAATGCAGATGAGAAATACTATTTTTACCATAACATAAGAAAATTTTTTCCTGATTCATCATGTGAAAAACAAGGCGTCTCTGTATAACTGTGCATGAAGCTAAACATCTTCTATACAGGTATTTTCCTGAAAATGTAAGATTGTGACAAGGGGTCATCCTGTACATCAGTAAATATGATGTATGTTATTCTGAATGTGTTTTTAATACGAATGGGAATGCAGTTTGTATAATGAGATTCTGTTTTATATTTTGACAGTCTTTCATCACGTAAATGAAATAAGAATCATAAGACTGCCTCTTTGTTTTTCTTTAACAATAGATTTTAAACAACAAGAGCTAATCTGTTTTCAGATGACTGGTGACAGATTTCTTGCTGGCAGGAAACATTCTGTTTTATTATGTGATGCTCGAGTAAAATTAAATACACATCTAGTTGGTAGAATTGTACGTCTTTGCATTTCCATTATTCCCGTTACATGTTTTGGCCGTAAAGAAATCGAGATGTGTAGCAGGAATATCAGAAAAGGGTGTACAGTTGTGCTGACTAAAGGTGTGTAAGTGTATTTAGTTATGACACAGTGTGATGCCTCGGCAAGTGTGATGTTTGAGGTTATGGCAGTGATGAATATGAGTACTTTCTTCTGGGATGTGGCACCATGTAGTACAGTAGACAAGTACCAAGGTTTTGAAGGAACATAGTTATTCCATCTTCCCTGCACATGGAGGTAGCAGCAAGTTTCTGTGAAACATTTGTGCATAATTGCAAGAGCTTTGCACATAGCACTAGAGTGTATCAGTTGAGGTTCCAGAGATTCCCATATGTATCAGATAGTTAACAGTGTTTTAAAACCAGTTATAATGGAGTAGTGTGCACAATCAATTTGTGGGATGGAATGAAAAATAATTGTGAAGTTGTAGGAAGTTACCTGAATTATATTTGCATATAGTAAGTATAAGAAGCAAATTATATATGTTAAGTGTGCTTCTTATCAGTCTTATCATTTTGATATTTGATGAGTTTGCTTATGTTAATGATGTTCTACTATTCTTAGAATTTCTTTCTAGTAATGTATATTTATTTTTAGCAGGCATGTTAACTTTCATTTGTATGTTTAACCATAAACGTACAGAATTTATGTTTGTCATGTAAGAAATTTTCCACCAAGAGATCACAGGGTATCTTTCACTTCATTAGCTAAAACTAGCAACAAAAATTGCTTCACATTGCAAGATGCAATCGTCAGTATATTGCTGTACAATATACCATTTTAATGATTATCTTCATAGATGGGAGCAATTAATTTGTGAGACGAATGTAGTAATGGATGTTAGAAGGCACAGCTGTGTATTGTCATGTGGTTTTGGAATTCCTTTTAAACAGAAGTCTAAAACAAAGAAATCTTGCATTTTGGATTTAACATATGTCTATTTCAAAACATTTTGTAATTAATAGTTCTAGGTGTTCCAAAATTACTAACATTTGCTAATGTGCATTTCATAATTATCACAGTTTCCATTTCTGCCACCCTCTGTGTAATGTATTAAATCCAACTGTACTGAGTTCCCAGTGTGTTGAATGTATATAGGTTTCATATTTTGACAGAAAGAGTACCTGATGGAGTACCATTGATCTAAATAAAAGTTAAAAGAGGAAGGTCACTTCATACACAAATTTTCAGCCACAGGAGAGGAAATGCACATACCTGAAGGTTATTCTCGACACTGAATTTGTAGAAGAGGAAAAAATTTAATTGCATGATTTTCTGCACCTGTTTGTTTTAAAGGTTGTGTTGACAATCTTCTCTCCAAAGGAAATGAGAACTGAGTAACCTACAATACTGTTTTGGGAAATGAATGAAAAGAGAACCACACCAGACTCCTGAGAACTCTCAGTAAATAAAATAGTAGCACCATTATAACAGTGACATATAATGAGCTTGTGTTAGTTATGTACTGAAACAGTGGAGTTGAATTTCTATTCATATTATATATACTAAGGACTGAATTTTTGGCTTCCTGGTTGCTATGTCAAGAGTTCATAATAGCCAGAATTTTTAACCTTTCGGTACAAGAATATTATTCCCATAGTGATATGCACAACACAGGAATTTAAATGGGGACTGGAGAGTAGCAGATATATTTATATGATATTTGGCATTTTGAGCATCATACTGCATGTTACATATACAGTATATAACATTCGGTGCCATGGGGTTAATTTTCGAAGTCGTAACAGAACTTGATAATATTTTCTTGGGCTAGCAGCCACATCAGGTTGTTAAATGACAAGTAAACCACCATTTTGAGACTGTCTGTGTCCTCATTATCAGTTCCCTGATGACGAGGACAGAGATGGTACTCAAAACTTCTGTTTACTAACCATTTAACCACCTGATGTGGCCACTAGCCTGAGCAAATTTTATTGAAATTAGTTACCATGAAAACTTCAAATTATATATCCTAATAGAACACTGTAAACAAATTATTATGTATACCCTTAGTCACGCTGTTAATAATGAATCCGATGAGGTGAAAGCATAATGGTTTAACTTTGTTACATCTAACATTGTTACACTTAATATTTTGTTATTTTCCTCTTGTTATTTGCTGTTGTAAATATGATACAGATTGTCTAAAATACCTTCAAGTTATGTCATACCTTGAGTGGGCACTCAAGAACTGCAGAACTAGCCTGGAACCAGGCTAGTTCTGCAATGTAAAGTAGTTCCTGCTAAAGTATTAATCAATATGTGTGATATTTTCTTATAATAAAAGCCAATGAGATGCACTATTTCTCAGCTTTATTTGGGAAAGAACTCTACGTGTTTCGGACAGATTTACTGTCCATCATCAGGAGTCAGGAGTTCCATCCTAACCTCACTAGCAGATGGCAACATAACTAGTATGACAAATACCTATTGCTGTGAATACAGTATTAAGACTCCTGAGGATGGACAGTAAATCTGTCCAAAACATGTAGAGTTCTTTACCAAATAAAGCTGAGAAATAGTGCATTTCACTGGCTTTTATTATAAGAATATATCACAATGCACGATGGTCCTCTGAATGTTAAAATCAGTATGTGTGAATTTCCCACTGGCTTATGAGCCTCAGCAGTGTGCTGAAAGTAGAATCTAGTACCTACTCTAACAATCTGTGTCACTATCTGATGATGAGGCACATTAATGAAAATTGCTCACGATAAACAGATGTTCTCAAAAACTACCATGGTTTTTAATCCTGTTTTGTCAAGCCTAGTGTTCAGGCTGTGCAAAGTTTCTTAAAAATGTGCCCAAGAAAAGTGGCCGAGTGTGTTACAAATCAAATATTTTGTGCAATGGGATTGGGGTCCTTGCAAATTAATACTAAGATTATAGTCTTCTGGGGTATTATAAAGCATATTTTTGTGCATAGGAAACTGCAATTTGGAAAAACGTCTTGACACCGACTTCAAGATAGAAACCTGCTCTGCCCTGGAGGTGGATGTAGTATATTCTTTGAAATGTTGATAACCAGCTGTCACATGACATGGCACCATAATCTAGAAAACCAACATTTTACTGGAGGCAGGTTTTCTAAATAAGTTTTGAAAGCAATTTAAAGTCACGTGTACTTCATGTACTTAAGAGGCAACAGCTTACAAAGAATCGGTTAGTACAAGTTCCAGAGAATAAGACAAGATGAGCATATTCTGATAAAGCTTGTTTTCATAGTAGAGTGCATAGTGATTAGGCAGTGACATTAACTTTATCTGACAGCTATTTTGGAATGACAGCAGTTGAGTGCAGTGCTTTTACTGCTATTTCTGTCTGTCATAAGTCAGGGTCTGGGCATTTCAGTTCAATGTACTGCACTTAATATCAGGATTTTGTTTGTTACATCTAACAGACTTGCTGTTCATTGTACATTGAATTTTTGTATGTCAAGTGAGCAAATGGCAAGTAACTGGCAACAGATGGCAATTAAATAATATCCCTCACTGCCTCACTTAGTACGACAAACTTATAGCATCTACCTCAGACATAATGACATTGCCAGTCATTGTTTCCAATATAATTTTCCATGACGTAGACTGTTTTGAGAATTCTACTCTTTCCTCATCCTTAAGAGGGAAGACCTCTATGCTTTCAGGTAGCTACATAAATTTGAGGCCTGAAAAATGACAAATGTAGTGATAAATCAGTTTCAGCATAAAGTTGCCCTGTATTTTTCAACTCCTTCAGTTAACAGGAGACTGGTAATATGATAACATGCCTGCAGTCACAAAAAGAGGAAGGTTTTGAGCATTTAAGGAAAACTTAAAAATGATACAATAGAAAATGGAAAAAAGAAAGGCGGTGTGTGGCGAATATTTGGTCTCATAAATTCTACAATCCAAACAATTGTAAAAACAGGACCAAAATTATTAGTGCATTTGAACAAAATGAATAAAGAATAAAGCAATTTGAAAGCCTGAATGAAGTAATGTCTATGAGGTGCTGCTTAAATGGTTTAAACAACAGAGAGTGACAATGTACCAATGAGAGTTCCTCTTCTCATGATAACTTTTGATCTACCTAAATTTTAATTTTAAATTGATGTATTTTTTTTAGCATAACCCTGTATGGAAATTTACAATTACAGAAGAGTAATTTTTATTATGTCTAAATTGTAATTTCAATTTAAATCTGAAACAGATCATAGCATTAACATTAAGTAATATGCCTGCAGGCCTGCATTTTGTCTTTAAAAAATTTTCCTTCACCTTTATCACACACCTCACTTACAATGACACTCTTTTATAGCACAATATATATATGGTCCTTTTGATGACATTATAACAGAGTTTGATTGCATATTCATTTTGTAAACAATGAAAAAGCTAGGTGAAATATCAGGTAAATAATTTAGTGTGTACTGTTTATTATTCTAAATTATTACATTCCCTGACAAAAAAAAAAATACTCCTGTGCAAACAACTTGTGCTGTATTGTAAGGAAAGGTTCAGACTGTTTCTAAAATAAGATGCACTGCAATGTTTTGGGCAGGCTATCTCTCTGTTGCAAAAGGTGTTCCCCTTCCCAAAGGAACCAACTAATGGAGGACATCAGTTATCATTTAGACTAGCTCTCTGTTATTTTCCATGCTCTCCTTCAAAGTGGAAGGACATCACGGTTCACTTCAGTGTTTGCAAGCAAAAGGCACACCACATACAGTGTGTGTGTTCGGGGCTATGTGCCACCCGTGCTAAGTCCACCCCTTCACCATTTTCCTGACATTTTCCGTTATGATTCAATTGATACAACATAAACCAACAAATGCACACAATTCATCACATTTACAATAATGTTTCACTATGTCAACTACATATTTCAGGCCTCAATGACCCATCATCATGGAGTGCACAGTTAAATAAAACAATCCTTCAACCTTTCTATAATCACCAGTATGTAGTAGAACTGTTGAAAGTTTGTCGACACTTCTACTACATACTGGAGATAATAAAAAGTTAAATGCTCATTTCATGCAATCGTGCAGTCCCTCGTGATGGGCCACTGAGGTCCAATATAGGAGATGATGTATTTGTTGGTTTCTGCCGTACCAGCCCTTCACCATGTTCATCCACACTGTCAGAAGTGGTCTGGATGCCCTGTGCACTGTAATTCTGCCACTCTTACACCTCTCAGGCCAGTGTCACTTCCTACCTATTCTAGCACCACCCACCAATGCCACATTGAAACTTCCCTGCCTCAGATCTATTGAAAGTTTTCCTGCAGTGGTTGGCCTATACTACAGTACAGCCCAATCTTGGTATATGTGCTCAGTGGCAGCACTTCCTTTGCATGAACCCCAGACTGAAACATAACATACTTCTGATAGCATCTTGTCATAAATAAAATCAGTACATGACTATAAAACTAAATGTATTAAAGACTGCAACTTTCATTAAAAATATTCTTTGATAGGGCATATATTTAAATACAAATAAAATTAATTTCTTACTCTTGTATGTGCCACTTGTGCCTGAGGTATTCAAAGCAAAGAATGCATCTGTATCAAACCTTCTGCACCAACACAGAATAGTGGACACACATACTTTCCATGTAAGACTGTGTATGATTCCTCATTCACTAACATACAAATATTCTACTATTTTGTTGACAAAATTAATGCTAATGACAAAACATGGTAATGTAATCACAATAAATACACCTTTATTTTTTCCTTTCTTCTCAAGTCTCATACAATTCAGATCACATTTCTTGATGGCTGATAAGACAATCTCATAAACTCAAGGATGTTATCAACATACAAAAAACCTTGCAAAGTGTCATCCACCAGGCAGGAATAATGCCTTCAACATAACATAATTTACCACAACAAACCATCCTTGCCTAATACAAACCTAACCTAATAACCATAATCAATCACAGGCAACATGAGGAAAATGTGAACTTGAAGGTGAAGAAGCCTACATATGCCACCAATGACTATGATGACACATTAACACACCAATGTTTCAGTTCTACAAATTCTGGTGATGTATGTCAACAAAGCATAAAGATTATACTCAAAGTTTTAAAATTAAGTCACTCATGCCATGATCTATCAAGGTTTAGGTTTTCAGTTTTCATATTAGTGACAGAAGTTCAGTATGTCCGAAATTATATTACAGACCTGTATACACATGGTCCTGACACACAGCCTTTCAGTAAAATGCAAATGTAATCCTACAGTTGACCACATACTGATAGATAGGAGATGGCAGTCGAGTGTACTGGATGTGCGAAGTTTTAGGGGCGCTGATTGTGATACAGATCACTATCTGGTGATGGCAAAGGTTAGGGAAA
>Ga0209755_10008767_pt1 | contig 10749 bp, 10 predicted proteins | sample TergutCo191P1_FD_187301 | JGI IMG/M metagenome (GOLD analysis project Ga0209755, IMG submission 187301) | Cornitermes sp. P1 segment gut microbial communities from Petit-Saut dam, French Guiana - Co191P1 (SPAdes) (version 2) | ecosystem: Host-associated > Arthropoda: Insects > Digestive system... | reverse complement strand
TCGCGTGCAGGCGGCGATACGGCGATGGGCATGTGGACAGATGTTTCAGTTAACGTTTTGCTGTTTGCGCCCGGTTCTGTTTTGTTATCGTTATTCACAAATTTGGCTCCTGTGCCGATGTTCGCTGTTTTAAAACTTACAGACTTTGTTAAAGTTTTTATCGCGCGGCATTTGTTAAAGAAAGAAAAATGGGTAAAAAATTTAACGATAGCAAAAGAATGACACGCTTATTGCGGCCATGGCGGTATTACCTGAGTGTATACTGCTTCGTAATTTGAACGTGATCCAAAAAAAGTTCTGGTTTCTGTTTTTCTTTCCAAGACAATTGAGTAACCGTCAACAGGTCTTTCGATAAAAATACCTTTTGTTTTTACGTTAAACCTTAATCTGTACTCGCCGCCTGCTTCTAACGGCGGACATCTGAAAATGCCTCTTCTTCTGTTTCCTTCTCCTTTTCCATCCCAAAAGACATATACTCTTATATTCATTGTTCTTTCTGCCGGAACCGTAATATACGTTAATGTCCAATTGTATTCATCTCCCGGTAATTGCCCTTCGAAATCGACAAGAAAAACGCCTTTTATGCCGTGTTGAAATTCAAGTTTAGCTGTTCTGGATTCGTTTTCTGCAAATGAATAAGAAGAAGTAACGGTGCCGCACCCGATTATTAAAAAAAACACAAGGATCAAAATTATTAAGAGTTTAATTTTCATAGTTTCCCACCGTATTGAAAGTTATTTATTTGCGCGATAAGCATTTCGTCAGACATTGAATTTAATGTTTCTATGGAAGAAATAATTTCTTCTTCGGATAAATTGATAAAAACCTCGATTACAGCGGAAATTTCTGTTTCAGAGAGAGACATTACCGTATTGGTAAAAGCGGCAATTTCAGATTCGGGGAGGGAATAGAATTTTTCTGTTAAAGTTAAAAATTCTGCCTGAGAAATAAAACTTGCGCTTAGCGAAAATGTGTCAATATTATCCAAACTTTTAGCTTTCTTGGTCAATTCAGCCGCTTGCGTTATTTCTACAATTAAAATAATCAATTGAATTGGAGATGTAATTATATCAAGAGGGATAGTGCCAATCCATGCGACTAATCCAAGTTCACCAATGTTACTGCTATATGCAGCTACTGTGAAACAGCCAGTAAGGCTGTTGGCAATTAATATAATAACCAGAATTATTGCAATTTTCCTTACAATTTTTTTCACACAAACCTCCTGTAATTAAATATATTATATTATTTGTCGGTATTTACCGGAAAGCAAGTAAGAAAAAGTATACTTTTTCAGGAAATTGTCTCTTTTTGCGTGATATTTTCCTGCGTTCTCATGAATATATGCACCAGTTCGCGGTTGTTTTTTATTCCAAGTTTTCTGTAGATAAAATAAGCGTGTTTTTTTACAGTTGAAAGCGAAACACACAATTTTTCCGCGGTTTGTGTATAGGTAAGTCCGCTGCAAATTGCAAGTGCAACCTCGTTTTCCCTTTTAGACAATGATAATAATCCAATTTTTACAGCTTCGGCATTATTCAACGCGAAGGAAGCCTCGGGCTCTTGATTTGTTATAATGAAATTATCTTTATCGAACAAATATCTTTTACAGTATATCAGCCCCGGTATTTGAAATGCCAAAGTACAAACAGCCCACCATAGCGATGAAACATAAGATATTTCAAACAGATATGCCGAGAAAGGAAAAAACGCAATCATAAACGCAAGATAAATAATTACAGTTTTTCTAGTTATGTTTTGAATAATTTGTTTTAACGAGTTTTTTTCCTGTTTTTTTGCGCCGATTAATATTGGCAATAAAAATAAAATATAAAAAATTATTCTTGAAAAATATAAATGCGTATATATGCCATTTATAATAAAAATATTTTCTATAACCGCTTCTATTATAATCAATACAGGTATCAATACGTAATATTTTTTATTTACGCCGAATAAATAATAACCGCATAAGGGAATAGTAATATACAATAACAATATTCCATTAACAATTATTGGAATAATATTTTTAATATCCAAAACAAGCGATAGCATGATTATTACTGACAGTAAAAACATATTTATTAATACAATTAAATAGAACAGCTCGATTTTATGCCTGTGTTTTGAATATATAACGGTGAATAATGCAATATGAACGATGCAAACACTATAAATAAAAATCCAAATTATAATGTTAACTGTCGTCATCATTCCAAATACCTTGCTTTAAAGAAATCAAGATTTTGAGGGAAAAATGCTGGATCCATTGCAGGTCCATTATAAAGTTCAAAGTCATCGATCATGCCGTTGCCGTTTTGCGGTTCATTATTGATTACTAAATCATATTCAATACTCAGCATGGAGATAATATTTCCTTTTTCGTATTCGCCGGTTATATTGATCATATCTTCGGTATTTAAATATTTTTCGATAAATATATAATAGTGATTAAATCCGCCGCTGTAGTTCACAGTTTCGTCTATTTCTTCGTTGGAAAATGTAAAAATATTTAATTCTTCCCGGATTAACGGTATTTCGTATTCGCCGATTAAAACATATCCTCTTGTAAAATCAAAGCTGTTAACTTGATAATCTCCCGTATATTGAACAGGTATGCAGAAATAATAGCTGTTTTCGTTATTTAAAAGGAATATTGATAAAGTGTTTTTAAGCGTAAAATTATATTGTCGTTCCGATGCGCAGGCGGTAAATATTGAAAATATGGTTATAATATAAAAAATAATGAAAATATGTTTTATCATGCTGGTTTTCATAGATTCTCCATAAAACATTATGTAATGTAATAATTAATTTGTCAACGCAGAAAAAACACCCATCTTAATACGTCAATTTTTATTCTATGTCTTTACTTTGGGAGAAGCGGCGACAAGCGCTCTTTTTCTTAAAAACGGCGCAGAAGAGGCATCTGTCACCTTTACAATTTATTATTAGTATGGTACAATATCGATATGAAACACTTTAAATTAATATTATTTTTACTGATGGGAGTTATTTTTATCTTGAGTACAACAGAAACAGCAGAAGCCCAGGAATTGGGCGATGGGCTTTTTGCCCGAATCACGACAAACCGAGGCGATATTGTCATTCGCTTAGAATACGAGCGTGCGCCGCTTACGGTTTGTAACTTTATAGCACTTGCGGAGGGCACAATGACTGCCGCAGCCGGAAGACGTTATTACGACGGTTTGGTATTTCACCGTGTTATTTCAAGGGCAAACGGGCAGGATCAGGACTTTATGATTCAAGGCGGCGACCCTGAAGGAACAGGCAGAGGCGGACCGGGATACCGTTTCCCCGACGAGTTCCATCCTGCGCTGCGGCATAACAGACCCGGCGTTCTTTCGATGGCAAACTCAGGGCCCGGCACAAACGGAAGCCAGTTCTTTATCACAATAGTTCCGACCCCTCACCTTGACGGAAGACACACAGTTTTTGGCTATGTCGTTCAGGGACAGGAAATTGTAAATGCCACAAGGCAGGGTGACAGAATAACACGAATTACTATAATCAGAAACGGCGAAAGAGCAAACGCTTTTACTGCGAATCAGGAAAGTTTCGACAGAATGTTAAGGCAGGTTACGCGGTAAAATAAGCGGGTGTTTTATGAGTGATGAAAGCGAAAATAAGGAAGACGGTTCGTCAGAAATTTCCGGAAGGAAGGTGTTTTTTCTTCATCCTACGGGATCTGTGCAGAATCAAGTTATCACAGAATTAATACAAAACGAAATAGAAGTTTATGTTGCAAAAGATCACAATCGCCTTCCGCGCGTTTTAAAAAATTATCCCGATTCTGTCGTTTATGTAAATATTGACGACCCGCAGCTGACAGAACCCGATTGGGAAAAATGGATAGTAAATAATCTGATAGTTTTAAAGACAATACTGATTGGAATATTTTCCGGCAGTACCGATGAAGAATTAATAGAAAAATATAAAACAAAACTTAATGTTACATGCGGATTTATAAAACAAAAAGTAGATATGAGCAAGACCGCGCCTAAAGTTCTTGAATTTCTTGATAAAGCGAACGTAAAAGGCAGACGAAAATATCTTCGCGCAACAGTTGACGCCGATACCAACGCTACCTTAAACATGCCTGTTGACGGAGATTTTAAAAACGCAATTGTAAGAGACGTAAGCGTTGTCGGAATTTCATGCGTTTTTGAACAAGACCCAGGGCTTAAAAAGAATACCCTTTTTAAGGATATCCAGATCAGGCTGCAATCGAACCTAATAAAAGTGGAGGCGATTGTATTCGGCTCGCGCGAAGAAAACGGTCAGCAGCTTTATGTGTTTTTATTCACCCAGCGGATAAACCCGGAAGTCCGCACAAAAATCCGAAAATTTATCCAGCACAGTCTGCAAACCAAAATGGATCAAGAACTTAATTAACTCCGAATAATTTAATTCCTTCTCCGGGAAATTTTGTTTTCACTTTTGCAATCGCGCGTTGTATACTTTGAGCTTCATCTTCTTCGCACCAGATAATAAGCGAAAAATTTTCCTCGGGCCATACAGCGTCTCCCATGCGCGGACCGCAGGCGCCGACTCCCAAAACATTTGGAATTTTTGTGTAAAATTTTCCGGCGCCTTCTTTTGCTAGCGCTTCTAAAATATTTTCTTCTACCGAACGATTCGCGATTATTTCCGCCCTGATCATACTCCCTCCGTTGTGCTGATTGCTTTCTTGGCTCTGCCTTCGCCCGCTGCAATTTTTTCGCGTTTTTCCTGCGCTTTTGCCGAGCGTTTTTCTGAATTTTTATTTATTATAGCATAAACCGTCGGCATCAGGAACAATGTCATCAATGTGCCGAAAGAAAGTCCTCCAAGAACTGTTTTTCCAATCGGCGCTACAAGCTCTGTGCCTTCGCCCGGGAAGAATGCCATGGGAACTAGACCCAATACAGTTGTAACTGTTGTCATCAAAATTGGACGAAGACGGCTTCGCGCAGCTTCTGTAATTGCATCATTAAGCGCGTATCCCCTTTTACGCAGGAGATTTGTATAATCTACAAGAATGATGCCGTTATTTGTAATAATGCCGACCAATACTAAAAGACCAACTGCAGTTAGCGCGTTAAATATTGTGTTAGTTATTAAATAAATCGCTACAATACCGATTACAGAAAGCGGAATTGTCAGGATGATGATAAACGGAGAGCGGAACGATTCAAAAAGACTCGCCATAATTCCAAATACTAGGAAAATTGCGACGATACAGATCAATACAAAGCGCATAAACATTTTTACCATTTCTGTGTTCGCGCCGCCGTATTCGATTATAACATCATCTTCCAAAGGAATTTCCGATCTTATTATATCTTCAACAAGGGTTTGCAAATGATTCGTTTTTACTCCCGGTTTTGCGGTAGCGGTAACTTTTATAATTCTGCTTTGATTCTCGCGATTGATTGTTAAGGGCCCTGTTCCTTCCTGATACGTAACAAAACTTGAAAGGGGAATTCTTCCTGACATTTGACTGTTTATAAAAATGTGATCAAGCGAAGGAAGCGCGGATCTGTCCGCTTCTGCAAGAATTAAAATTACGTCGTAATCTTTTCCGCCGGATTTAAACCTTGTTGCCGTAATGCCGTCAACTGCGGCTTTTATTTCATTGCCAACCGTGTATGTGTTAAGCCCAAGCGCGTACATTTTTTCGCGGTCTATTATTATCTCATACTGCGGAAGACCGTCTCTTAAATCGACAGAAGGCTCTCCTATATAATCGGACAATCTTTCTTTAAGAAGCGCCGAGATTCTCTCTCCGATAATTTTCCCTTTTTCTAAATTGTCTGTTCTTAAAATTATTTCTACGCTGCTTCCTCCGCCCATCATTCCGCCCATGCCTCCGCCGAAAGTGAACATAACGCCGGGGAATTGATTAAAATAAGGACGAAGTTTTTCTTGAATTTCATTCGCAGTTTCTACGCGCTTTGAATATTCAGGCAGATTGATTCTAAGTGATCCCGAGTGGCTGCTCGATCCTCCAAATCCCATCATTCCGCCGCCGCCTGCGCGAAGAACAATTCTATCGTAGCCTTTAACTTCCCTTTCTACGATTATTTGAAGCTGTCTTAAAACCGCTTCTGTTTCCTGAAGAGGCGTACCCATTGGAAGAGTTGCCGTAATGTTTACGTTATCCTGTTCCTGCGCCGGCATAAATTCCCATCCGATAACAGGAATCAGCATAATACTGATAATAAGCAAACCCATAAGGAAAAGAATAACAACAAGTTTATGATTTAAAACTTTTCTTACCGCGTTTTTATATTTTGTTTCCAGCCAAATAAAGAAATGTTCAAATTTGGCGTCGATTTGCGCAAGCTTGCCTTTTAAAGGAACTTGTTTTCGCGTAACAATCGGCAGGTAATGGCTGCAAAGAACAGGCACAAGGAAAATCGCCGTAAAAAGCGATATTGCAAGCGAGATTACAACTGTAAACGCCAACCCCGAGAACATTTCACCTGCCATTTCAAGAATGCCCTGGAACATAACAAGCGGCGCGAATACGCAGATGGTTGTAATTGTAGAAGCCGTAATCGCCGTTATCATTTCTGACGTTCCCAAAATAGACGCGGTTTTTAATTTCGCGCCTTTCTCTCTGTATTTGTAAATATTTTCTAATATTACGATTGAGTTGTCGATTAACATTCCTATACCAAGAACAAGTCCCGCCATTGTCATAAGATTTAAAGTGAGACCTCCAAAGTACATAAATAACATAGTAATGATTACAGAGACAGGAATACTTATACCGATGATTAATGTCGGCTTCATTGCGCGAAGAAAGAAAAAGAGAGTGATAATCGCAAGGAACGCGCCTGAAATTGCAGTAGATGTAACTTGGTTTAACGAGTTTTCTACAATGTCTGTGGTGTTAAATAGTTCCGTAATAATAACATCAGGAGGAAGTTCTTTTGAAATTCTGTCAAGCCTTTCGCGCAAAGCGGCAGCGGTTTGTACGGAATTTTTTCCGGTCTGTTTTGATACGTTAAGCGTAACTGCCGACTGTCCGTTTACATAAACAGTGCTTGTCTCGTCTCTAAAGCCTTCGTAAACATCGGCAAGGTCACGAAGAAGAATCGCGCGCGGCATTTGAACAGAACCGCCTATAAATCCGCCGCCTCTGTATGTAACTGCCGTGTTTCGTATGTCATCAAGAGACGAGTACTCGCCCATTGTTGTGAGTATGTAAGACATTCCGCCTTCGGTAATTGTTCCCGCGGCAGTTTGAATGTTCTGCGCCGCAATCATCTGCTGTACCTGCGAAATTGTCAGGTCGTACGCTTCAAGCCTGTTTTGCGGGAATTCTACGCGGATAATTTTTTCGCGTCCTCCGTCAACAGAAGCTGTCGCAATACCCGGCGTCTGTTCTATTCGCGGAATAATTGTGTCTTCCGCAATTTCGCGTAACTCTTCGGGAGTGCGTCTGTCCGATGTTACCATAAGACCCATAATCGGAATCATCGACGGGTCAAATTTAAAAATCATCGGCGTCTGCGCGCCCGTTGGCATATAGTTTCTTATGCGCTCAAGAGAGTCGCGGATTGAATTTGCAGCGTCGGATAAATCCGTTCCGTAAGTAAAATTCAAAATGACGATGCTGCTTCCTTTGTTCGAAATGGAAGAAACTTCTTCCAATCCCGAAACGCTGGATAAAATCGCTTCCAACGGGCGCGTAACGGAACGCTCGACTTCTTCAGGTCCCGCTCCTGTGTATGTGGTAATAACAGCCATAATCGGCATGTTAATTTCAGGATATAAATCGATCGGCAGGTTTACCATTGCAAAGAAGCCAAGACCGATTAATAAAAGGAATACAATTAAAATTGTTGTTGGGCGCGCAACGACGCTTTTTACCATGCTCATTTTTCTTCCCTTAACGGATTTACGCGTTCAATAACGTTAACCCTAAAACCGTCATCAAGAAGCGTTTGACCTCTTACTACAACTTCTTCGTTTGCAGCAAGTCCCGAAACAATTTCCAATATGCCTTCTGTTAAAATACCGGGCGTAACAATTCTTTTTCTTACGATGGTATGATCAGGATTTTCTGCGTCTTGTTCAGTTACATAAACGTACTGCTCGCCGAATCTGTTAATAAGAGCCGACGATGGAATTTTTACGATATTGTCTTTGCGTTCCGTGATAACGCGAACACTCGCGAACATTCCCGGTTTTAATTTTGAGCCCGGATCGGTTACATTTACGCGCACTTCCATCGTCCTTGATGCAACTTCTACCGTAGGAGACACTTCTGTTATGCTTCCGCGGAATATTTCACCGGGCCATGCGGCACATGTAATTTCGCACGGTTGATTTAGCGCAATCCTCGAAATAAAACGCTCTGCGACATTTAAGCGTATTTCCAATCCTCTGCCGCCTGAGATACGCGCAACAGGAACCGCCTGACTCACAGTCATTCCAATCTGCGCAGGTATCATGATGACGGTTCCGCTTATTGGAGCTGTTACAATGCTGGGGCGGAAAGTCATTCCCGGACGCGATGAATCAACTGCGGCGATACTGTCGCCCCTGTTAACCCTGCGCCCGACAGCGGTATAAATTTCCGTTACCCTTCCTGCGGCATCAGGAAGAACATCAACAGTGGAGCCTGCAATTATGTCGCCCGAAAAAGCGATCCAATCCTGAATCTGTCCCTGAAGAGCCGTAACAGTGTTAACCGCAAAAATCGGTCCTTCGGCAACTGTGCCGCCTTCTTTTTCTTTTTTGCAACCCATAATGGAAATGGCTGCGATAAGAAATATTAAAAAATACTTTACTCTCATTATTATCTCCTTGTTGATAATGTTCCGAAAGGAACGCCTATTGAATATTCAAGATCGATTAGACCGTTTAAATAATTGAACTGCTGTTCCAAAAGCTGAACGCGCGCCTGATTTAACGACTGCTGAGCGTTTTGCACTTGGAAATAATCCTGCAAGCCCGCTCTGTATGCCTGTTCTGTTAAACGATATGATTGCTCGGCTAACCGTACTGTTTCCGCCTGCGCTTGCGCATTAATGCGCGTTCTTTCCAGCGTAAGCACAATATTATTAATTTCTATTTGAGTGCCGGTTACCATTTGCGCAAGCCCGATATTCGCGGTTCTTAATTGATCGTCAAGGTTTCTAATACCCTGAAAATCTGTGCTGTACGGAATTAAACTGTGCAGGCGCAGGGCAAGCGTAATTGAAAGAGAACCTTGCTTCATCCAGTCATCATTTGAACTAAACCATGAATCTTTCCATGGGTCTCTTATAAAAATAGATTGACTGTTCCAGCTTAAATTTAAACTTGGAGTGAGCGATAAAACCTGAATGCGCCGTGCGCTTTCCAGCATTAAAATTGTGTGTCTTAATTCCTGTATCTCCGGTTTTCTTGCCGCTGCCTGCGAAATCATGTCGGCTACATCAAGAGGAATAAAGTTTGCGTTGTTTTCCAAAGGAATTAATTCAAACTGGGTGTCGTAATCCATTCCAAGGAACATTGCAAACTGCATCATGGAAAGCGCAAATCCGCTTTCCACCTGATCAATTACAGGGCGCATATTTTCTCTTGCAACCCGCGCCTGTAAAAGAACAAGTTCAGGCGCAAGACCCGCATTATAATTTGCCTGCGCCATTTGCACCTGACGTTCTACATTTTCAAAACTTCCCCGGATAAGGCTTATGTTTTCCTGTAAAAGAAGAAGGCTGTGATACGCTTTGCGCACGTCGCGTTCCAATTGAATTTTTGCCCTGTCATAGTTTATTAGACCTGTCTCATAATCAAGGCGAAAGCGTCTCATGTTTTCCACCATTGCGGCGCTGAATGTAACCGACGCTTGAATGTTTCCAACTATGCGCCATTGGGGGTTGTCAATTGGATCACTTACGAAAAATGACGGTCCCATCGTTCCGCCGATTCCTGCAGGGTTCATGTTCGCAGGCACATATGTTCCTGTTCCATCAATTGCACGCGTAATAGTTGTTGTGCCTGCTTCATTGTCCCTATTAAGCGTACCTGAAACTGTCACATTGGGAATAAATTGATTCCATGATAAATCCGATGCGCGTCTTCTTGTCGCAAGACTTGTGCGCGCAGATTCCAAGCTTAAGTTATTTCTTAACGCAAGATCAACCGCTTCGTCCGCGCTCAAGCGCCTGACAGATTGCGCTGCACCGGATTCCTGCGCTGCAGCAGTTTCCTGTGCTTGAAGTTTTGCAGATAACACCACGATTAAAATTAAACAAAACGGCACTACTAACTGTTTTAACGGCAGCCGTCCCCGTCTTTTTTTTCTTTTCATTTTATAAAGCCTCCAAGTCCCATTGTGATAAATTTATATAACAATCTGGTGCTGTTATTTTGCACAATTGCCGCTTCTCCCTGCGGGTTTGTCAAAATATTAATCAACTGAAACAGTATCCAGTGAGATGTACGCTGTTTTTCTTCTTCGTCTGCGCCAAGAAGCTGCTCGATATTTACGTCTTCGAATAACCTGAAAATTTCAAAGTGCTTATCAGGTTTTCCAAGGTATAAACGCCGCGTTCGGATCCAATCCATCGCGATTATAATTTCCGGTCTTGATCTAAGATAAACGGCAATCGAAAAAATACCAAGATACAACTGCGACGCTGTTACATTTGATTTGCTTATTCCCAATTTCGCATAATCCATGATATTTTTAAACTCTGTCATAAAAAGACGGCGCAGCATGTCTTTTTTATTTTTAAAATGTCC
>Ga0209755_10008766_pt1 | contig 10751 bp, 6 predicted proteins | sample TergutCo191P1_FD_187301 | JGI IMG/M metagenome (GOLD analysis project Ga0209755, IMG submission 187301) | Cornitermes sp. P1 segment gut microbial communities from Petit-Saut dam, French Guiana - Co191P1 (SPAdes) (version 2) | ecosystem: Host-associated > Arthropoda: Insects > Digestive system >... | reverse complement strand
ACTACATGTTAAAAATACATCTTTATTAATTCTAAAAGAAACAAGTTAAAAAAATATTTAATATATCTATCTTATGTAAGCTGTGAGTTTCATATGGCCAAAAATTCAAAACTTAAAAAAAAAAAAAAGCCTTTGCTGAATTCAGATTAACATAGCCACTTGAAAAAAAAAATTGTTCTGACATGTTTCATTTAAATGTAAAACAGACATTGCTTTTAAGTTGTTCATCTTTTCATACACTGAAGATTTATAAATTACCAAGCACAATATTTGTCATTTTCAGATAAAAATCAGTCTCTGCATAGAATATAAAAAAAATAACTGCAACACCATTATTTATGAAGGCAGTTCTCATATAAAGCACACAGAATTGATGATGCAGTAAAAGATGATATCCAAGCTTTAATCTCATAAACACTACAGAATATAACATCACAGCAGGACTGCATATTTGGGACAACTACCAGAGTGACTTTTTGGACTCGTCATTCTTGCTTGGATGCCTTACTGGGTCTCTGGTGTCAGCAGACAAGTTGGTTGATATCAACTTACTGGCAAAGGACCCCATTCCATGCCACTTTTGTTTACCTTCAACGCATAATTTGGTGGGTAAAGGTGAATCTGGATACTTCTTACAAAATTTTTTTCATATTAGTCATGAGATTTCTTCCTTCCAATGTATTTCTTTTTTTAACAAGACACAAGTTTCCTATCTCACCATGGCTCAACACAAACTACAAGCTTAAACATCACTGATCAAATAACCTACAGCAATAAACAGAAGGGAACTCAGAACATGTAGTCAGGAGGTGAAACTCCATCTGCCAGTGCATGTGTCACTGGACAGTGACTGCCAACTGCTAAATAAAATGCTGTCACTGGCTAAACCTACCTGTCTTTGCAGATAAAATTTCTCAAATCTTTTAATTTTCATGCTTCTAGGTGTCCATGTGAATACACCATAACCCTGGGCATTTTCAGTGTAAAACAAACCTTATTCATTTATGAGATTTTATACTTTCTTCTGAAATAATGTGCATGGCCTGTTCCCAAGGCAAGTCCTTTATTCTGCCAGTTTCTTCATTCTTCTGTTAATGTTATTTACAACCGAAAAGACAGAAACTGCACCCAAATATCAACTCCATATATGAAACAGAAACAAGGTCAAGGATTTTCATGAAAAAACTTCAAATACAATTAGTTTAAAAGCACTTTACATGATTTTTAATGAGTATTCTATTGAGGGATGTTTACTACTGATCTTGTGATGAACATAGCACAAGTGTGTTACCTCATGAAACAGTTTGGAACATAATTTTAGAAACTATAGTTTCTTTTCATTCTTCGATATGTCTTAAAAGTTTTACTGTAATAACTTCCTCACCTTCGAAGTGCAGTGCATATAGCTGATTAAGTTCTTCTGTCACTGTTATCATTATTGATGAGCACATAACATTTAATAGTAATAACAATCTCAAAATAACATAAAAACTGTACTAATAACAAATTATTATCATCAGTTGCAAATACTCTTATAACAGCTGTCATGGAAAAACGGCATACCCAAATGCATTGCTGTATTACTGTATTGTTTCACAAACTGCCAAAGCCATCATCCAATATGAACAATGCTTTGTCAGTTTTAAATAAATAATGAATTTTAACTGACTTATGAGAACCAAGCAAGAAGCACACATTCTCAAAAGAGCAGATTTGTTATTCGGGGTCAGGAGATTCAATTTCTGTTACACTTAAAACTGTGCTTGATCCATCTGACTCCTGGCATTTCTGGATGTAGGACAACGGGTCGAAGAGTTCTGGTATCTGAAAGGCAGAAACACTGTATGACCAATCAGTCAATTACAGAGACTGAAAGAAAGAAATCTTACAAAAGAGGTCATCAAAAATAACAACTTCTTCCTGATAGTTGGGTGTGTGATGTTGGAAATGACACATCAGATTAACAGTAAAAAGACCAGGCATATTTTTTGTGTGGCATTAAAATGATTCATTTCATACACATATCACTATACCTTTTTTTCCCCCCTTTCTTTCCCCTACTGCCTGTGTAAATGCAAATGTACTACAAATCGAGCACGAGCTACACAAGAGTGAATAGTGCAGTCTTGATAGGCATTATTAATGTTGTTGTCAACATCACAGTTGTTACTGTTCATCATCATCATGGCTGTCATCTTGAAATCTGTTTGACACACCAACTGTATCTTACAGATCCTTACAACTTTCATTGAAAACAAAGAGGCACACCCAAAAATGTATGTAGGAACTACTACTACTACTACTACTATTACTACTACTACTACTACTACTACTACTACTACTACCACCACCACCACCACCACCACTACACTGTCTTGAAATCAATGAGGTAATGAAAATATTGCATACAACAAAACAAACATATCTTAACAGATTCTTATATCTTCAAGAGTCTTCCTTTAGTTAATATTTAGAATGACACACCAAAAAAATGTAGTACCATGAACCTAAATCTATCCAATCGTTGTATTTCTTAATTTCCTTGAATAATTTGAACATGGAAACCTCACAAATTTATGAAGTTGGCTCAACAGACCTAAGAAATAAATATTAGCATATATGATTCTCCAACTTCTATAACTCAACAGAACTTTTCAGTAGCATGTACTTGTGAATGACTCTTTTAAAAAAAATGAATGTGTTAAAGAGTAAATCTACAAAACAAAAAATTTTCTCTCAATTGCAGCTTCTCACTCATGTCCAGATACTCACAACTTCTGACAAGCTTTGCTTTAAAATAAACCTGCAAGTTCCAAAAATGATATTAACATTTTTCATGGCATTTTGTTGTTTACATGCTTAATGTAAAACTGCATCAAAAAATATTACTTTCATTACCATCACTTAACTTGGGGCCTACAAAAGGGTTTAGAGTTCTCAGTGTCCCTTGTGTAAGAGGTGGTTGCTCAACACTCATGTACACAAAACCCAACCACTTCAAAGCATGTTTAAGGTTTCAGAGCAAGAAAAGCCATAAGAATACATGTGTCAGGCTACCCTTTGGTGCACTGAATTTGTCCAAGATGCAGCATAGTTGCATTCTAGTTAATTGAACTTTACCATGTAGCAATGTGCATGCAAAGTACACAGTGGACAACACATGATCTGTCAAGGACAGATCATAACAAGCACTCTGCTTGTGAATACAGGACGTTATGTTAAGTATGGGGAAAAATTTAATGCTTCCATTCAGATAATGGTAAAGAGAATGACTCAAAAACTGTCATCCTGTTGTTTCTTATGATCATTCAATACAATACATGGCCAGTCTACACACAACTTTTATTAAACACTATATCGTTAAGAGGCTACATCTCTCAATCGTATACCTGGATCATCATCAGGCTTGTACAAAAACAATGAGCAAAAGGGAAAAAATGCATATTATGTTACACACTATATTTTGACATCCCAGGTTTACAAGTGTTACATGGTGCACAAACATTAAAAAATGCATGAAAAAATACCCAGCCAAAAAAGAAAACTTCAGTTCATACATAAGTACAACACAAAGAATAAGACAATAAAAAGATCATATAGAACATAAGACAGTGGAATCAGACCAACAGACAAATACTTCACCAATACAATATTGCATACATCTCATATCATTCAATTATTCAACAGAAAATCAAAACATAATCAGGAGTGAATTAAAATAGTCATAACAGGCACAACAAAATGCACAATAATAGCTACCGTAACTACAGTCTAAACATAAATCAATAGAGTCTAAAAACTGTAAATTATAAGATATCACAATATAGTGCACACCACAACCTGCACTATTTACCTTTTTTTTTTTTTGTCTTCATGTAAGCCTGATGATGATCCAGGTATAGGATTGAATCATATAGCTGCTTAACAATTCAATGTACAAGAGAAGTTGTGTTTAGACTGACCTTGAAAATTGTAATGAACAAACAGCTATAGAATATTGAATTACTGTTTGCCATTTACATATCTATGTGACAGCCACTACAAATAAGTTAAAAAATGTAAGTATACCATAAAAATTTTGATATATTCACTGCAAAATGCCCTCCAGACAACACAAAAACTTTTTCAAAAACCTCAAGACTTAAAAAGGAAAAGTAAATTTGGCATTAAATGTGTTTTAGATTTTTCCTCAATGTATGTTTGAAACAACTTTCACTATGTGTGATTTCAGGGTTCCGCCGCAAAGTGGATGAGAACTGCACTCTTCTGGGTTATTATGCAACAAGTAGTGATAATTCTGTACTGACATTTTGGGACAACCTATCAGTCTCATCTTCAAGGGCCAAGAAAACAAAAAGACCCTTGAAGATGGGACTGAAACATCAGTAATAATTACCACTACTCGTGTAAGAAGCCAGAGAAACACAGTTCTAAAGTCTTACTACAGCAAACACTTAGAAAGTCATGTTGTATGACCATGCTTCCAGTGCAACTTTAAGGCCATGTAAGAGAAGTTTATGAATGGCATAGGGATTTTTGTAAAAATGTGTTATTTGGACTTATGTGCCTATTTAATGGAAACCTTGCCTCAGCTTAAAAAAAACACAAGTTTCCCCATTTTCTTTTTTGTCCACCACAGAACCTATCATCCAAATTCTTCCACTCTTTTGTACACTCTTCTATGTAGCAGTGCTGATGCATCAAATTTCTTATGAAACTGTCCACAACATTTTCTCCATGATGAATATTATTTAGAAGTACTCTAAATGAATATTCAGTTCAACTGAATTCATTTCACATCAAAGCGCCTGCAATCCACATGTAATAAGAACTCAAATGTCCATATCTTGGCTGAGTATTTGCGGCAATGACAGTGTGAACATGTGGGCTACATAGCCCACAGAAACCAAGACTATATTTTCCTGTGAGTGGGACACAACAAATCTACCTCTTTATATACGCACACACAGCAGCTAAGATTACATGCCAGACACATGTGAAATTATACAGCAGTTATCCACAGAAATAAACAAGTGTGTTCAACTACGCAACATGTGGAACCCAGCTACTGCCAAAAGTACACTCAAACAAAAAACAGCAAAATTTTTTAAACATACAGTTAACAAAAGAGGAGCATAAAGAATTACCAGAACAGAATACATGAATATGGAAAAACAATATGTAAGAATGACTGAAATGAAAGGGAATGTAAAGTCAATATATTTATATGCATAAGCAAGTAAGGAGAAAGAAAACTGTGGAAACAACATAAAACACAAAAGAATCTTTCAATTAAAGACACACAATTTATTCAATATGCGTTGTTGAGTCATATCACAAGTGCTCATTTTCCATTTGTGAAAGAATGTTATAATTTAACAAAATAACAGTTAAGAACAAGCCACTGCCTTGATATGAAAAACTGACATGATAAATGCTACAACAAGGAGGAAAACAGTTTATGAATTGGGATCAAAAGTAGGAATGTGTCACGCATTTTAACAAACCAAAGTATTGTTCATCTGAGATGTGTTTAGTTTAAAGTTTAAAAAAAAATGCCAGTGCCAGTTTCATTCTGTTCATATGAAAAATTTTGCTGTCATCAACAGAAGTTCAAAAAAACTAGAATACTCATACTTGATTTTGGTCTTACACACTCTTTTCCTTCCACTTTATGTAAAACATGAGGCTCTGATCTATTATTTTGTACCTTTTGTTAAGACACATGTGGAAAACAGACTGATCAAAACTGCTCTTTCGGATCATCGCATTATTTTTCTCAGTGTGCTGCCTGTCAACCATAAAAAACAAAAACAAACTGGACCAATGACACGGTTTAGGATAAACTTAAATGTTCTGATGTTTTATATACTTGTCAATAATGTGACCAACTTTACAGACACATATTAAATAATGACATTTCTCTTTCATGCATTTAAAAATCAGTGTCACACTCTGAAGCAGGCTTAGTAACTTTCTAGGTCCGTACAATGGCAATAATATTTAATGTAACTTATTCTGCCTTGCATGTAGGGTGCACTTCTATGCTCTATGGACAAGAAAAAGAAAAGCTGAAGCTTAGTGTTCACAACCTGCAAACACACTTAAGGCAAAGTCTGAGTTTGCTGAAACTTAAAAATTTTTTTGTGGATCATCCATAACCAAAGGGCTGAAAGTAATACATTATAACCAAACCTTGCACAACTTCAATAAATAAAATAATTTTATGGTACATAGGCCACTAACAAAGCAAGTACACAAATGCTACTGCAGCAAAGCTTTACTACATAACCACAAGCAAAGCCATGAGGTCAGAAGCTCCAAGAATAGATATACCATATATTCTCAAACACTCCGTGCTCTCTTTCCCTAAGGCACTATAAATTAGTACATGTAGCTTACTTGTGGCAATGATGACAATGGCATGGTTTGTGATATGATGTGAAAATGTGCATGATTTATTCATGACAAGGGTGACAACGGTGCACAGCCTATTCATTATAATACTGGTGCCACTTCTAACTCCAAGCACCATCTTAACTTTCACAACAGCCTCTTCTGTTTGTGCACACATGCACAGCCAGTATGCTGCGTAACAACATTTTATATTACTCTGTGATTAAGTGCCCATGTGCTCTGCTAAACACAGGTAGTAAAGGCATTCATTTATAATCTTTCACAGACTGTGAAAACTGAAAATGATAAAAGAGGCAAATAAGTCTGAATTTGCACTGCTGGTAGAAAATAATGTGTGTCTGAAACAGAAAAAAAGCTAACAAAGAGCAACTGTTTCAGTGTACTGTATCAACTGGGCATGAAAGATGAGAACCTTTTCTGGGCCAAAAAAAATTTGTATACTAAACAGAACAAGTGGCTTCCAGTAGCAGAACATCAGACCCTTGCAAGTGTGAGGCTGTAGGAGAAATAAATTATAAATATCACTTTCGAATTTCAAGACATACATTATACTTGAAACGCTTACTTTAATACTTAAATAAATTCACTTACATGTTTCTGTATTTCTTATTTTCTAGAAACTAAGGTGTATGGCTTACATAGAAGCATGGGGTGTTGACAAAATGTAGCAGACATTAATACTAAGAAGTATGTAATATACTGCTTTCAAAGTATGATAAACGCATGTAACCTAAGACAATAATAAATATGTAAAATGTGCAGATTACACACATATCCCACATACAACCGAAATTACTAGTTACACAGGATGAAGTAGTAATAAAATATTGAAAATATAATACACTATAATTTCTTCAACATACCAACAAGTTTGGTCAACAAGTGTGTTAATATATTCCTCTGTATGAATAAAAACTACACAAAATCTGTACAGTCACAGCCACAGAAAAAGGTACTGACATCAAACAGGATTGTCACAAGACTAAACAATTCTCAGAGGAATACACAGTTGTATCAGTAAAAATTACTAATGAAGTCACCAAATTTTACAATCTCGCAACCTACTTGTAATTGTAATTCACCAGAATTTGTACAGATTTAAAATCCTATTGCCTATATTATCACAACATATTACAAAATCAATACAAGCTTTCACAGCAATAACTTTTATTAATAATATGATCTAGGTATTAGAAACATTACAAGAGGAACATAACCAGCCATGCCCAAGAAAAAGATTGTTATAAATACCTCAATCTGTTCAACCAATTGGTGAGTGTATCTTATTTACAAACAACACTCCACAACAATGCACACGCACACACACACACACACACACACATACACACACAAGCGCACACATACACACAAAAACTCCAAGCATGCCATTGTGCCACAAAGCCATCAGGGCCCAAAGCAGAAACAAAACTGTACATGGTGTCACGCAACCAAGTTTTCCATTGTTCTGTAAAACCACAGGGGTTTTGAGGTTTCTTATCACCATGAGAGTCTGAAGACTCACTGCACCTTGGTATAAGATACCTTCTTGTTAATGGAGAATGATGTGATGCGCTCCCAATTACTTGGCAGCTTGCGGCTAAGAGGTGACAACGCTAGCTCCAGCAGGTACTCCCTGGAATACTTCCCAGTGTTCCCTGCAACAACAGCTGTGGCTCAAACCTGTGATCTCCACACTAATTAGAATTCTTGGTATGGTGCTGGTTATCAGTACAGCCAAATGCTGCTGAAATCTCATAAAAACTGTTCATTATGTGCTTTCGCCCATCCACATCCTATATAAAAAAGACATTTTTTACAATGTTAAACTGATCCTACTAACACAATACACTATATTACATTTACTTCCAGTTTCCTACATACTGCAGAACACCAGAAAAGAATCACAGCAGAGAAGTGTGTTATTAGAACCTGCAATAGATCAGAACTGTCAATGGTCACAAATCCATAATAAGGACCCACAGTTTAAGATTACATACTTAAAATGCTATGGTTAATGCCTTATGAAAATCAATGAGAACAGTTTGGACTTCATCTGGACCAAGTATTTTACCCTAGTCTAAAGGTGCCTTTACACATGAGAGTAAACTATCGTAAGTCCTATCGAGAGCATCTAGCGACGATGTTTAGACGTGAGAGTAAATCCTGGCTAGCGGGCTCTCTGCGATTGCTGTTGAGAGTACTGGAACTGCGAGACCTCTCAGAGTACGAAGTTTCCGTATACACGTGAGAGTGAACACCTGCTGGTTAGAGAGCAAGAACATAGCGGTGGTCGCGTCAGCTGATTGTTAACAGGTGGGAACGCATACCTGCGTGTACAATAGGAATAATAATAAAGGAAGTATGCAGAGCCCTTTGGGATGTTCTAAAGGATGAATACCTAAAGGTAATATGAATAGAAATGCAACAGTTTCATGACTGCACATTTCCATTAATTGCTGTTTTCAGTACATTTGTTCAGGCAGAAGACAGTAACTGAAAATTCCAACATACAGAGACAGGAAGAGTAGGCCTATATTAAGCCAAATAGATACTATCTGTACTTATAAATGAACAATTAAGGAATAACAGAAGTTGTCTCATGTCTTTTAACAACATACTTCAGGACAATATGAATGCTATTTCATGTTTAAATAATTCATTTCCTGGAATCTGCCCTAGCATTACAACTCCTTCAACTGAAGTTCACTTACAAAGCTCAATATGTTTTCCCAACACCCATCATGTTGTGACAAAAAAATGCAGTCTTTAAATCTTGTACATCTTAAATTATTCTCATATTAGGCTGCATTAGCAATCCTTTGGAATGGTAAAACAGTTGTGAAGAAAAGAAACTAACTATTATGAAAAATTAATGGCCTCTTTCACTATTAATTGACTTTACAAAACATCTGAGAAGGCTAAATGTGCAGCGTTTATTGAGAAGTATTTAGGAATATAATGCAGATACCTACATGATATTTGTAGAATTTAGATAGGCATATGATTGCATAAATGAACTTTGTAAATATCACCATAAAGTACATGTACAGATATTACTGTCACAAGACAAGGGGTAAAGAAGGATGATGGACTGCCCCTACTTTTTTTCGGTTTAGTACTGTTGTATGTGATAAGACAGGCTAACATAGAACACATAATACAATAGCACATGTGTTAAATCATCTCAGGTGATGGCATGTCCTGCACAGCATCAGCCAAAGAAACCACAGCCACAACAACAGGACTGCTGACAAATGGAAAAGAAATAACAGTGGTTATTCAATAGTTGTAGACCCACAGAATTTTTTCTGAAATGTGATAATTGGTGGAGGACTATCTGGGATAGAGATGGAGATGAGTTTCATGAAATAAAATAGTAATTAATCTGGTAAATAAAACCTGCTTCTCATCTCAGCCAGTGTTATAAGAACAAAAGTATACAATAATAATAATAAGATATATACTCAAAGAATGCTTCACAGGGCTGTTTTTCTGTAACAGACAATTCAGACTCATATCAACATAAAAGTTCCAGAGTTTCTTCCTTTGTCCACACTTTCTTTCCTGACATGTTCGCAATACTGCTATCAACTCACGCTCTCAACTATACCGGTTTTCCTGGTCTAGTTCAGGTTGCGGCTGAGAGCGAGTGTGGCGCTAGTTTACACAGACACAGGAAGTGCTCTCAAGCCAGCTGTCCGCTAGTTAACGGTAATCTTGGAGTGTCGGCTCTCGAAGGTGGTTACACGTAAAAGAGTGCCTCTCCACAGAAACAGAGGGACTCGCGTGATATTTACTGTCACGTGTAACCCCGCCTTAAGACTTCAAACACAGTCTTCTTGTCAACAGGGAAGTCATGTATCACCAAAAATGCAACTAAGAAATCCTTTGAAAATGTGATCAAATCCCAGTACTTGGGAATAGTACTATGAGATTGAAACTCATTTCATGAAGAAATTATGAGTGCATTAAACTTGCCAAGTGTTCGCTACTATTCAGTTCAGAATGTTACATCTTATGACCTGCTACCCAAAAACATAAGAATGACAATATATGAAAGTATAATGTTCCCGTTGCTTTGTATAAGTCAATCACACTGAGTAGATCAATGATTAAGGGTGCTTCAGAACAGGATGCTGGAGACACCTGAATAATGAAGAACATCATAATTTGTGTCATTCATTAAATACAATTACAGTGATATCAAGGATGAGACTGATTTTGCAAGCAGAACACATTGCACAGAAGCCCAAGGCACATAATAATTGGTCTCCAGCCATACACGTGGTAATTTACCATGGAGTAGCACTGGACTATGACATTTACAACACCCC
>Ga0209755_10008765_pt1 | contig 10752 bp, 8 predicted proteins | sample TergutCo191P1_FD_187301 | JGI IMG/M metagenome (GOLD analysis project Ga0209755, IMG submission 187301) | Cornitermes sp. P1 segment gut microbial communities from Petit-Saut dam, French Guiana - Co191P1 (SPAdes) (version 2) | ecosystem: Host-associated > Arthropoda: Insects > Digestive system >... | reverse complement strand
TAAGGGCGTTCTCCACTGTGTGTGCGTTGATGTGTTATAAGAGTGCCACGTTGACTGAATGCTTTATTACACACATCACAGGCATAGAGGCATTCACCACTATGTATGTGTTGATGTCTTATAAGAGAGCTGAATTTAGTGAATGCTTTATTACACACATCACAAGTATAAGGGCGTTCACCACTATGTATACGTTGATGTGTTATAAGATATCCCTTTCGACTGAATGCTTTCTTACACACATCACAAGTATAAAGATGCTCACCACTATGTAGGCTCTGATGTTTTGTAAGATTGCTCTGATGACTGAATGCCTTATTACACACATTACAAGAGCACTCACCACTACGAACATCACATGAATAACTGCAAAAAGGGCTGCGTCCATGACGTATTACATTCCGAGTGCCCTGGTAAAACACAAAGTTTAAACATTAGGATATAATATGATTAAAATAGATGTTATAGCAATGGAAACATTAAATAATAATCCACTGCATTGAAAGAACAGTGTTATTTACAACAGTGTATTCAATGATTAACAATTTTGTCTATGATCTCTTCCTCAACTAAAAGACCACGTTATACATTATGTCACACTTATTTTAAAGTACTATATGAAAAGAAATCTGGAGCATTACTTCAAACAAAAGCGAAATTACAGGTTTGGAATATTTTGAGCACATCAATTAATCAACACACATCAAAACAGACTGCATGTTGTTTTCATAGGTTCTTTTGAATTGATGAATTACATGTACACTCTATGGCTGGGGTCCACAAATTTTCGAAAAATTCTGAGGCCATTTCAAAAACCTTGGAATCAGTGACATAAAGAACATTCAAAACCTGAATTATAGGCACAGCCTGGGTGTTGTAGCACACAATTTGAAAATACAGCAAGTATGTCTGTTACTGCACCCAGAGCCGCAAGTGACTTCCATCCCTGGGGACACTTGAATGCAGAGTTCACATACATTTTGAAGACTGGACACATTGAAATTCAAGACTGTTATTAGGGAAAGAATTGAACATGTCCTAAGTGTGTCAAAATCTGTTGCATGATAACAAAAGTATGTGCATATTAAAGGCTGCCTAGCATGGGGACTCACACAGTTGGGAGGCAGTTGAAGGAAACATATATACCTACACCTGGGAAGGTCAACTATACTCAGGCTAAGGCATATTGACTTATTGGTCTACTGCGCTTCATGCAGTAAGATGCAAAAACTGGTTACCAGGAATATCAAGGATGAAAGATTGGGACATGATACCTACACATAAAACAATTTTTCTACAAAACCAGTTAAGTCCACAGAAACCACAATGTGCCATGTGATTACACATATACAGGATGCAGTGGAAAACAGGAAGTTATGCTTGAGCTTTCCTAGATACCGAGGGACCTTCCGATAGCACTTGAAGTGACATAATAAAGGGTGCCACAAGGCATGGGCTTGGAGACACACTAGTGATGGGTTGGTTCCTTGCTGGGTGGCAGAAAAATTACAACCATCATCACAGGAGAAACACAGAAGGGGTCTGTGGCCAACTGCCGTACAGATGGGCAGTTTATTACACCATATCTGTGAAGCCTGCTTTTAGATGAACTCATTAAGGTACTTGATGTGATAAACTGGGGTATGTGCTATCCTCAACAGCAGAACATTCTCAAATACTGTCATACAGCTTCTGCAGGAGACTGAGTTTGGAACAACAGTTGTGTGGTAAAACTCAGATGTCAATCTATCCACAAAAGTTTAAAACCTGGATCAATAACTTATGAAATCAGGTCACACAGACGAAATGTGTCAGCAGGACACAGAACTTTTTTCAAAGTGCAGGAAACTAAGTGCATGAACATAGGGCAGTAGAAAAATATTAAGTATGTTTAAAGTGAATGGGTCACTACTGCTGTGCACAATCTTATTGGAAAATATTCTCATCTATGAGCATATCAAAGACAACAGCAAAGTGTTGATAACAAAAGTAGTTTTGCTCAAATGTAAACAGTGGTAGAAATTCCAATTAAATTGTGCTTATTAAACTTTATTGTACGACATTTAATTCAGTGTATGACATTTAATTCAGTCTTTGTGTCCACAATACGGAGCGTATCTTAGACAAACCTTTAAATTGTTGCACGTGTTTGGCTATTAACATTTAAAAATTGTGAACCTAAGGTGAAGAAATAATTAAATAATCTGCAAAGTGTTTTGAATAAATCAGAGATATTTCGGTTCAAAAAAAATTCAGTAGAAATGATTAGTGCCCACATGAAATAAATTAATTTCAAAGTTTTATAATTTTTAATTGATTTTATTTATGACCAATGTATGCACAGGAAATTTCATCTTCAGGATTTGTGCCCTGGTGTGTCAGAATCTTACTTCACACACACACACACACACACACACACATCACAATTTCTCAGCACATCACTAACAACTTTCTATTCACATGCAACACCATCAAGAACCCAGAAACACCTACATTTGTTGAGTTTTATTCCAGTATACCGACATGCGTTATCGTTCCCAGTATATTTTCCACGATGGAGTTTTGAGATTCTCCACAAATTCCTTTCTCCGTCAAGGAAAGAGTAACTAAAACAGCGATATTTCAGCAGTTGTCTGAAGGTGCATGCTGCAGTGAAGGAGATTCTCACTGATGAACACAAACAATACCGTTTAGCGTTTCCTGAGAGCAATGTAGATCGCAAGTTGGACAGTCATATTCACTGGTGAATCTACATTTACCTCAGCAAATTATGGGCCGGCCTTAGTTTAGAGACCTCAGGGACAGCGTTACAACCCGCAGAATATGTCTACCTGCAAATGCAGTGGTCGTGTGTCTGTAAACTGTTGGAGCTGGAACTCCCATTAAGGGGGTGGAATTCTCCATCATACAGAGGGTCACCTGGGCAGCCTGCAGTATCAGCACTTTTTACAGAATGTACTGGTGCCCTCTGTACACATGCTTTTTTCCAAAGGTATAATCCATTTACAGCAAGACCACTCCTCCATTCATAATTCTCATGGTTCAAGAACAGCTATCACGAAAGGCCGATTTTGAACTCCTTGACTGGCCACCATGAGGACCTGATGAGCCCCATCGAGAATATGTGGAGTGCAGTGAAAAGGACAATCCATGAAAAGTGGCCTGTCCTCCCTTCCAGAAATAGCGATGAGCTATGTGCCCTTCTGTAAGACACGTGGGATGAAGTTGCTTCGTCTATGCATTACATTCGATCACTGATTGAGTAGATGACATGACAAATGAAAACAGTGGTGGAAGCAGAAGGGTTCTGGTCTTCTTATTAAAGAAGTCAATTTATGAAAACAGCCCTTACAAGGGCTAAATTATGAATTTTCATTTTTTATGAGTAGGTGCGATACTTCATCAGTCACAGTGACCAGGCAGTCTACACGTCCTTGCCTACTGAGATTGTGGTTTCAAATCCCACCGGGGACATGGAAGTCTTTTCTTTGTGACTGGTGTGTGTTCTGAAGGCTACTGCTCGAACGTGTTAAATTGGCTAGGCTACATAAAGAAACATGCCGATAATGGGACTCAAACTAACATAGCTTGTTCCTGAAGGCTACTCCTAGCGTGCATTCAACTGCCTGGGCTACATTAAGAAATATGTCGATAATGGGACTCAAACCAACGAGTATGTTTCCGAAGGCTACTCCTAGCATGCATTCAACTGCCGGGGTTACATAAAAAAATATGTCGATAGTGGGACTGGAACTAACGTAGTTTGTTCCTGAAGGCTACTCCTAGCATGCATTCAACTGCCTGGGCTACATTAAGAAATATGTCGATAGTAGGACTCCAACCAACGTAGTATGTTTCCGAAGGCTACTCCTAGCACGCATTCAACTGCTTGGGCTACATAAAGAAATATGCCTATAGTGGGACTGGAACCAACATAGTTTGTTTCCGAAGGCTACTCCTAGCACACGTTCAACTGCCTGGGCTACATAAAGAAATATGCCGATAGTGGGACTCAAAACAACATAGTTTGTTTCGAAGGCAGCTGCTAGCATGCGTTGAACTGCCTGGGCTATGCCTGCTGACAATAAGAATGAAGGGTCCAGTTGACTCATGCATCCTTTGCAGCAAAGCTACCTAGCTAGCTAGCCTCAAGCCTGGGAGAGGGAATTTAGTTTAATTAATGTTTTAATTTGAAATTAAGAAAATGAATTGCTGTTTTCTGTTTATACGCAGTGTGATTGAATGCAATAAATGGAACTCAAAAAAACGCCATGAATGAACAAATATGGGGATAGTAAAAGACTCAAATTATGATGGCAACTGTACGTCACGCGACTTCCAGTTCACGACTTAGAAAATTTTAGACCGATGGATTTCGTTCAACTCAAAGTACATAACTGGTTAAAGTGCCCAGAGCGTAAATCTGACTACAAGACATTATATAATTTGGAGATAACACATGGGGCTATAATTCTAAGCCTCTACATGATTTACGGAGCATTTAAATAGCTGTAGTGCATCAGGCTGAGTGTGTGCTTAACATGCCAATTTAAAAGGATCTGGTGCAATAATAGGATAAAGGTTAATGATTTTCTGATATAAACAAACAGCCGGCGGCCAGTTACCCACAGTTATACAAAACATTATGCTTAATCAGTGTCTTAAAACAGTGCATCACTGGTCCGCAGTTAGAGGCAAAGAAATTCAGTCGACATATTGCTAAACTAATTCAAAATATATATCAATATTATCCTTACATTTATGATTATGACTTCCACAAGTTATCTTCCATTCAAATTGCAATCCAAATTTCAAACGCTACATGGCACCCACATTGAAACACAAAAGAGTACACAGATAAGTGTAATTTCAGAGTTTCCTTTCTGGGGCCATAAATAGCCTAAAAGTACAAGCTGCCACCACCACACACACACCCCAAAGCCTTACCTCTTGTTCAGTCTTGATTGGTGAAAATGTTATAGCTTCAGGTAATTCTTCCTTTATATCTACGTTGTCTTCAACTTTAATACTGAATTCTTCCTTTATATCTATGGCATCTACAAATTTCATGCTGACTTCTTCAGTTCCATCTTCATCACACATTACACATATCTCAATACAAGAACCAGTTTCACTTTCCAAAACATCCATGCCATTCTGTAACAACCATACAAATCATGTTTGTGGTCTATCATCATAAGAAACATGACATATAAATTGTAGAAATTTTGCACTGCATAAAACTGACAATAAGTGTTTGAATTTTATATATAACAAATTAAAAACACGACCAACAAACAACCTCCATGCAGCACTCTTCTTCCTCACACCATTATGCCTGCTCCACTAGTCAAGCAATTCCTCGCCTTTTGGAAAACCTAAAGGGTGATGACAGTTATAAAACACTGCATATAAAAATGTGAACACAATACACATATCCATACACCAACAAAGCTGTCTGTGTACTGTGTTGCAGATTACTGTGTACAGAACAACCTTTCACTCCCTTTTATCATGAGCCCAACAAAAACAATCCTATCCTCCCACCCTATTTCTTTCAAACACTGAATATTTCGTTATCCTCTCGAGCTTCCCAAATGGATCCCCCTGTTCAGGTTTTGTAAGCAAACTTTGTATTCCCTCCTTCAATACTATATGCATGCTACATGCCACATACATATTATCTTTCTTGCAATGATTATGTTAATAATATCTGGTAAACAGTAACAGACATAAATTAAAAATGATGTGTCAGTCAAACACAACAAAATGTTACTATGTTTATTACTGAACTAGGGCACATGTTACAATTCCTATAGAATCATTTTCAGGCCCCTCAAAAGAAAATAGACCCTACTTAAAAGTTTCAAAATTCGCTGTGGGATCCCAAAAGCTTACATTCTTGACAAAACTATGTATAAAATGCATGTGTTGTTTTACTGTCATTGTATAATCGGGATACTTATTTCTAAAACTTTAACTGGTACATACAGAAGAGGTTACACATATATATTGTTCTTAAATAGAAAAAGTGTATATAAGCATTCCAACATAAAACATTAAAAACTATGCGCAAAGTAAGTGATGTCTTCCCTACGTTCATGTTATATTCTTGACAATATTTAGGCTCTTATCTCGAGTGTTGAGTGGCTGGACTTCTATACTGACAGTGAAGGGGTATGGATGTATGTTATTTCGCAAACATGATGGCTCTGTGCAACTTGTGGTTCATGTATCTGACTGTGTAGTCTTTGTCACACTGCGTATTAGAACAGATTCCTGTTCGTTGTCATATTCTTAGGTTGGTTGCTGTTTATTTTATCCACTGACTCACACAAGACGCTATGCAAGCTCACACAGAAAGAACTCATGCTGCGTTTTAATACAGAAGTTAACCGCACTCTAGGACATCAAAAATACAAATTCAGTGTAATGTGGGAATCAAAACAAAGCAACCAAATAAACATCAGAAATAAAACCAGTGCAACCCTCAGTCCGTGTTCTTGTCATGACATAAGACACCAAATTTCATGCCCACACAAAATGACAGGAACAATGTCAGTTCTATAGATCAGTACATGCAACATTCTGAACTGAATGGCAGCAAGTATTGCCTGAACCCATTCTGCTCTCTTTTCCAAGATGATGGTCCGTCTGATATATCGTCAGGAAACACATCTTAAAAAAGACAAACGACAAAGTGACAGCGGTACTTCACAAGAAATGTGACATAAAATACAAACTGCCTAAAACATTACCATAAAGAGCATTCAAAATCCATTCTCCAAAGTCCAACTGCATCATGAATACAGATTACCAGAGAAGCTAGAAATTCTGAATATTTGTTAAATGTGAACAATATTCAACAAATACATTTAAATGTAACTCAATATCTGTCATTATTACTTAATCTCCCATTGGTTCTTTAATCTCCTTCTCTGCTACATCAGTGACCTGTGATGTCTTCAGCTTTAAAACCAATCATCTAATTTCCACTATGAACAGATGTTTGACATGATTCACTACAAGAATTTCCCTCTCAAGGAACTTCAACTCCAATTACCATGTTCGGAGAAGGTTTTAGGAATTTCTGTCATGAATCAAACACTTTGAATCCAAATTTCCCATCTCATTTTATAAAAATGGACTTTTATCTTCAAATCAGTATGAGGTAGCAGTCAGTACGATTGAATATATGCTGGAAGATCTGGGGTTCAAATCTTGTCAGCAGCAAGAGAACTATCTCTTCTCCAGCACATCCAGATCAGCTCCAGCACCCACTCAGCCTCCAACTCCAGCTTTTTCTCTGGTAGTAAAGTGACCAGGGCATAGGGTCTGACCAGTCACATCTGTTTAGAGCCAAGATTAAAAACCAGTGGACCAATACCTCCACTCAACATGTCCACCTCCATGGCATAGTGGGAATTTACCTTAACCATCTACCTATGTACATATCTCGCAAGAGGTCACATCCAACCCATTGATGCCGCAATGCTGCCTGCTGGAATTGTTTACTGGGATTTTAAATTTTAATACTTAATCTTAAGGAAAAAAAGCACATCTGATAGACTTTTATTTCAAGTTTAACGAAATAAAATTTTGAACTCTGCTTATGAATTGGTTAATCTGCGTAAAAAATGTTCACCTATTTTTATAATAAATTTGGGCCTGTGAATCACATGCATTACATAAAATGTGGTGTAAAGAGTTCATTTGTCACATAATTCTGGCAGCTGCATACGGTCTGCAGCACCTTGGGTCACTGTTTTATCAGAACACAGTATTCACAAGTAGGGTGATTTTTACAATTTACTATTGTGTGATATTCCACAAAACAAGGTGCTACGAACAGGCACACATCAGCCTGGGAAACTTATACACTGTGTCATTTCTTTGGCCGCGAGAAGAAAACAGACTGAAGCCTAGGCGGGTAGATGATTTCGCTGGCCACCGATTGTTATGACGACTTGTGCTGAGGCTTCTGGCTCTTCTTTATCTTACTAAAAATAATTTTCTAACATCACTAGCATCAGCACCAGATTCCGCTGTCAGCAACCAGAATTTCACTATAGGCTTCCTCAAGTGTTATTTCTTCCCAGGAATTGCTCGATACCCACAATCATCCGCCTTGTTTAGACTACTATGTATGACTGAGCAGTTTCAGAAACACAATATCAGTGACATGGACATGTTCTACAGTGACAGCAAAACAGATCTAAAGATAAAATGTGACTGCTGTATAAAAATACCAGCTATTAGCGGGTGCCCAACATGCTGTTACTAGATTGAAGGATGCATGTTGCATGTTACTAACCCACAACCCCTATAGATTACCCCAGCACTACAACAGGCATGTCTGTGGGAACTCCTGTACCTGTAAACATCAACTTTTGTCAATACTTCAGGTATCTGAGGATTAGTTTTGTCTGAATTATATGGGTACAGTACACCACTGACAAACTTTCTGGTGAAAAAAGAATTTTAGCTTCATAGACCTGTGTTGATATTTCAACCCTCAGTTAACTCCGCAACAGGTGATATTCAAAGTAAATAGTGAAAACTGTATCAGCCAGTTGGGAAAAATGCACAGTTACTAAGTGTCTACTTATATATAGGGTTTTGTGGTGGGGTTTAGGAGATGGAGGGGGGACATTCTGGCTCCTAAATAAAGCCTGACATTCAAGGGTCCTGCAGGATAGAAAGCAAAAGATGTTAACTGACTGGGAGTGAACAAAATTACTTCAAAATTTGACACACACTTCACGATGTCTTTAGAAGGCTTTGGCCATTTAAAGGGCACACTGAGTGACATTTTTAGAAGTCAATCAGTGTTAAAGGGTTAGCATTATGAAGAGTTCCAATAACAAACTTCATTATTTAATTTTCTGGGCTCTTCTGTTGTTAATTCCTTCTATAAACCTGACATTTTCCTGAGAATTTTTTTTTTAACTTCCTCAAAACATGATGTTCCTTCAATATGAGCAGTCACATTTTACACACATAAAAATGAAAGTAATGTTTCATTTATTGATGGATGAAACATTACACTGCAAATGCTAGTTCACATGCAGCGAGTCACAAAAAAATTCTTTTCTTAAAGATTGCTCAAAATCAATTTACAAGAGTCAAATTTTTGTTCCACAAGGGCACTCTTGACAGAGGAGCACCCAAAATCTGCTTACAGCATATAATAAATGTGTGTAACACACACCACAGGCAAAAACTTACATTGGGTTCTGTCTTTATTGCTGGAATTGTTGCTGGTTCTTGATCCTCCTCGTTTGTTAAATGGGACACCCTTTCAGCTTCTATACTGGTCAACTTCTTTTCATCAAGCGTACACGTACCACATGAATCATCACAGGAACCAGGTTCACCTTGCAGTAAATCCATGCTGTTCTGCAAAACAACCACACTAATTACAGCTGTGCCCTATCAGGACATGAACCAGGGTTCTAATATAACCATTTTACTCAGCATCAAAATGATAACTTCATCTTACGGATTTATTTCACTGCAAATTTCAAAGTCAAAGAAATCTGTTCAAATATACCACTAAATGTTACTCCAGTACCCAGGCACTTACCAGCCTCTTACACAACCTCAAGAGACATTACAATGTTCAGAGGAGTTTTCCATGCCTTCCTATCAGCGGCCAAACAAACCTAGTCCCTATCTCCCACAGTAATTATATAACGACAATGTTCAAAATATCCTCTGATAAAGGCACAGCTTATTAGTACATATGTCTTGTCTCTCTTACATGACCAATCATTACCAGCATGCTAGAAATGATCATGCTAATGCTACTAAAGCTACAAAGTACATTCAACACCACAAATACAAGAAATCATCATTAAAATCTATGACCTAGGAAAATAAAACGTAGCATAAGATTCTTAGAAAATATTTTGTTCTTTCGGCCAAACAAATCCTCAGAATAAGACTTTATTCTTTTGTCTGCACACAGGCACACAGCAATCAGCACGATTTTGCTCCATTCAGGAAATTGTTCTTCAAGCCATCTGTAAAAAAACTACTGGCCGCCTTGTTGGAAGGAACTGCACGCTGCTTTGTTAACTAACAATACGTTCATCATTCATGAATGTGTTCTGATGAATGTGGCACAAACAATGGGAAAATTAACCATACATTTGTGTATACTGTCACTTTAATTGTATGACCACAGCAAATCAGTTCCCTAACATCTATAATAATGAAAGAAAAAATCCATGTGTCTTAAGTATGGAAGAAAAACATAAACTGCTTAAATAAGTAATCATTATAATGATAAGGCTACCATGACACATTTGAATGTTTCGAAGAACACAAATAAGAAGTGCCACAAGGTCTATTTACAGCAACAAACCAACAGCACAGCAGCAATATGAATGAAAAGGCATCTGCTTTGACAGTTTACTGTAAAAATCATAGAAAGCACAAGTGAAAGTCACTGACATAAGGAATGCCCAAATGCTTCTATTGAAGTGACACTGTAGAAACAACATCACTTGCTAACAGTCAGATTACTTCTGATTGTAGTGGGAAACACCGAATAATTTGAGGCTCTAATTTAAATGTTGTGTGAAGCTTAAAAAATGCACATCAATTAAAAACACTGATCATAACACTAAACAGTACACTGCTGATCATAACACTAAACAGTACACTGCTGATCATAACACTAAACAGTACACTGCTGATCATAACACTAAACAGTACACTGCTGATCATAACACTAAACAGTACACT
>Ga0209755_10008764_pt1 | contig 10753 bp, 6 predicted proteins | sample TergutCo191P1_FD_187301 | JGI IMG/M metagenome (GOLD analysis project Ga0209755, IMG submission 187301) | Cornitermes sp. P1 segment gut microbial communities from Petit-Saut dam, French Guiana - Co191P1 (SPAdes) (version 2) | ecosystem: Host-associated > Arthropoda: Insects > Digestive system >... | reverse complement strand
CTAATGATCGATCGCCCCCCTTGTGAATAGGAATCACTGTGATTCTCTTCCGGTCACCTGGCAGTGTACCATTATTCATTGTTATGTCTAGTAGTCGTGCAAGGTACGGAATCATGGCTTCTCCACCCAGTTTAAGAATTTCTCCAGAGACCCGGTCTGGTCCTACTGATTTGTTTTTCCCTGTCGCTTTATCCTTCTAATTGTTTTAATATCGGTGGTGATTGGATCGCCTGTGTTTTCACCCTGTATGTGAAGAATATTGCCCTCGCTGCTGAATACTGTTGAATAATAAGAGTTAAACTTATTGGTCTTTTCTATCGTGTCTGTAATGATCTGTCCATTACAGTCGTTGATGGCGGAAATTTTTTCTTATTTCCTTTACTTCTTTTTACGTATCTGTAGAAATTTGAGGTAATTAAACTAAAGAGAGCAGATGCAGTGATTATACAGGCTGTTGGGTTTCATGCAGGGTTGTAACATGTCAGGTATGCGCGTTTTGCAAACAAAAGCATATTGGTGTGTACATATGTTGCACATATATATAGACCGAAACTTGGGAATGAAAGGTGTGAATTTTTACGCGTATGTGTGGTATTTTACTGTCAATTTTATAACTCAAAGTTAATCTGTATCTTGGTCATTTCTAACAGGAGGAGGAACCTGAGCTTAAAGATGGAAAATTGGAAGAAACTGTAGTGCCAGCTCCAGAGCCTACTAATGTGCCAGAGACTGGTATGGATCCCCTAAAGACTGAAAATACGGAGGTAGTAGAAAATGCTACAAAGGTTGAACAGCCTCCGTCAACGAAGGAAGTGAGGAAGGGTCGTAAGAGGAAGAGTCAGGTTCGGTTCAGTCCAAGTCCTACAAGGGAGGAGACTGCTCATCATGCAGATGTTGAGGATAATATCACAGTTACAGACACTCCTCCTACAGGAAGGACACGAACGGTAAGGCTCTCGAAGATGACGGATGTAACGAACAAAACTTCACCAGTCAAAAATAAGCTTACCCCAGAACTGCAGCCTATGAAGAGAGGAGAGGATAAGTCAAACAAACGGAAACGAAGGGAATCTTTGGGTAACCAGAGTAGCGATGGAGCTTCTGAAGCAGTTGAAGTGCTGGGTGATAAGAAGAAGGTAAAACCTGATACATCTGTGAAGGCTGGTAGAGTGGGAGGTGTCAGGCACCCTCCAGCGGCCAAAGAGGGGACACCAGCCAAGAGCACAAACATAAAGCTTTCAAAACCACAGACAGATGACAGTCTTAAATCAAAGTCAAATGTCAAGCTACACGTCGCCGGGGAGAGTACACATAAAACTGTTGGTGTGAGTAGGCACAGCACACGTCATCAGCATCATGACTCAAGCCCAAGTGAGCCAGAGGTGAAGAAAGTTAAACAGAAAGAACCTGAGGAAGGTGCCATTCGCAGCAGTGGCAGAAGAAGATCCACAAGTCGAGATACCAGGAGTGTTACCAACAGCAATACTGGTGAGTTTGTAATCATGGTTCAGTTTTTTTTTACCGTACTGAAACTTTTCATCCATCTTTCTCCACTTCTCAAAAGAGTTTTTTGTGTAATGTTTTTAGATTTTGAGGTAGGCCACTAGATGGATACTGTTAAAATTATTCTAAGGGAGTTACATTATGTGCGTACAAGATTGAAGTGTCTGTGGCAAGGTCTTTGAATTAACAGTGCTAGTACAAAGATTCCTGTTACAGAAGAATTAATTCAGTTGGCAGTTCAAAAAAATTTGCTGTAATGAATCTATGGGTTGTTACTGGAGAGATAGTTGTATCAGTTTGCTGTTCTAAAGAAGACACAGTACTGGCTTCAGCAGTTGTGGGAGAAGATCCTACACACTGATAACAGAACTGGAAGGCTGAACACCTTCCATTGGGCATAATTCTCTCCTACATCCATCCTATTTGCACTCATAACTTCATTAAGATTACATTAATCTGTGTCCAAGTCCATTTAGAACACTTAAAAGTATGGTACTGTGAGCTCAGTATTTAAATTTTTAATGAGACTTTTAGTTGTGGTACTGAAGCCAACAAACACAGATAAATGTATAAAACTACCTTGTATTGTAGTGTACCTGCTGCCTTGTTCTGGCCACCTTGGGGAGGTACATTGCAAAGTTTGGATTTATAGAGATATTACAGAAGTTTTGTGGACAAATTCCCAGTTGTAAAATACTGTTTTTTTGACATTATGTGGTTTAAAACGCATATTAAAATATAAAATACAGTTTAAAATTTTTGTGATTAAAATTCAAGTGTATAACAAATGTTATATGTAGTATGTTACAATCCAAGCAAAGGAGTGTTGTTGCTGCTGGTTTGGCAAACCACCCTGTTACACTTTGTTACGTGGAGAAAAGGTGTGATGTTATTTCTTCCTCAGCTTTGCAAATGACAATTTTTAATAGGGTTTTGTACCAAATTCTTTAGGGATTTTGTTCCATGTCTAGCTATTTCAACAGATAATCTGTCCACTGATCCACTCTAACACATTATACTCACTGAGGAGCACTGATATTACATTTATGCTGAATGTGCATGCTTGTGTAAGTTTCTTCATCAAAGGTTGAGACTTCAGTACCAGTAAAAATGTACATGTTGCACACCGCCGTTTTAGTGCTGCCATCTTGTGTTCCTGTTGTGAACTGTAAACAGTGATCTGTATTTGTGTGTGTGACACACACACACACACACACACGAGTTCTTCATGAACCTTTCGTGCTGTATGAGGATATATCATGTTAAGCTTGCCATGGCTGGCTGGATCTCAGAACTGTAGTAATTGTAGGTGAAGTATCAGTCTCTGTATGTAATACAAATTAAGTGTGGGTTGTTGAAGCCATTATTATTTACAGTTGCTAAAGCAGTTAAAGAAGAAAGAGCTAAGAAGGAACGAGAAGCAGTGGACATTCCTGCAGTAACACCTGCAGATGGTAATCGACTCAGGGATACACCTGCATCTCTCAGTGTGCATAGAACGCGAAGGCAGTCACAGATGTTTACAAGACAAGTCACTCCCCCGAAAGTTGTAACTACGACGCGAGAGGTGAAGCGTGAACGATGGTCACAAAGGCGGGAGATGAAACAACGTCTTGAAGAAGCCAAGTGAGTCATCCAGATCTTCTAGATGTCACAAGAGTTGCCCCATTTCAGTGCTTACCTTCTGTCATATCATCTTGTTGGCAGCTGCGTTTTGCACTTTTATAATGATGTGCATATGATGGGGTGGACAGGTGGTGGATTTTTTAATCAAATACATTAATCCCTGATTTACAATCTGTGCTATCCTTAATTTACATGGCTGTTTGAGATACGTGTTCCTAGACAGTGAAGGTTACGAGGGTACAGGACAGATAATGCTAAATTTTTTATTTTGGTGTAGTACTTGGTGATGTGAAGTTTTAGATCATTCTTTGAAAATGAAGTTATCTTAAATAGCAGGTCATTGTAACAATAATGTTTGGGAGGTACCCATTTCAATCTCAGATGGATTACTGATTGGCCTGACTGAGGTCTTTTGCTGAAGATTTCTTGTCTTTTTGGGCATGAAGCCGTGTACTTGGTACACTAAACTGCATGGCATCACTTAGGAGATATTGCTGTCAGATCCTCAAGATGTCACAGGTTTCATTTATTGTTTTCTTCATTTTGTAGTATCTTTAGATAGGCCTTCTCTCTCTGTGTTTGCTATTTGCAGCACATGAAATATGTTTCAGTTGCATTACATTTTCTTGACATGAATTTCTTATTTGCTGTCTTCGTTTGAGTCATGAGGAACTGTGATTGTCAAATTTGTTTAATGCTGTCCTTGGCATATTGTATTTAGAAAATATTTTGATGTGATTTCAGATTAAACAAGAAAACAGCAGCAGCAGAGACTTTAAGAAAGAACTTGTAAGTCCTTTAATAGTGTCCAAAATATGTATTAAGTCTAATAATTATTTCCTTCTTTAGTTTTTTACCCTGTTATTTTATGGTACTACATACAAAGACTTTATTTTTTGTACATTACATACTATATTTATAAAAAATGGAATAATTAAAGATGGAAAACAGGTCAGAGAAATATGTACACAGAAACTTCTTTGGAGAGAGGTGCATCTGAGCATTAAAGCAGGAAAAATTTTATGCAGAGAACATTTGACATGGGGATTATTTTCTTGCTGTCTTTGAAATCTGACCTTTAATGACAGAAAATCTTAGATTTAAGGAAATTAACTGGGGTTCGACTATGTTGGTAAATTGTCTTAACAAAATTCCATATTTGAGGAATCTTCTGTGTGAATGAAGATTATATAACATTAATCTTTCAGATCTGCTAGTGAAGAGGCAGAGGATGGTGCTGAAGTTCAGATGCCAGAGTTGAAGCCTGAAGTACAGCTGGAGCCACATGGTGGCAGGGAAAGTAGTCATGTAGCTGCTCCACCATTATCTCCTCCCTCTCTTCATCAGCAGACACCAGTCCATCCTGGTCCTGCAACTGGGAAATCCAATGTCCCACCAGTAGACAGGAAAGCAGAAAGACCAGTCAAAAGAAAGCGTGGCTGGGTCAAAGGTCGGCCAAGGACCAAATTCGGAGCAACACCAAAGATAGATGACAAGAAGAAAAAGGAAGGTCATGGGGAAGGAGATGATGAGGTGAGTATTACTTGTAGCATTACTTTTTGACTTTCTTGTGATGGTGGTGTACTTTGCACCTTGTTTAGCAATGTAATCTGTATTAAGTGCATTTGTTTGTAACTGTCATGTAGTCCTGTCAGCATAGTTGGTTTATACTACAGTTATTTTAGACATTTTTCAGGGCATGTTCCATACACAGAGGGGGATTTTTAACATGCATATCCAAACAATGTGGTGTGCAAAAAAAATTTTTTCAGATGTTCTTTGCGAAGTAAAAAAATAACAAAGTAGTATAAGCACTCAAAACTGGATTTTTTTTTCTTCCAAATTTTCTTGGAGACTTTCACCAAATGTTGTTTTGGAATTCCAGTTTTCCTTCTTACTGTGAACTGTGATGTTGTCCACTTTACTGAGTTAGTGATATGAGTGGGAGAACAGGGCACCAATGATCATACTAAACTGCAAAGAATTCAGTTGTTAATTTTGTGTTCTTTATTATGGAGCACATCTTTTCCATTTTTGTTCTACAACAACCATATTTATATAGTCTTAAGAGGATCATTCTGCAGGTATATTGAGGTATGAATTAAGTGTTGATACGAAGTATGTGAAGTAAACTGTTATGTAGAGGATAAAATGTGAAAAGGATTTGATATTTTCACAAGAATGGGAGAATCGCTGCTTATAACTGTGTGACTGTGGACAACATGGTAGTGACAGCAAATAAGTGACAAAGACTTCATCAAGAGTGATGAATGGATGTGTGTGAAGGGAAGGGCTGCAAGGGATTGGTGGGTATGGAGTACAGTTTCCTGCACTTTTATTATGTTACAGGGGCATGACATTATGTCATTGCCTCCACTACCACTATGTTTCAGGATAATAAGGCATGATAACATTTAAGTTATTAACCTTTTACAGCCCAGCAGTTTCTTTACGTACCATCAAGTTTAACGTCATCAATTCTGTGTTCTGCCCACACAGTGTATTTATGTGTTTTGTATGGAGCTCAGAACAGACAGCTGCTTTTGCTTTATACATTATTAACTGATTGGTTTTTATAACCATGGTGGAAAGTGTTTACTGCATGGTAGGGACTGATTCCTTGTATAAAGCACATTACATTTATTCCTTAAAAGGTTAATTTATATGATCTTAATTTTGGAATTGTTTATTATTTGGTTATAATTCTTGGTTATCATGTCTGTGACAAGTTTAATATTTAAAATTAAAAGTTAATCTTTAACCTTTTTGCCCGTGATAGGTGATTTAAATCTTGCGCTACTGTAGTTGCTGCTGGTGGGGGGTCTAACTAGAAGGGAGTAATGGTATTCATGCTGAAAAGTGTAATGCTAGGTTTGCTGGACCATGCACATGCACTCTTACAGTAGTGTAACACATGGTTATGGAAGGTTAATGTACCACATTTAGATGTGGAAGCATGTAATGCAGGGAAAGATTAAGAAATGCAGTCATTTGTGACACCCTTGGATTGTGGAGATACCACATCTGGCTGTCCCATGAATAGTGGGGTTGATAACATTTGATGCTTTTGGTCCATATGTCTGTAATTACATTCCACTGCTAGTGCCTTTTTCATAATTTAGCCTGGCCCAAGAACTTAACAATGCCGACACACACACACACACATGTGAATACGATGACTCAGCAACTGAGGGATGTGTGAAGAGGTTTGGTCCAAGGTATCTCTGTCTGTTATCCCATGGATGGCATAGGACTTGTTTGGATGTCACTGGTTTAACCATTCAGACTTTTTATGTACCAGTGTGTGCACATGTTTATCACTGGAAAGGTTCTAGAGGAAGTATTCTGTTTGTAGCTACATGTCAGTCAGTTTTTCAGTCTCTCCACTTTAGGGCAAAGGGCCTCAGTGAAGAGATGCTACCTATTGCTGGACATCTGGCCATTCATAGAAAATTAAATAATAAAACTGTGAATCATACTTTTAACAGTCATTTACCAGAAACGTGAACAAAAGCAGTACCATGTATAGGAATGTATTCAAGGCAGTGAACTGGGTAAAGAATGAAGTACAGGTTGCAGCAGAAAGTGCCAATATGTTTTATAGTTGGAATTTCTCAAGTTCAGGAAGGATTATTGTTGGCACTTTATTTACAGGTGGCAGTGGCCAGTGCACATGTTAGGTATTTTTAAAATGAAAAAGTGTGTCAGCACCTTCTGCTGCACCCCATGTTGTTGTAAACTTTTACAAGACACTTAATTTCTGGTGGTATGAAATATCCTTTTTCATATTTTCAGTGTCATTCAGATGCACCTGAGGCAGTTACAGCAGTTGCAAAGGAGAATGAAAAGACTGAAAGTGAAACAGGCACCCCAGATAAAGCTGAATCTGTATGTGATTCAGAAGCAACAAATGTTCCTACTGGTGCTGTAGCAGTTCCTGTTAAGGACTTCCAGGACAGAACAGAAGGGAAGGAGAAACAACCAGAGGAGGAAGTAGAAACAAATGCAAAGACCCAGAATGAGGAGGAGGAGGAGGGGGAGGAGGAAGAGGAGGAGGAGGAGGATAACAACAAGAAGACAAAGAAGAAAGAGGAGGAAAAGAGGAGAGAGGATGAGGAGGGAGAGAAGCTGTCTGTACCTGACAGTAACAAATCAGAAAGTACCCGAATTCCAGAAGTTAAATCATCTAGTCCAGAGCCATATCACTCTCAAGGGAATGTGACAGAACCTATGGAGATATGCAGTGGTGTTGATGCAATGGATAGAGAACAAAATGAGGATGGTGAAAAGGTGAGTTTTATGTTGTTCTTTTTAACTTGGTTGTATTTTGTACCACCTGTGTCATCTGGTCTGTGGGTGTTATTAAAACACACATTTTTTCAGTACTGTTTCATTCAAAATATTGGTAAATTAAGTGATGTTCCCTCACTGGAGGGATATGGTTTCACGCATGATTTGAATTTGACTTTTATGTGTGTGTGTGTGTGTGTAGTACCATTCTCTGTGTCTTTCATCCCCCAATCCCATTTAATTCTTTTTTCCCCCTCTTATTCAAAGTGAATACTGCATAGAGTAAATTGGCAGTATTATGTCTTCATGATTGATAAGATGTCCTTGAACAAATTTTTTCCCTCTTGTGTATGTTACAATGCAGTGTAAGATATCTTGCTGTCAGAATTTTGCCATACGTGTTGCACTTTTATTTGTAATTCTATACTTTTTATTGCGGTTTTTAACTCTTTCATCATAGGGACTATACACCTGTGTGCCATAGTTACCTGAACCATAAACTTAGATTCAGAATTATATTTTCATGGACTGAAATTTTGAACATATCTGATAGTGAGGATGTGTGAAAGTTTGGCATGATTTTTTGCATTATTCATTAGTCCCTGTCACGTATGGAAAGCAGTCTGTTTCGAACTGTCGGCCGACACATCAAACAGATTGAATTGTGGGCATGCTGGAGTTGTGATGCATGTTGCCTGCTTTCCACAGTTTTAAGATACATATATATCTCTTTATTTTGGATTTTTTTGCCTTTTAAAACAATTTTGTTTATATCTAGAGCATGGGTCTCCAACCTGCAGCCTGTGACCATAGTTGTAAATTAAGTTATATGTATATGTGATAGCTTCAGAATGTTCTGGAATTACTTATTTGTGAGAAATACAAAACAGTACAATCATTTAATATAAATTTCCTTCAAAATAGCCCCCTTGTTCAACTGTATGTTTTTGTGAGCAAATGTAAAGGAGTTGGAAACATACCTGGAAGCCATTTTGTGAAAACCTTTTCAGCTTATCTGTCGCATACTTAATGATGTCAGTAGCATCACAAAAGTGCCGCCCCTACCGTGCTGATTTTTGTTGAGGGAACAGGTAAAATTCAGCTGGAGCCAGATCAGGAGAGTATGGGGGATGCTCTGATGTTTGTCACAAATGTTTGTTTGCTAAGAAATTCTTGACCAAAACTGACTGGTGTGCTGGAACATTTTTTGTGAAGGAGAAACGAACTGTTGGTTCTCCATTTTTCGAGGTGTTTCCTTCTGATGGCATCTCAAAGGTGTCAGTTTACATATCCTTATTCACAGTAAAATTCCTGTAAATTATACTAGCAAATTCTGGGAAATTTTAGAAGCTACCTCATACTATTAAAAAAAACCCGCAACATGTAGGGTGTTAGGCATGCCACTTATTGTTATGTTTCCATCTGAAACCTGTGAACCAGCCCACAATAACAGGTGTGCCCCTCACCTAAAAGGGTTGGGCACCCATGATCTAGAGTTTGTAGAAATGAAGAGATTAATGATAAATTGACTGAAGAGTTGAGTTGTGTAACACAGGTACAAATTGTCCCATGGCATGTTCATGTAGAACAGATAATATAAGAATTTGAAGAGAGATGGTGGTGGCTTGATATTAATGCTGGTGGAGGTGACTTATGCAGAAGTTTATAGTAGCAATCTTGTGTATGAAGATGTGTGTCTCAGTTGTAGCTAAAAATTGTGTATGGAAAACCATTTTAAGGAGCATGTGATGGGTTAGGTGTACATTTTTACATTTGTTTTCAGATATTGGACACAAGGGTGGAGGAGCAAGTGGATGATATTAGTGAGGTACAGGCTGCAGACGAAGAGAAGGAAACAGCAGAAGGACCTGCCAGTGTGGAGGAAGTCACAGTGCCAAGCACAAGTACAGCCAACACAGAGCTGATGGAAACGATCAGGGATGCTGAAGAAAAAAGTGGTGAAGGTTTGAGGATGGAAGAAGGCAAGATGGTAACTGAATCCCCTGCGAGTGCAGCACCAACAGAAGTTGACTTAACACAGGGTGGGGAAGACCAGGCAGAAGAAGATGAACATGAGAAGTCAAAGGATAAATCAAATGAGGTGGATACTGACAGCTGTGAGATGGCTGGCAATGACAGGGAAGAGGAGTTACGGAATGCAGTGATGTTCATCTCCTCTCCAGGACCTGAGGACAGTTCATTAACCCCCTTGAGACCAACTGCTTATGACCAGTCTTGCATACAGGAAGACACCAAGAGTGAGGATCTGTGCAAGGATGATGCTGAATCTGGGGAAACTGAGGAAAAAGAGAAAGAAGTTTCATCACCACCAGGAATAGTCATATTAGAGGAACGGGAACATAATTTGAGAAATTCCACTTCCACACAGACTCGTAGCAATTCAGTGAGTGGAATCATGGATGATAGTGATGGTTCCAATTGTGGTGCACCAGAGACAAGTCACTCATCTGTATCAGCGTCATCGGCACAGGAAATCTGCAACAAACAACATGGACAGCCTAACTCCATGAGTTCAAATGAAGACAAGCAGTCTGCCTCACAGCATCCTTCTTGTGAAGTGGTGGAGGTCCCCAGTGGGAACACTACACCCAGGTTGGATAATAGTGTGGAAACGATACAGCCTGCTACTCCTATCAACCCAGGATCAGTAAAACATACGCCTCCCACACCATCCCAGACGGAAATCCCGAGTATGGGTGTTTATACACCTGACTCAACCACGAATTCAGTTCATTCCCTCCATGGATATGGCCAGTGTGACTTAGATGTGAGTCAGCTTGGGCTTGAATCACCAACATCTATATCTTCGAATGATATGGCATCGCAGAATTCAGTGGAGCCCCCAAGACCACCATCTGTTCTTCCCCCACAGACTTCATCCACCCACACAACTCAGACTCAGTGCCAGCAAACATACTCTGATTGTGCACAACAAGGAATTCAGTCTCTTCATCAGCATCACCACCACCAAAGCATCCCATCTTCAACAGCACAACATGTGCACATGTCTATTTCGCATCAGCAGACATCACATTCAGTTCAACAGCAACATCAACATCAACAACAGCAGCAGCAGCAGCAACAGCAACAGCAACATCAGCAGCAGCAGCAGCAACAGCAGCAGCAGCAGCAACAGCAGCAGCAGCAACAGCAGCAGCAGCAGCAGCAGCAGCAGCAGTCTTCGACAAAGTCTCCGCGTCAAATGCAACATCATCGCAGCAAATCCACCCCCACACAGCACAAACAGCATTCCAATCCCTTGCAGCAGCATAGGTCAACTCCTCCTTCAATTCAGCATCAACACACTCCGGTT
>Ga0209755_10008763_pt1 | contig 10753 bp, 6 predicted proteins | sample TergutCo191P1_FD_187301 | JGI IMG/M metagenome (GOLD analysis project Ga0209755, IMG submission 187301) | Cornitermes sp. P1 segment gut microbial communities from Petit-Saut dam, French Guiana - Co191P1 (SPAdes) (version 2) | ecosystem: Host-associated > Arthropoda: Insects > Digestive system >... | reverse complement strand
AAAGGCGAATTTGCCGCATGCCCACATTGTGGGCGGCATCTCAAATTTGAGCTTCGCCTTCAAGGGCAACAATGCGCTCCGAGAAAGCATGCACTCCTGTTTTTTATACCACGCAACAAAAGCCGGCATGGATTTTGGCATAGTAAACGCCGGTGCCCTGCCCATTTACGATGATATTCCTGTTGCAGAACGTGAGCTGATAGAAGATTTGATTTTCAATCGCAGCGAAGATGCGACCGACAAATTGTTGCACTATACGCCTGCCGGGGGGGCACAAAATGTTGCGCAACACCAAACCAAACAGGAATGGCGCGATTTACCCGTAAACGAACGCATATCACACGCCCTGATAAAAGGCATTGACACATTCATAGAAGCAGATGCGGAAGAAGCGCGCATAGCATTTGGCAGCCCGTTAAAAGTGATAGAGGAACCCTTGATGAACGGCATGAACAAGGTGGGTGAATTGTTCGGTGAAGGAAAGATGTTTTTGCCGCAAGTTGTGAAAAGCGCAAGGGTTATGAAAAAGGCGGTCGCCGTTTTGCAGCCCTACATTGAAGCCGAGCGCAAGGGGCATGGGACAAAGGCCGGAAAAGTATTGCTCGCAACGGTAAAAGGCGATGTGCACGATATTGGAAAGAACATAGTTTCGGTTGTGCTTGCCTGCAATAATTACGAGATAATAGACATAGGCGTGATGTGCCCTGCGGAAAAAATTCTGGAAGCGGTTAGAGAGCACGTTCCGAATCTGGTGGGGCTTTCCGGGCTTATAACCCCGAGCCTTAACGAAATGAGTTTTGTTGTGGAAACGCTTTCAAAAGAAAATCTCAATATCCCGGTTATGATAGGCGGAGCGACAACCTCTGCCCTTCACACCGCCGTAAAAATTGCGCCTGTAGGCAAGCAACCTGTAGTTTATGTTCCGGATGCCGGCAGAGCTGTCTTTGCAGCGGAATCAATCATGAACGAATCCAAGCAAGCCGCCTTTTTTCAGGAAAATTATGAAAAGCAACAAAAACTCCGAGATTCTTTAAGCCAAAAAGAAGAAAAAAAACTAACCCCTATTGAAGAAGCCAGAAAAAAAGGCCCAAACCTATTTTAATCCTGAAAGCCGTGGTTCAGGCTACTTCTTTTTCCTGCTGGTACTTTGCGTTTCTGCGCCGTCAACCATCCACATTTTTATGGTATTAGCCGTAGGCTCAGGGTTGGCTATAACCCAATCGCTTATCTTCTCTATAAGCTCATTCTGCTTGCGAACAGGCTCGGGAACTTCCTCTGTTTCCGCTTCAATGGAAATTTCCCTGTGACGAGGCACCGGTGGGTTCATGGCTCTTATCAAACTGATAGCAACCATTCTTAAGAACACAAACGCTAAAATAACAATCAACACTATTGTCATTCTTAAAGCCCATTTTTCCCACAACTCCTTATCGCCCATCTGCGCCATGGCAGCTTGCTCTTCTTCCCAATAACTGCGGTCAAATTGCATTGAGGCAACGTAAACGCTATCATTTCTCCCTTGAGTATAGCCAACGGCATTTTTTACCACTCCGGTAAATATCGCAATTTCTTCTTCGCTGCGAGGGCGATAAATCCTACGGCCAGAAGCGGAATCACGTTCATAAACGCCATCCACCAAAGCAGAAACTGTAAGCCTCTTGGTTGCGCCGGGGCTGCTTATTATTTGCGCAACCGATCTGTTCACCTCATAATTGGTAATAGAAGCGTCCTTTGTTTCGCTGCCGGCCTCGGGAGGGACGTTTGAACGTGTGCCTTCGTCTCGCTGCTCGGAACGCACTGCGCGGCTCCTTGGATCGTAACTCTCTTCCGTTCTGCTGATCCGGTCAAAATCCAAATCTGCCGAAACCATAACTGTGGCTTTGTTCGGCCCTAAAACTCCGTCTAAAATAGAAAGAATCTGCCTTCTAAGATAAGCCTCGGCGGAACGGCGAAGCTCCATATTATGGGTTGTTATCTCGCCGATGAGATCGTCCGGATAGCCTCTTGTCAATAAATTCCCTTCTGCGTCCAAAACGGTCACCTGCCTAGCTTTCAAACCTTCTATTGAACTCGCGACCAAATGCTGAATGCCCCTAACCTGCCTCTCCTGCAAATCCCCACCCGGACGTAACTTAACTACAACGCTGGCAGAAGGTTCTTCCTTTTTTTCCATAAAAAGGGTTTGCTTGGGAATGCTTACATGAATTCTTGCCCGCTCAACCTCACTAAATGTTTCAATAGAACGTGAAAGTTCCGTTTCCACAGCACGGCGGTAGTTCAAATTTTGCGCAAAATCCGTCATTCCAAGCTGATTTTTATCAAAAAGCTCATAACCCTTGCCCTGATCCCTGGGCAATCCACCCCTGGCCAAAGACATGCGAACTTCATAAAGAGTTTCTTTTGGAACTAAAATAGTGCGGCCATCGTTATCTAACTTGTAGTCGTACTTGTTTTCCTGCAAAAAAGCAGTAATATCCGCTGCAGATGCTATTTCCATGTTTGCGTAAAGGGTTGCCATGCGAGAATCCGTAGAACTTACAGCCTGCAATGATAGTACCACCACTATGCCGGCGAACATCAAAATCATGGCAGAAGCCAAAATGGCCTTCTGCACAGGGTTAAATCTTTGCCATATATCCCTAAATTGGGTCAATAATTGCCGAAAAAATTCAGACATAGGGTGGAATATAGAAAAAAATAAAAAAAATATGCATTTTTTTCATTTTTTTTCCTCTGAGTTGCGTCTAAGTATTAGACAAGAAATAGGAGGTCTATTATGAAAACTATAAGTTTAAGGGCTTTAAGCCTGCTTTTGGTTTTAGGCGCGCAAGTTTTTGCGCAAAGGTTCACCGCAGCTACGCCGGACGTATTCCGAACAGGAAGTACAAACGGCGGCTCATATAATGAGGGATATTTGCCTGACGGCAGGCAATCTGCCGTGCTAGGAAAACAAAACTCGTCTTATGCAAACGTGCTGCTCCTTGGCGGGTATGATACTACTACAACCGGATACCCCGTCTATAAGGCGAACGGCTATAACGTAGTAAGCAGCCATGGGAACATTATTGGAAGCGTTTTTCCCATAACTTCCAAAAATGTGTTCACAAGCTCAAGGGGAGACACCATCCGGGACCATCAAACAGGGGCGGTTCTGGTTTTAGATTCGCTTAACGACGAGAAAAAGACCGCAACGGTGCTTTTTTCAAGTTTAAGAAGGCTAACCGTAATGCAAATAGCCATAAGTGAATCTAATAAACTGTCTTACAGCATTCTAAAAAGCATAGATATGCCGGAGAACGTATGGCAGTTAGAACGGTCTATTGATGATTCCGGCAGGAACAGGCGATTGGCATTGCTGGGCGCAACTCAAAACGGAGCATACAAAAACTATCACCTCGCAATAGGAAATCCGCTTGGCAAAAACGGAAACTATGCTGGGAGCGGCAGAGTTGATTTCTTTTCCCTGAACGAAAATTCATGGATATTTTCGCAGCCAAACAGCACAGGCTTGGCTTCCGGAGTTAACGGATTGTATTTTGGAGAAAAATCAGGCTTTGGAACCGATTTGGTTTCCATTGGCGACTTGGACAAGAACGGTTATAACGACCTAGCGGTTCTTTTGCCGGAATCATCGCAATATCCCAACAGCGCTATCTACGTATTTTTTATGTTCAACGAATCTGAGCCAATTTCGGAGACCCCTACAATGCTTATAGGGAATTCAAAACAAAGATGCGCCGGCTTGGGCAGGGTGAATTGGGGGGATAAAGCCACGCACCTGCTGGTTTCCTGCAATGAGAGCAAAACTATAGGCACTACTGTATATAAAAGCATCTTGATAAAAGACCTTATCCTGAATTCAAGCGGAAATATCATAAGCTCTTATGTATTTTTCAAAGAAGACAATGAATCTCCGGTACCCAACCATTACACGCACGTTTACGGAACAAGCTCGGGGCCGCTCCCCCTGAAAAATCATAAAAACGATTTGCATGCCGTTTTGCTCCCCATCAACGGACCGGCCATAAACGCCACATCCGTAAGCATTAGAGTGCTCCCGGTTATGGACGCAGACTACTCAAAAAACTTCTTGCTGGAAGCCGGAAGGCCAGAAACCATAGTTGATATAGACAGCTTGTTTTATAAAAGCGGAACCACCGGATTCTCGGCAAAAACTTTATCTGGCCTTGCGCAATGCGGAATTCAAGGCAATAACCTTGTGTGCGAGGGAGATGAAAGCGCCACAGGTTCCTGGAGCTCTCTGGAGCTTTCCAGCAAAAGCGACTGCGATATTTACAGGGAATGCAAAAGAAAAGATACTATACATATATACGTACGCTCACGAAGCGAAAGCGCTAACACGGCTCTTAGAATCCCCAAAAGCATAGTTATCCCGTTTTTCAGCCAAGCGAATTTGGGCAATGCTAAATCATTAGCCTACTTTAAAAATCCCAGCTTGCAAAATACGGGAATAAGCCGGAACGCAAACGGTTTGAAAATGAGCACTGCGATTGGCAGCGATGAGATTTCCATAATTCCGTTTTCGCAAAGAGAGGGCATAGACACCCTTGCATTCAACCTCTCCATTTCCGCAACTACAGACAGCTATCCGGTGTATCTCCACATAGCGGACACTTCCAAAATCCTTGAGGGAGCAATTCCGGCAACTCCGGGCGAAGACACTGTTTGGAACACCGCTCAAAAAAGATACATTGCCCTGCCGCGTTCAAATTCAAACGGAAACATATATACGTATGACATTATCCAGAACAATCTCAGCACTTATGCGGAAGTTACAGGTGATTATCTGCGCATATTGAAAGTTGACGTTGCAGACATCTACATAGCATACACGGAAAATGCCGAGATAAAGCTGCGCAAAATAACCTTGATGCCGGAGCCAAAAGCTCTGATATCAATTCCTCCCGGCGCGCAAAACCCCAGTAGCAGCTTTATGGCTCCGCTAAAGCAAAGTCTAAATGCGATGCAAGTCAAAGGCGGCGTGCAAATAAGCGGCATAAGCGGCGAATTTGAGCTTATAGCATATAATTTAAAGGGGAATGAGCTCCAAAGAACAAGGGCTCATGGTTCGGGTTTTGTGAAGTTAATGCATAATGGCCCGCAAATTGTGCAGGTAAGGTCCGGGAATCAGAAAGTACATTTTCTACATTCCAATTTATGAAATATGGTTTGGTTGAAACCAAGAAATTGTATTTTACAAGCGCCGAAGCTGCAGAGCAAGTAGGCGTACCGGTCAAGGTCTTACATTCGTGGGAAAAAGATTTCCCCGATTTAAAACCCAAAAAAAACAAAGCCGGCAAAAGGGTTTACAGCCAAATCGACATTGAAACAGCAAAACAGATCAGCAGTAAGAGTTATAAGGGCAGAAAATCTTCTGCCCCAATCGGTAAAACTGCCCCGACCGATAAAGCCGCCCCGACCAACGCAAATAACGAGGAGATCCTTCTGAAAATCAGAAACGATTTACTTAAGAACTTCCTCCGTATCCATCGCAATTAAAAGCTCTTCGTTTGTCGGCACAATTAAAACATTCAATTTGAAAATTTCCAGATGGGAGAGAATTCTGTTGCGGACAGGCTCGGAATTTTCCCCTATTCCGCCTGTGAAAACAAGAGCATCAACTCTAGGGAGAGCCGGCATAAGAGAAGCTATCTCTTTAGCAGCGCGGTAGCAAAAAACCTCTATAGCAATTTTTGCCCTTTCCTCGCCGGCATCTGCTTTTCCCAAAAGAACTCGCATATCGCTGGATATGCCGCTTAGCCCCAAAAGACCGCTCGATTTATTCAGCAATCTGTTCAATGCGTCAAAATCATAGCCCAAAGATTTATTTAAATGAAGTATTATGCCCGGATCTATAGAGCCGCAGCGTGTTCCCATAACCATGCCTTCCAGCGGAGTCAAGCCTAAAGTAGTATCGACTGATTCTCCAAACTTCACGGCGGCGGCACTGCAGCCATTCCCCAAATGAGCTATTATCAAACATAATTCTTCGGGACTTCTTTCCAAAAGTTCCGCAGTTTTTTTTGCCACAAAGCGATGAGAAGAACCATGGAAACCATAGCGGCGAATCTTATACTCATCATAAAACGTATATGGAAGCCCATAAAGATAGGCATAATCCGGCAAAGTCCTGTGAAAAGCGGTATCAAACACAGCTACCTGCGCAAGCTCGGGAAAATTCTTTTGCGCAGCCGCTATGCCCTGCAAATTCGGAGGGTTGTGCAAAGGAGCGAGTACCGAACACTCTTCTATAGCCTTTAAAACTTCGTTATCAATCAAAACGGATTTTGAAAATTTTTCCCCGCCATGCACAACTCTATGCCCCACAGCAGCTATGCCTTGTTCCTCGCCGGTTTCCTTGAGAATGTCCTGTATAACGGCAAGAGCTCTGCCATGATTGGGAGCATCCACGCTCCTTTTGAAAATTTCACCGTCTTTTTCGGCCTTTAAGCGCGCGCTAACGCCAATTTCTTCCACAGAGCCCACAACAGAAGCTACACCACTCACAGTATCTATAACCGCAAACTTCACCGAAGAAGAGCCACAATTGAGAACTAGAATTCGCATTGCTATAAAGTAGTAAATTTTCTATATTATTTCCCCCAATGAATAAACTTCTGCATTCCATTCAAGAGCACTTAACTAATGCGCCGGGTTCTTATTTGAGTGCTTTGCGCACAAAATTCACCAAGAAGAGCGGGCTTGTGCAGAATTCCAAAATACTTGATGAATTGCGCAGTGAAATTTTAAGCGAAGATAGACGGCAAAAATGGATGCAAAAAAGAAATGAGTGGGAAATTTTGGCCTTATGCTTGATTTATGCAAGCGGCAACAGGGGCCTGCATCTTAGAGAATTGGAGCGCAGTTTGGATACGGACCAAAAATCTCTTCTCGCTTTTTTGAACGAAGCCACAAGTGAAATGCTTATATGGCATGCCAAGTGCCAAGGAGCTTGCGTTTACTACGGTTTTTCGGATTTTGAAGATTATTTTTTAAGCTCTTTGGCTAAAAACGAAGAGACCGTAGAGTCTCTCGCTTGGATTTCCAACGAAAAAAAATCCGAATTGCGCCTGCTGTTTATGCTTTCCAAAATACAGCTTGGAAAAATTTCCATTAAAAAAGATCTCTCATTCAGCCACAGCGCAAAAAAACACATTGCCGAAATTTTCACAAGCAACAAAAACATTGACAGCGCAATAACAGAAGATGAAATTCGCATGCAGCTATCATTTTTATTTTCCGAAAAATGGCTTGCAAAAGATGCGGAGAGCGGTAATTTAAAATTGCTTGCAACGGTTTATGATTTTTTGCAGAATAACGGATTCAGGCTTTTTTCCGAGTTTCTTTTTTGGTGGGAAAGCGAACGATTTAAAAACAAAGGCGAATTGCAAAAACTTTTGAAATTTTTTGAAAAACCTGTTAACGTGTTGAATGCCGCGCGATTATTTTGGCCGCACGATACTCGCTCAAGGCTGTTTAAAAACAAAACTTACGCAAGCTGGATTCAATTGCCGATGCCACTTAGAGAGCTTTGGATTCTGGGAATATTGAAGATGCAAATGAAGAAAAAGCATATTCTGACGTTCTCCCTTTCCGAATTCGGCGAGAGCGTTTATTTCGCAAAGCGCTCAAAAGAAAATTTATCCGAGCCCATTATATCGAACAGCTCCAATTTTGAATGGTTTTTGTCGCAGAGCAACGGCGCGCTCAGAATTTTCCAGATGTCCTGTTTGTCGCAAGTGAAAAACGAAGAAGACCCTTTGCGGTTTGCGCTGGACAAGGAATCTTTTTTAAACGGTTTGCGCTCCGGGCTTCCAGGCGATTATGTTCAGGATTTTATGCTTTGGAGCAATGCCATGCCAAATGTAGCCGGAGCTTTAAACGACTGGATTCGCATATACAGAGACTCTTCCATTGATTCCATGCGCATTTTGCGCATAAGAAATCCGGACAAATTCGCAGAGCTTTCCGTGTACAAGCCTTTTTTAGCTTGCGTGGAGGAGGCCATTCCAAACTGGGGTTTTGTGATCAAAGAAGACAACGAAAAAAAGATCAGAGGAATACTCACTCACTTTTCTCTGGAGCCGCATTCTTCCACCCCAAATCCAAACAAAGAGGCTCCCTTGCTAAAACTTCCGGAAACGGAAAATTTCAGCCTACCATACCCCACGCCGGAAAGCGAAGACATTATGTTTGGTTGATTCAAAGTCTGAACCACGATTAACATGATTATTGTAGAGACGGATAATTATCCGTCTCTACGGTGTGATATTTGCGTATAATCACCGTTGGTGGGGCGAGTTTTTGTTTAGTCTTGGATACAGCGAACAGAAAACAAGTTTGTCTTGCCTGGGTCGCCCCAATCGATGATCTCGCTGCCGTTGCCCATGCCCCGGTAGTAGGCGTTGCTGCTATCGTACTCACTAGCACTCCACCAGAAGCCGTAGTCGCCGACATCATAGAAACTGCCATCAGAGTAGCCGAGGCCGCCCGGCAGGGCCGAAAAACCATGATTGTTCGTGCCATTACCATCATCATTCCAGCCGCTCTGTGCTTTCAGCCTCGTTCCTGCACAATAATAATTACAGTCACCTTGGCTTTCAACATAATCCGTCAGCGTTGTCCATTCCTCATTGCTGGGCAAGTGCCAGCCGGAGGGGCAAACAGTTTTAGCAGTCTCCCAATTATACAGCCGACCGTACTTGGCACAGTTGGCCGGGTCATTACCATAGCATACGCTGCCACTTACATTGCAATTAGAATTCTCTGCCATCCAAGTTTGCGTGCCTATTGTGACTGTCTTGTAATCCTGAATATTACAACTGTCACCGCCGCCTGTGCCATCACCGTCATCGGATGAGCAGGAAATTGTGAATGCCAAGGCAAACGATACGCAAGCCGCCAAGAGAAAACGATTAGTTTTCATAATATACTCCTATTGTTAAAGGGGGAAACTTCTTTATGGAATTGCTCAGCGATATGCTTCGCAATCCTAAAAATCGGACTGTAAATCGGGGTTCTGACAGAAAGGGTTAAGCTGTTTTAGAAAATTCTGAGGGGGGGGAGGTATAGTGCTTTCAAAATGCTACCCCATTCCCTTTTTAAACTTCTTGCTCCACCAAAGCAGGAACGGCGCGCTAATGCACAGCGAAGAATAAGTGCCAACAGCAACGCCTACCGACATTACTATGCCAAAGTCACGAATGCTGGAACCTCCCATAACCGCAAGCACTATGCACACAAATAACGTAGAACCGCTCGTCACTATTGAACGCGACAAACTCTGGTTAATCGAAATGTTAATGCGATCTTCCATAGTCTCCTTCGCAAGCAACTTGTTCTCGCGAATACGATCATAAATAACTATCGTATCGTTAATCGAATAGCCTATCATCGCAAGAAATGCCGCTATCATTGCGCCGTCTATCGGCAGTTTCAGCAAACTTACAAGGCCTATGCAGAATATGGTATCGTGAACCAGCGTGACTACAGAGCCAACGCCAAAACCAAGTCCCATCTTGCCAAAACGCGCCCAGATATAAATGCTTATGCCAAGCCAAGACAAAATAATCGCGAGAATTGCCTTAAAGCGAAGCTCCTTGCCTATAGTCGGCCCAACTACATCTTCCGCCACAATTCTCGGAGAGCCTATGCCTGCCAAAGCGCTCTTCAGCTTTGCGGTCAAAGCCTTAACCGACTCCTCGTCAGACTCGGATGTTTGAATGCTTAACATATACTGATTCAAAGTTGTGCCGCCCAATTTGCGAACAGTTACGTCACCAAAAGCATCCTTGGACAAAGCATTGCTCAATTTCTCAACATGGCGCTCATCATCGGAGTATTCAACCGTGTAAACCAAACCACCCGTGAAATCTATGCTGTAATCAAAACCTTTTATAACTGCGAGCCCAATGCAAATAACGCACATTGTAATTGAGACTCTCGCCCAAATCGCGCGCTTTGAAACAATCTGGAACCTGGCCTCTTGCAACCACTTTATGCCCTTTCCTATGTTCACGCTCTTAGCATCGTGACTAGAAAGCTTAAGGTCAAAAATCGCTCTGGTAACGGTCAATGCGGAGAACAGAGACGCCGCTATGCCTACCATCAAAGTTAAACCAAAGCCTTTTACCGGACCTGTGCCAACTTTGTAAAGAATAAATGCAACAAGGAACGTTGTCAAGTTTGTGTCTATAATCGCAGTGAAAGCCTTTTCGTAACCCTTTGCTACGGCCATTCTAGCCATCTGCCCCGCTCGCAATTCTTCTCTTATGCGCTCGTAAATAAGAATATTGGCATCAAGCGCCATAGCCGCAGTTAGCAGCATGCCCGCAATGCCTGGGAGCGTAAGAGTCGCATTGAACAGCGAGAGTGCTGCGCCTATCATAAGCATGTTTACGAAAATACCCACGTTTGCCACTAATCCGGCAAAGTTGTAGTAGATTATCATAAACACAAGGCAGATTGCAAAACCCACCAAAGCAGAGCCAAAGCCCGCTTTAATATTTTCTTCGCCAAGGCTAGCGCCAACGTTTCTGAGTTCAACGATTTTCATCGGAGCAGGCAAAGCACCGGCACGCAAAACAACTGCTAGCTGGGTAGCCTCTGCCATATCATCCAAGCCGGTAATCTGAGCTTCTCCGTTAGGAATGCGATCGCGAATAACAGGCGCGCTAATCACCTGTCCATCCAAAACTATCGCCATCTGCTTGCCTATATTATTGCCGGTTAC
>Ga0209755_10008762_pt1 | contig 10753 bp, 11 predicted proteins | sample TergutCo191P1_FD_187301 | JGI IMG/M metagenome (GOLD analysis project Ga0209755, IMG submission 187301) | Cornitermes sp. P1 segment gut microbial communities from Petit-Saut dam, French Guiana - Co191P1 (SPAdes) (version 2) | ecosystem: Host-associated > Arthropoda: Insects > Digestive system... | reverse complement strand
TCTTCAGCGGCTCGCGGGCTACTGATATTTTGGGGCAAATGTTTACCTGTCAAAAATTTGACAGCCATCGGGTTTATTATGGCTGGATTCATGATAATAGCGTGAGGATTGACGAGGTTTTGTCAATTATTATGCTCGCGCCCCGCAGTTTTACCCGGCAGGATATGGTGGAAATCCATTGCCATGGCTCGGCGGCGGCGGTTTCGCGCATATTCGATTTGGCGGTATCCCGGGGGGCGCGAGCGGCGCGGCCGGGGGAATTTTCGGCGCGGGCTTTTTTGAATGGCCGCATCGATTTATCCCAGGCCGAGGCGATTATGGATATGGTAAATGCCGGGAGCGACCGGGCTTTGCGCGAGGGCGCGCAGCAGCTATCCGGCCAGCTGGGGCGGCATATCCGCGCCCTTTGCGCCCGACTTTTAGCCATGCTGGCGCGAATCGAAATGGCCATCGATTATCCCGAATACGAGGAGGCGGATTTGGCGACAAATGAGCTAGAGCCCGCTTTAGCGGCGGTTTTGGAGGATGTTAATATTCTGGCAAAAACGGCGCGGCAGGGGCAGCTAATTCGCGATGGGGTGCGGGTCGCTCTGATTGGTTTGCCAAATTCTGGCAAATCCTCATTGCTAAATGCTTTGCTAATGCACGACCGCGCGATTGTGACAGAAATACCGGGCACAACCCGGGATGTGCTAACCGAGCATATGCGAATAGCTGATATTTCTATATGCATTTCTGATACCGCCGGCATCCGCAAAAGCGAGGATATCATAGAGCAAATCGGCATTGACAAATCCCTAAAAACCGCCGCCGATGCGGATTTGGTGGTTTTGGTAATAGACGGCGCAACACCGATTTCCCCCGCGGATATGGACAGCCTAACAGCAAATTTTAACAATCTATTGATAGCAATAAATAAATGCGACCTACCCCAAAAGCTCGACAAAAATATTTTAACAAACTACGCCCCACCCGCGCAAATCATAGAAATATCCGCCAAAAACCACATTGGCCTAACAAACCTTTGCGAAAAAATCGCCAATATCTTTTTCGGCGACACCCCCACCCAAGACAGCACCCCCACCATAACAAACGCCCGCCACGCCGCCCAAATCAACGCCGCCCAAGCCGCCCTAACCCACGCCCAAGCCGCCCTAGCCGAATCCCAATGCCTAGACCTAATAGCAATAGACCTAAGCACCGCCCATCACCACCTATCCGAAATAACAGGCGAATCCGCCACCGAAACCCTCCTAGACAAAATCTTCGCCGATTTTTGCCTAGGAAAATAGGCTTATTTTAAGCAATCACAGATCATGGATTCATCTTTTTCATCAATTCTATCAATGCGACTCTTTGCTCTTCGTTGAGCATACTCCATATATCGAGCATCTCTCTTTGCTCAGCGTTCAAATCTATGGCCTCGTTATTTTTGGAGAAAAAATGTGATAGGCTGATATTGAATCCTCTGCAAATCGCTTCAAGAGTGGGTATAGTCGGCTGGTGATTAAGGCGAAATAAATTATTCAACGCACCCTCCGAAATGCCCGCCTTTTTTGCCAGTCTATAATTACTCCAGCCCCTATCGTCTCGTAATTTCCTAATTCTATCCAAAGCATCCATATCCCGCACCTCCGTATGCTCTAAGCATACACTTTTTCAAGCGCGTAAAATACGATAAATAACACTTGCATTTACACATTGATTGATGTATAATAGAGACGTAGATAGATATAAATGGAGGGGGGCTCGAGAGTAGTCTAAAACGAATTTTCGGAAATAATTAACAAAAAAACTATCACGCAATCATGAAAATTAAGGAGGAATTCAAAATGAGGCAAAAGATTTTTATGTGTTTTTTGGTTGTTGCAATGCTGTTTTACGTTTCCATGGTAACTAATTTTTATGCCGCGGATGCCACTAAGGTTATGGTTTCTACAGAAGGGATGCTAAGAGCCGCCGTAATCCAGGCAGGAAATACGCCTACAACCATTGTACTTATGGCAGATATTGAGCTAATGTCGAATTTCGCTATCCCTGCTGGGGCGGATATAACTTTAAGAAGCGAGGGGAGTTCAGAATTTTCGCTGATAGCAAATCGTAGCATACCCGCAATACATATTCAACGAAATGCAATCTTGACCATGGAGAACATTGGCGTATCTCGTGCTGCTGACACCTTTGGGGCGGGTGTAATAAACAACGGGAGCTTTATAATGAACTCCGGAAATATTATCAATAATGATGCTCATGGCCAGACGTTGCTATCAGGGGTAATCAATTATGGTGTTTTTGTTATGAATGGAGGAGTAATATCGCAAAATAACACCCATTCGCATGGCGTTGTAAATCAATCCGGTGGAATTTTTGAGATGAATGGCGGCACTATTTCAGAAAATGCAACTGGCGTAATAAATCTTTCCAGCTTTATTATGTTCGGTGGCAATATTAGCCGAAACAACGACAGGGGTGTTACTATTGCCGGCTCCGGTTCTGTGTTTACTATGCACAACGGAAGGATTGAGGGTAATGGCGAAGGCGGAGTGTGGGTTCAACGCGGGCATCATAATGCTAGAACACCTGAATTTACAATGTATAATGGCATAATAAATGGCAATCATACGCCCTATAGTGGAGGGGGCGTATCCAACGATACTACATTTAATATGCATGGAGGCCGAATAAGCAACAATGCCGCCGCAGATAGTGGGGGAGGTATTTTTGTAGGTGCGTTTATGGCTAATGGAGCAACCAACATATATGGCGGATGGATATATGGTAATTCTGCGTCCAGCGGAGCAGACCTTTTCATAAGGTATGGACGTTTCCACAATAATTTATTTGACCCAAATCTAGGTGCAATCGGTAGCCCTCCGCCACCCACAATTCTTTCGCCCCAAATCTCGCAGGCGCACAATGAATCGGTGGTGGCTCAACCAACAACAGCCTCGGTTTTGGTAAATGGGCAAAGCGTTAGATTTCAAGCATACAATATCTCGGGCAACAATTTTTTTCGATTGCGCGACATAGCTTATGCACTAAATGGAACAACTGCGCAATTCAATATAGATTGGGACGCCGTAACAAATGCGATCATTCTAACAATTGGTCAAAGATACCAGTCGGTCGGCGGCGAACTGCAAGGTATTAGTGCGGGTTCGGTCGAAGCAACGCCAACTGAATCCACAATATTTATTGATGGGCAACGCGCAAATTTAACCGCTTTTAATATAGCCGGAAGCAACTATTTTATGTTGAGAGATTTGGGGGTTGTGTTGAATTTCGGTGTGGACTGGAATGCTGAAACAAGCACAATCCTGATTATTGCACGGTAGAAACATTCAAAAAGGGTGCGATTTTGTGTCGCACCCTTTTTGTTGCTTCATATTAAAATGTAATATTTCTGTCATTGACACATGTTTACAGATGTAGTATAATGATTACAAGAGTAAACATGGAGGGGATTTTATGGGTAAGATAGCTGATTCTGAATTGGAGATAATGCGGGTGCTTTGGCGGGCGGGGCGAGCCCTGACTTTTGGCGAGATTCGCAATTGTTTGGCGGGGCGGGTGGGCTGGTCGCGCTCGACTGTGCAGACGCTGCTTGGGCGGCTGCGGGACAAGGGTTTTGTGACGGCACATAGCTCCTATGCCTCGCTTTATTCGCCGAATATTAGCGAGGATGAGCATTTGCAAAGCGAGGGGCATAATTTTATTGAAAAGCTTTTTGATGGCAATGCGAAAAATCTGGTGGCTGGGCTGATTCGCAGCGGGCGGCTGGATGAAAACGATATTGACGAGCTAAAGCAATTTTTCACAATGGAAGGGGGTGGCGAATCATGATCCCCGGATTTTTGAGCGAATTTGTGCGTACGATTTTGATTATGAGCATGGCGGGCTCGGTGCTGGCGCTGGCTTTGCTGGCGATTAAACCCATTATCCGCCATAGATTGCCAAAAATTGCGCAATATATTTTTTGGCTGGTGGCTCTGGGTGCGTTTTTAGTCCCGGTTTCGCGGATTGTCACGCTGCCCGCCGCGCCCATAAATGCGCCCATCCATAGCGTGATTGGCCAAAATATCATATCCGTTAATGAGCATGTGAATTTTTATACAACCATTGCCGCGCCGCCGCAAATCGCGCCGAATGTTACCATCGCGCCGATTGTCCGCGATACCCTGGGCATCCCCGCCCCGCCGCTTTCTGTCAGCCTTAGCACGGTTTTTATGCTGGCATATCCTTTTGTTGGCTTGGCGGTGCTGATTATCAGCATTGTGGGATATTTGCGGTTTGTGGGCAAATTGCAAAAATTCGCCCTGCGGCCAAATAGCCACGAATTGCAAATTTTGAAAAATATGACAAAAAATTCCAAAACCCCCAGCCTAAAAATTAGCACATATGCCGCCACGCCCATGCTGATTGGCATTTTTCGCCCGATTATTGTGCTGCCCGGGCGGGGCTATTCGGATGAACAATTGATTTCCATTTTTTACCATGAGCTAACCCATATGCGCCGCCGGGATATTGGCATAAAATGGCTATCTCTGCTGGCCTGCGCCCTGCATTGGTTTAATCCGCTGGCATGGATTGCCCGGCGCGAGATAGGGCGAAATTGCGAACTGGCCTGTGATGAGGCCGTTATTAGCCATATGGATAAATCTGGAAAACAAAATTATGGCGAAACTCTGATTAGTGTTGCAAGCGACAAAAAAATACCAATGTCCGTGGTTTCGACTACTATGTGCGAGGAAAAGCGCGCCCTAAAAGAGCGGCTGGCCGCCATTATGCGCAGCCGCCCCCACACCCGCTTTACCATTGCCATATCCGGCATTATGCTATTTGCCGCCATTTTGGCGGCCTGCGCCATGGGGGCATCCGGCGGCGCGCCTGCTAGTGAAAATAATGGCAATACCGCCTATTCGCTGGTCGCCGATTATGCCGCGGCGCATATTAGCAATCTCGCCGCCGGGCTAAATGTGGCTGTTTTTGAGCATTTTGACGAAGCCCAAGGGGCTCATGGAAATTTCACTGTCCGCGCGGCAAATATTATTGACCATCGGATAAACCGCTTGGAATTTATTGGCGAATTTGACAATATTTTGCGGGGTGCGGCCATGGTTTATCGGCTGGAATTTGAAATATTGACCGACGATATCGAGGGCGGCAATCTGCGCTGGGGCACATTTACCCCCGATGAACAGGGCTGGATTGGCCAGCATACGGGCTGGAATGATGCTCGCACATTCTTGGTTTTTGAGCAGCAAGGGGATGAATTGACATTTTTTGGAAATATGCCATGGTATTATAGCTGGGATACAAATGAATCGGCGGAAAGCCTGCGCGATGCGCTATTTGCCTGGGTTTATCGCGAATCCCAGCCCCTGCCTATCGATATTGACATGAATCTGATTATCGATTTGCCCCTGCCCGCCCCATATTGGCGGCTGGTTTTGGCGGATGCCTTTTATGAAACCGACGGACGCTATGCCGGGCTTGCTGTGCTGGTGTTTTATGATGTAAATGATGGCGGCGACCATTGGCTTTGGCATGATAATTTTATGCATAGCCACGCGCTGGCCGCGAATGCTAGATATTTGTTTAACAATATTGATAATTTGCAGTCAATCGGGTTTTTTGTAGGCAGGGGCGAGGTTCGGATGGATTATCATCATTATAGCCGCTCATTTAATCGCGCCGCGCTGTATGACGATAGCGCGGGTTGGGTAAATCTCGGCCCGGGCTGGCAGGAGCAGGAAATTGATAATTTGATAACAAGGCATTTTGTTGACGAAACTACTTTTATTTCCATTGCTGCCAGAAATTGGCTGGGATATTATGGAGAATATCTTTGGGTTCACGAAGACGAGGGAGTTTCGGCCGAGCGGCTGATGTTTGTGCCAAGTGCCATTTTGCGGGATTTTCGCTGGCTGGCAATAGAGCAAACTGACGCCTATCCCCTCACATTTCGCATAGCCGAGGTTTTGTTTGCGGCTGACGAAATCCGCGCCGATTTGGCGTTTTCGGTGGATGGCTGGCTAGAGCGCGGCATCACCCCCCATCGGGCGATTGCTTTTACCGACGAAAACGGCCAGAGCCATTATTTGGCATTAGCGTCAAACCGCGCACCAGACCAGGGCGGCGGCCCCTATCGCCTAATTCCATTTAGCCTCGCACCATAAAATTTTATTAAATCGCTCACCAAAATAATTTTCGCGCTTATAAATGAATAAGCAAAGGTTTTCATGTCTATACTATTATTGGAAAACCTAATTTTGGAGAGTGGAATTTATGACAAACAGGCTAAAATACGATGTAAGGCGCGGGGATATATTTTATGCAGACCTCAGCCCTGTTGTGGGCAGCGAGCAGGGCGGGGTGCGGCCTGTGCTGATTGTGCAAAATGATGTTGGCAACAAACACAGCCCCACCATCATCTGCGCGGCCATCACCAGCCAAATCAACAAGGCAAAATTGCCCACCCATATCGAAATCGATTGCACAAAATACACGCTGGTGCGGGATTCGGTGGTTTTGCTAGAGCAGGTGCGTACGGTGGATAAAGCCCGCCTGCGGGAAAAAATTTGCCATCTGGATGCCAATTTCATGAATCGGGTGGATGCGGCATTGCGCGTTAGTTTCGGCCTTGGCTAATATACATAAACCTAATATGGAGTGGCCAAGAAAAACGAGCCAGAAAATGGCTCGTTTTGTCATTTGCTACCTCTTTTTGAAATTTATGCCAATCATCCCGCCTACACCGCCGCCCAAAATGGCCAGCACCAGCAGCATCAATTTTCGCAAATCCGCCACAAAGCCGCCGGATACCCAAATCACTATGCACAAAAGCACCAAGGCATAAATGCCGCCGGCGACCATCCCCCAAATCCAGCCATTGCTCTCGGCTTTGCGCGAGGCATCAAAACCCGCCACCAGCACCGACACAAAGCAGGTGATGGCCACAATAATGGGCAGGGCGGTTTCCTGCAGGCCGGTATAGGTAATGCCCACGGCGGTGGCAATCAGGGCGGTGGCGGTGATGGCATAGGCCATAATAATCCCCACCATCAGCCGCATCCACTGCTCCTTTGGAAATTTTCCAAGAATTTTCAATTTTTCCATAATATACCTCATTTCACATATTTGTACATTCTACTATATCTAGTACCATTTTATGCATAAAAAAGGACACAAGCTAAATGCCTGCGTCCTAATCCCATTACTTATGTGTTTCCGGCTTTTGGTGCTTTTGGTCATGGCAATCCAGCTCATTGTTCTTTGGAGTTTTGTTATTATTTGCGCTGTGGTTTGGGTTGCTCTGGTGATTATTGCGATTTTTGTTCTCCATAAACGAAAACCTCCCTTCGTTTGGTCTAAAACTATTATTTTCCCTATTTGCTATTTTTATACATAATAAAAAATTTCAAAAAACACTTGCTTTTTTTGTAAAACTGTGGTAGACTAGATATAGTATGGAATATTATGCATTGTGTTTTTAAAAATACAAAAGGAGCGAGATATGATGAGCGGTGGCTATATTGCTTTGTCTATTTTTTTGACTTTGGCTTGTTTGGCTTTGATTGTGGCGATTTTAATGCAAAAAAAGCGGCAGGCGGGTTTTTCCGGCACTATTGCCGGCGGCGGCGGGGATAAAACCTATTGGGATAAAAATAAAAGCAAATCCTTTGAGGGGCGTTTGGAAAAATATACCAAAATCCTCGGGGCTGTGTTTATGATTACTTCTTTGATTATTGGATTTTTTGTGTAAACTATCGGCGGTCGGCTAACGACCGCCGTTTTATTATGGATATTTATTATGAATGGAGGTAATTTTTATGCGAGTTTTGGTGACGGGTCTAGCCGGGTATATCGGCAGCCATACGGCGGTGGTGCTAATGGAGGCGGGTCATGAGATTGTCGGGATTGATAATTTTCATAATTCCGATAAAGAGGCGGTTGCGCGCATCAAGGAAATTTCCGGTCGGGATTTTCCGTTTTATGAAATGGATTTGCTGGATTTGCCCGGGATTGATAAAATTTTTGCAGAAAATAAAATCGATTGCATTATGCATTTTGCGGGGTTCAAGGCCGTTGCTGAATCTGTCGCAAAGCCGCTGGAATATTATGACAATAATTTAAATTCCACAATGAATTTGTGTAAAATGATGGATAAATATAAAATTAACAAGCTTGTCTTTTCTTCATCAGCCACGGTCTATTTGCCGGATAATCCCATGCCGCTAATCGAGGGCGAAAGCCGCATGGGCGCGATAAATCCCTATGGCTGGACGAAATTTATGAGCGAGCAGATTTTGACGGATGGGGCGGCGGCAAATGGCTGGTCGGTGGTGCTACTGCGCTATTTCAACCCGGTGGGGGCTCATCCGAGCGGCAAAATCGGCGAAAATCCCAGCGGCATCCCGAATAATCTCATGCCATATATCGCCCAAGCCGCCCGGGGGCAGCGGGAGTTTTTGCCAATTTTTGGAAATGACTACGAAACCCCGGATGGCACAGGGGTGCGGGATTATATCCATATTATGGATTTGGCGCGGGGGCATTTGGCGGCGATGGATTATTGCGCGGGCAATGGGGGCGTTGAATCGTTTAACCTCGGTACTGGCAAGGGCTATAGCGTTTTGGAACTAGTCACTGCTTTTGAGGCCGCCAGCGGTATCGATATTCCCAAAAAATTCCAGCCGCGCCGCGCCGGGGATGCGGCTATATCTTATTCCGACCCATCAAAAGCCGAAAAATTACTTAATTGGAAAGCAAATCTAAATTTGGAAGATATGTGCAGAGATACCTGGAATTACCAAAAACAAATTTAGGTTGATAATATTTTATCAACCTCGCCGCGGATATGCATCCAGATATTTATGCTATGCGCCAGCTCGCGCCGCCCGGCATCGGTGATCGCGTAGTATTTTCGCGCCGGGCCGCCCGCCCCCTCGCGCAAAAAAACCTCCGCATTGCCATCATTATGCAGGCGGCGCAAAATGCTGTAAAACGTGCTTTCGTTGACCTCGGGGAAATTCGTGCGCAGACGGCGCATAACATCATATCCATATATTTCCTTTTGGGAAATCAAATGCAAAACGCACATTTCCAGAATTCCCTTTTTGATTTGCGCCTCCATCTAAGCATCTCCTTTCGCCAATAATTTAACGAGCATCGATATTAGAAATACAAATGATAATACAAGACAATAAAATATTATTAACCCTAAGACGGGACTTGCAAGGCGGGCGATATACGAAAAATCGCGGTAAATCAGCATATTGCCATGGAGGAAAATCGCCGCGCCCAAAGCGTGGATAATCATGGGCAAAAAGCGGGTGCTAATGCCTATGAATCCTGCAATTCCGGCGATTGCCGCAATAATGGCGGCGCGGGATAGCCATATGGATATGCTGTAAAAACGGCTCACCAAAGCCAGACGATCTATATACCCTACGTAATTGGGCAATATTAGTAAAACTGATGCTGCGATTACTAATCCAAATAAAACTATATGCCCAATTGATATTAGTAATTTTGATTTATATAAATGATTTAGACCCCGCCCGGGGAGGGCTAGGGGTATTAAAATCGTTGATAAAATTAGCAAACCGAATATTGGGAGATTTATTTGGGTTTCGGTAAATGCAAATATGGAATAAATTGGAATGAGAATGAAAAATGCGCAAATGGCGGCGATTCTTTGCAATTGCGGCCATTTTACTTTCAGAATATCGATTGCGATTGTAGTGCTAATGCCGGCGGCGGTGATTGTGATAAAAATGGCAGTCGCGAAATTCATATTGCGGGTGAATGCATCCATATTTTGTAAATTTTGGTAATAATTGAAGGCGAGCGCGAAATAAATGGCGGCGGCTAGGGCGTACAGACAAAGCCCGAAATAAGCGGGATTGCGGCGGCGGATTGCGATAATTGCGAATGAAGCCAACGCTAGGAAACCCCCGGAAATGGCGGGATAGAGGTTGTTTGGAACAAACATAATTCTATCCATATCGCTAAAAAAGTTTGGGAAATTATTCCAGAAAAAGATTGCAAAAGAAGTGTTAAGATAATAGGAAAGCCCGGAAATTATGAGATGCGAATAAAGATGCGCCGCGATAATTGCCAAGATAATGGCGGCATGGGCGGCGGGCAAATGCCATTTTTTGTAAATGATTGGGCGATTGATATTGATAATGTGGTGACGAATACGGTTTGTTATCGGTGGAGGGGTTTTTGTTAGATTTTGCGTTAAATCTTTGGCAATAGCAAAAGGGTCGCCGAGATTGGCGCAAATCTGCTCGTCTGTTTGACCATCCGCCGCGCCGGATTGGAAAAATTCCTCGTAATCTGCTAAAATGTCCTCTCTTTCGTTTTTTGTTAGATTTTTGCCAAGAGCTTGGCGCAGTTTGTTCATGAAAATGGTTTTTTGCATAGAATTACCTCCTCTATTAACTTATAAACAGTAGTATAGCACAATACTGCTTATAAGTCAATAGGGATTTTTGTGTTTTATAACGATATTTTTTAATTATTGCCAATTTGGAGCGGGCGGCCAGTCCCAAATTGTCAAGTCAACTGCAACACCCATCAAAAAAGACTTCCTTGGCTGATTTCCAGTCTAGGTGCTTGCGTGGCCTTGTGTTGATTAGTTCGAGTGTGTCGTTTAGTTGTTGTTGTGTTACTTTGGTAAAGTCGCAGCCTTTTGGGTAGAAAAATCTTAGTAGGTCGTTGATGTTTTCTACTGTGCCTCTTT
>Ga0209755_10008761_pt1 | contig 10755 bp, 10 predicted proteins | sample TergutCo191P1_FD_187301 | JGI IMG/M metagenome (GOLD analysis project Ga0209755, IMG submission 187301) | Cornitermes sp. P1 segment gut microbial communities from Petit-Saut dam, French Guiana - Co191P1 (SPAdes) (version 2) | ecosystem: Host-associated > Arthropoda: Insects > Digestive system... | reverse complement strand
CGTTATCGCTCTGCGCCTGGCCGCTTTGTTCAGCTTCGGCCCGGGAATCAGCGTCCGTGTCCGCATCTGAATCCTCATCCGCCGACACGAGCCGCGAGAAAGCCTTGTTGACCAGGGGGCGCAGATGTTTCAGATAACGCCCGGTAATGTAGCCTTTTTCCGGGTGGTTTGGCAGCCAGTCCTCGCTGTGGCGCAGCAGCTTTTCCACTTCGTCTTCGCCAACCCAGTAGTGCTTCTGGCGGTCAAAAACCGGGATAAGCACATACAGGTGTTTAAGCAGATCACGCAGACGCAGCTTGGCTTTTATAGTCAGGTTCACATAATTGCTTTCGCCCCAGGCGGGAAAAAGTTCGTCAGAGGTAAAGGATTCATAGGCTGTCTCATAGCCGAGCGGCTGGAAAACCCTGTTCAGCATGGACAGATCTCCCTTGCACGGCAGCATGGCAACGGCGGCCTCAAGTTCAAGCGGAGCATCGGCCAGCGCCTGACGCTGCTCACAACGGCCTGTCATGGCTGTTCTGAAAACATTGGCAATCGCCGAACTTAAAAAAGACGAAGAAACATAGGGACGGTCATTGACGTAGTCAAAAAGCCCGCCTTCTCGTGAGGTGTTTTTGCCCCGGGCCAGGTCTATGGGGTCAATGTCCAGAAGAAGGGCCGCCGTTGTTTTTTCGTCAGAGATACAGGGGTAAAAGACATGCGCGGCACCGTAACTGAGTTCAAAACTCTGCGGACGGGCGGGATTTTTATGGAGCAGATACCCCAAGTCTGTCGTGTTGGTGCCGGAATAGCTTATTGTTAATAACATTTCGGAAAACTACAAAAACATCCGGGGGCAGAAAACCCGCCCCCGGCACATAATCAATGTTCTGAAAAATCAGGTGGACGCGAAATCACCCTTAAACGCCATGAGTTTTTCAACCACTTCTACAGTCGATTTTGCCGCTTTCTTTGCGTCCGACTGGGGAACCGCAACGTCCTTGTTAAAGCTTTTTTCAAAGAACAGGGCCAGGGTTTCGTAAAGATCCGGCAAGTTGTAGAACACAAAACAAATGTTCAACCCTGACGGCCTGGCTACGGTAAATGACGACATGGATTCAATGGGCTTCTTTGCCATGTAAATCTTGGTCTGGTTTTTTGCGACATGCACGGTTAATTCACTGAACCTGAGGGGCACCATGTCGCCTTTTTCCCTTAGGTAAGGCTCTATGGCCTTTTTTGCATACGAAGCCGGCTCTATAAGAATGTGCATCTTCTTGCCCGAAGACTGAAAGGTAAGCCCGGCCCCTTCAGGAAAAATTGCTTTTACCCCGGAATAGGAAATTACTTCATAGATAGCATAACCTGTGTTTCCATTTATGAAGGACGAAACGATGTATGCCTGATCCTTGGGTAGTTTATCCTGTTTATATGCCTCAAACAAATCCATTGCTTTTGTTGACATAATGTCCTCCTTGGTGTTGATGGTTTTGACCCTTCATGAGTCATTGGATCTCTATACTATATATTATACTCAACTTGACAAAATCGGCAACAGGTTTACCGCTTATTTGTAGTTTTTTTTTCTTTTTTCGGCTTCTTTTGCGTAATATTTTCCGCCCCCGCTGTCCCCGCTTCTGCGCGCTATGTCCGCCATCCACTGGTAGGGCCGGGGGTCGTTGTCATCCAGAATTGTGGCTTCGCGCAGGTAATCAAAGGCTTTGTCCGTGTTTTTTTGCCTGAAACTGAGTATTCCCAGGGCAAGGGAGATATCCGCGGAGCCGGTAAACAGTTCCCTGGCCTTTTCCAGCACCGCAACGGCGTATTGTGCCGCCCCGGCCCGTTCAAGACAGCCTGAATACTCGATAAGAAGCCCAATATCCCTGGGTTTTTCCTTTAAAAGCGACTTGAGGAACACCGCCGCTTCCCGGTAACGGCCGGTTTTTCTGTACGCATACGCCAAAACCCTGCGGAGGCTCGGGTTGGAAGGCTCCCACACCAAAAGTTTTTCCAGTTCCTCCGCTGCCTCGGCATACTCAAAAGTTTTGACAAGGAACATGGCCCGCTCCCGCCGCAGACTTAAATTATCCGGCCAGCGGGCAAGGTAGGCTTCGTAAAGGGAACTTAAGTCGGCGGTTCCCGGCGCGCTGCGGGAAGGGGCCGCGGCCTCCTGCGAGGCAAGCAGGGCTTCCACCGCGGCGATTTCGCCAAGCCAGGCGTTTTCGTGCCGGTCTTTCAGCGAAACGGTTTTTTTAAACCAACTGCGGGCTTCTTCCAGCAGGCCCACGCTCAGGTATGCTTCCCCCAGGGCGTACATGAGTTCAGGCTCCGGCCCCAGAGTGCGGATGGCGTTTTGAAGCAGGGTGATGTTCCCCTGAGTGTCCTGTGAAGTGCGGGTCTGGCAGAGTATCGTAAAGCGTTTGACTATATCCGGGTCGCCGTTCAGGGATTCCACGGCCCGCAGCGCCTTTTTCAGCGATTTGTAGTCCTTTCCTTCCCATGTGACCAAGATATCCGCGTACCAGAACTCCAGTTCATCCGGCTCCTGATCCAGAGCCCGCTGCAAATGGTTGTGCGCCGCCTGGAAATCCGAAAGGTTCCGCAGGGCCTCGGCGCAGAGCAGGCGTATCATGGGCCGGTCGTCCCGGCTCCGCAGCCATTCCCGGCAGAGTTCGGCGGCTTTGCGCCATTCTTTGGTTTCCAGAAACGAGCGGATCAAAAAAAGGTCAACCAGTTCGCTGTTCCAGGGCAGTTCCGGGACATCCGCGTCATGCGAGCGGATTTTCTCGATTTCCTTTCCCGCTTCGATAGTTCTCCCCAGGGCCATGAGGATCGAAGCCCGCGACCAGCGTATCCTGCGGTCGCCAATGCCCGCACCGCCCCCGGTAGATGTGAGCGCTTGGGTGAAATGCTCCAGCGCCTCTTCCAGGTTCCCCGTTTCCCGCGCCGCTCTGCCCAGTTCCAGCCTGAGAAACGTGTTATCATGGAAACCCGCTTCCGCCCCGTTTTCCAGAACAAAACGGAACATTTGAAGGGCCAGTTCGTATTCTTCAATGTCGCAGAGCCGTATCCCCCGCACCAGAAGGGCGTTAAGGTAGGCCCGATAGATGCGCTTGTCTTCCGGAGCCGCTTCCACCGCTTCCTGCAGGGTTTGAACCGCCGCCTGGGAGTTTTTTGATTTTAGGTAGGCCGTGCCAAGAACAGCCTTTGTGCGGGAATCGCCGGGGCTGTTTTCCAGGGCCTTGCGCAAAAACGGTACGGCCCGATACGCCATGCCAAGGGTCAGGTAGGTGCGTCCCGCGAAAAGATACCCGTCCCCTGAGCGCGGTTTTTGCTGTATATAGTCGTTAAACGCCGCCAGCGCACGGGAATAGTCTTTTAAGGCATGAAAAGAACGCCCCAAAAGAAGCCAAGCTTCCGGCGGGGCGTCCGTTTCCGAGATGAGCTCCCCAAGTATCTTGACAGCCAGGCGGTAATTGCCCTTTTTCCCCGCCTCTGAAGCGGCCTTTAACTTTTTAATCCCTGGGGATTCTCTTTTGACAAGGGATTTTTCCATAATATTTTTGACCACGAACCACACGAACCAACACGAACTTTTGATTATTTCTGTTCGTGATGTTCGTGTGGTTCGTGGTAAATTTCTTTACTTTGCCCTAGCGAGAGTAACCGCGCTGGTTACCACAACGTCTTCCACCGAAGCGCCCCGCGAAAGGTCGCTTAAAGGCTTGGCAAAGCCCTGGAGGAAGGGGCCGAACGCTTCGGCCTTGCCCAGACGCTGAACCAGTTTGTAGCCGATATTTCCGGAGCCAAGGTCGGGGAACACCATGGTGTTGACTTTGCCCTGAATGGGGCTGCCCGGCGCTTTTTTCTCCCGCACCGATGATACAAGCGCGGTGTCGGCCTGGTATTCGCCGTCCACCATAAGGGAGGGCTCTTTGGCTTTGACCAAGGCAAGGGCTTCCTGGACTTTCTTTACGTCCGGGTGATCCCCGCCTGAGCCCTTGGTGGAGAACGAAAGCAGGGCCACAGCCGGTTCAACGTTCAGGAACTCGCGGCAGGACTGGGCCGCGGACAGGGCTATTTCCGCGAGCTGTTCGGCGGTGGGGTCGGGCACAACGGCGCAGTCAGAGAATATAAGCGCACCGTCCACGCCCCAGGAAGTGTCGGGGCTCTGCATGACAAAGCAGGAAGAAGCGGTTTTGGAACCCGGAATTGTCCCGATAATCGCAAGGCCCGCCCTCAGCACATCGGCGGTGGTGTTTTCCGCCCCGGCAACCATGCCGTCAGCATCGCCGGTATGAACCATCATGGCGCCAAAACGCAGGGGTTCGGCAATCTCGGTTTTGGCCAGTTCGGCCGTCATGCCCTTGTGCTTGCGCATTTCGAGATATTTGGCGGCGTAGTCGTCAAGATGCGGGGACGACACGGGGCAGACAACGGTAATCCCGTCAAGTTTTACCCCTTCCTGGGCCGCGGCTTTTTCCACCGCGGATTTCTCCCCTACAAGAAAGACCGCCGAAGCCAGCCCCTCATCAACAATATGCCGGGCCGCTTTGATGGTCCGACCATCCGTTCCCTCCGGCAGAACCAGTTTTTTCTGCAATTCTTTGGCTTTCGCCTTCATGTCTTTTACAAAATCCATTATGACCTCCGTGGTTTCTTCTTTAAAAAGTTGGGACTGTGAACGCCCATTTACAGTATAACCGCTAAAGGGAAAAAAAGAAAGCAGAAAGTAAAGGCGGCCGCGGAATTAAAATGAGGCATCCCGCTTTAGACGGCAGCGTGCCAGGATTTCCCGGTATCTGGTTTTACCACTGGCGCGGCTTAAAGCCTTCGGGAATATGTATCCTGACCGTGTCGCCGGTTTGCTCTATCACATAAAAGCCGTTTTTTAGGATGTGGTTTCGCACCTCATTGCTCATTATTGCGCCGGCAATTGCCCCCTGAAACACGCGCTTGTCATTGCGGACATCAGCGCGGCGGCGCAGGACATCCATCCGCCTGATATGCTCCTCAACATCCTTTTCGTTCGGCTTGGCCTTTACTTCCACCGCTATCACCGCATTGCCGTTCTCCAGCAGTATATCAATCTCCGCAACATGGTTACCCGCGGCATCGGTAATTTGCTTGTTCTGCGACACTTCTTCAAAAGTAAAACCAAGTGTGTTGAATTTTTCCTTAATGTTGGGAGCAACCAAATGTTCTGCCAGCTCGCCAAAGCGGTTACTCAACTTGCCGACCTGCCTGTCCGTCTCTTTCATTTGCCTGGCCGTTTCTTTCACCAGCTTGTCGGTTTCCTGCAGCCGCCGGGCAGTCTCCTGCATAATCTGATCAGTTTCTTGCCTCCACCGATCAGCCTCTTGCCTCCGCCGATCAGCTTCCTGCATTTGCACCTTGTGCAGTTCGGCGGATTCCCGCAGTATCGCCCAAATTTCTTCAGGTGTTGCGCTGTGCGGGTAGTCAGAATTCATGGCTGTTTCTGTCATGGGATGCTCCTCTCGTATAATATAGTGAAACGTGGTGAAAAATACAACAAATGTATAAACCAGCACTGCTTTAATATACGAAGCTTGGGGATACCATTCACCAAAAAAATGACATTTGTCATGAAAATATTTTAGCCCTGCACCCGCCTGCTACTCGTGTTGTCCGTGCGGAAAAAATACGCTATACTTTCACACATGGATATCCTCGGACGCTTGGGGAACGTGGTAAGAAGCTACCTCAACGATGAAACAGACTCTATCTTCGGCAAGGGGCGCGGCCCAGGAAGCGGCGCTTCAGCGGGTCACCGCGACCCGGACTTGAAGGCGGCTTTTGATGAACTGGATGACTTCCTGAGCGGGAAAGAGGGCGGCTCCAAAAAGGCGCGAGCACAGCAAGAGCCTCCCCGGCGGCAAGTCCCGGCGGAAACCCTGGCGGACTTTGCGGAACTGGGCCTTTCACCGGATGCTTCCGCGGCCCAGTGCAAGGCCGCCTACAAAAAGCTCCTTAAAACGCACCACCCGGATCACCACGCGGGGAGCCCTGAAGCGCTGAAAAAGGCCACGGAAAAGACCGCGCGGGTGAATGCGGCCTACAGGCGTATCCAGGAGTGGCAAAAAAGCTAAATTTCCCTTGCTGATTTAGCGCTTTTGCGCCGATAATGAATATGGAGCAATCCGTTAAGAGAGCGAAGTATGGGTAAAAAGCATATATGTATCGTTTTGTTTTTATTCCTCACGTTTTCCCTTTCCGCCCAGCTGCGGATTATCGTTGAAGAAAGCCCGGGCGGCTTTGTTATTGTCAGCGCCGAGGGAAGAACCAGGGAACTTGTTATCCCCGAAACCATCAACGACATCCCTGTAATCGCCATAGGCGAAAACGCTTTTATCCGCAATGGGCTGACTATGGTCACCATTCCCGACAGTGTTACCGAAATCGGGGAAGGGGCTTTTTCCCACAACGACCTTACCACCCTGATAATCGGCAACAGCGTGGAAACCATAGGCCGCAGGGCTTTTTCCAACAACAGGCTGAATGATGTCACCATCGGCGAAGGGGTGGTAAGCATAGGCACGGGAGCCTTCGCGAACAATCACCTCACCTCGCTTACCATCCCCGACAGCGTAACGGCGATAGAAGCCTACGCTTTTTTTTATAACAGGCTCACAACGCTGACAATTTCCGACAGTGTCGTTACCATAGGCGAGGGCGCTTTTTCCACGAATCGTTTATCCACTGTGGTTATCGGCAGCAGCGTGGAGCAGCTTGGCGATGGGGCTTTTTTCAACAACCAGCTTACAAGCATCACCATTCCCCCCAGCCTTAACATCCTGGGCAATCGCGTGTTTGAAAGCCGGATTACCAGGAGGGGCGCGGTTCCCCCCATTGATTTTGTGGACGTGAGGGGCGAGGTTCTGTATACCACCGCCAATAATTTTGATACCTTTTTTGCCGCCACCGGAAGGAGGGCGGGAACTTATACGTTCTCCCGTGAGGGCTGGGCTTTTCAGGAATAGCGCTTGCGGTACGGACGGGAAAGAGGTATACTAGAAAGAATAAGGAGAGCGTGAATGAAAAAGATACTATGGATTACTGTTCTGACAGCACTAATCGGCGGAGGGGCTTCCCTTTTTGCACAGCAGAATTCCCATGTATTCCAGGAATCGGAATTCCATTACTTTAGTGTCCAGATAGAAAGAATCTATGCCCACCGGCTCGGTTTTATCGTGATTTACCGGCGGGGTACGCACGGCATGGCCCGCGCCTTTATTCCCGAATACTGGTTTTCCGATGCGGGCGGCAGGGGCGAACTTATCCGCATAGGCGCGGGGTCGGCATGGCCTACCATGACGGTTTTCTCCAGGAACGGCGAGTTTTCCCATGTGCGGCTCCGTGTCCGCAGGAACCGAAGCCATGAAACCTGGGGCGTTGTCCCGCTGGCTGCCGGTATTGATGAGTTCTTCCAGAATGTTGAAGAAGTAAGGATCGAATTCTAATCTTGGCGAAGGTTCAATACGTTCGGGAATCTGTGGAATCTGCGGTTCCCGACGAACTTTTAGACTTCATCAGGGAAGGCAGCAAATTTATCATTGCCGGCCATAAAGAGCCGGACGGTGACTGCGTGGGAAGCCAGCTCGCCCTGGTGTCGGTTCTGCGCCGAATGGGGAAAGAGGCAATTCCCTGCTCTGCCGGGCCCTTCAAACGCACCGAGATAAAACCATACGAACATCTTTTTACACTCCCCCCGTGCGGCCAGGATATAAAAGCCGGTGCCCGTGTGATCATCGTTGACTGCTCCAGCGCGGATCGTATCGGAGAGCTGGAGCCTTTTCTGCGGGGGCTTCCCGCGGCGATTATCGATCACCACGGCAACGGCCAAAGCCGGCACGAAGGCGGGCTTTTTTATGTGGACGCCACAGCCCTCTCCACCACCTTCCTGGTTTTTAATGTCATAACGGCCCTGGGCCTGGAACTGCTTCCGCAAGAAGCGGAACTGCTTTTTTTCGGGCTCTGCACTGATACGGGGTTTTTCCGGCATGTGGACAATGGCGGGGCTGACACCTTCCAGGCCGCCGCCGCCCTTATCCACGCGGGTGCTAACCCCAAGGCCGCCTTTGCCGCAATGTACGGCGGAAAAAGTCTTGGTTCCCGCAAACTGATAGGCCATATATTGCTCAGGGCCGAACCTCTTTTTGACGGGAAACTCATCCTTTCTTCCGAGGAGTATGAGGAAACCTGCCTCTTCGGGCTTGAAGGCCGGGATTCGGACACCCTGTATCAGCTCCTTCAATCTGTGGACGGAGTCCAGGCCATAGTGATAATCCGCCAGGAAAGCCCCGAACATTGTACCGTGGGCTTTCGTTCCCGCGATTCGGTTGATGTGGGAAGCATTGCGCAGTCCTTTGGCGGGGGCGGACACAAGAACGCCGCGGGCCTTTATATAGCGGGAACCATTGCGGAACTCAAGCCCAAAATCATAAAAGCGTTTGAAAACGTTTTTTATTTGTGACATATGTAATATAAATCAAAGCAAAATCATATTTTGACTCCATATTCTCTTATGAGACAACAGGCCCGAAATAAGCCTTTTGCCCAAGGAGTTATTATGAAGTCCGAAATGAAGTGTGAAAAGAAATGCGAAGCGAACTGCGAAAAACCCCTGTCAGATTTGTACCGCTGGTATACCGCAGGGATTTTGCCGAAGAAAGATTTTGAAGGCCGGCTCTTTCAATTTCTTCTGGACAATCCTGAACGCTACCGTATTCTTGACGGAAACCAAACCCGCTGGAACGAATTCCTGAGCTGGCTTTACCCGCGCCTTGCCCGTGCCATTGACCTGTACCGTGATCTGGGCTCGTCCTTTGATGCCTATATCACCGCTCTTGTTCACGGCGCGGCAAAGGAATACCGCTGCAGGGAAGCGGATCACCGCATAACCGAGTATGCCTGCTGGCAGGCCAGGGCACAGGACATGTGTGTCTGCGAAAGCGAGAGCGAGTACCCTGAGTACCGCAACGATATTTCCATTCCCAGCGGCATCAAGCCGCGGCAGATTCTCATGCTGCTTCTGAAATCCTATTATTTTGTTTCTGATGAATTGGTAAACCGCGCGGCCCCGGCCATAGGCATGGAAGCACAGAGCATCATGAAAATGATTGATGAACTGAGAACACTGCGCTGTGAAAAAGAAACTGAAATCCTGAACCTTCGTGACAGGCTGTACTGCCAGCACTACCGCTGCCTGGCCTATGAAAAGCGGATGCACGCCGCCCAGTCAGGAACGGACTACCGCAAAAAAATGGAAGACCGCTATGAACGGGCGCGGCGAAGGTTTTATTCCATGAAAAAGCGCCTGGGCAGAATGAGGACTGACGCCTCCAACCGGATGATAGCCAGCGTGATTGGCATCCCCAAAGGAACTGTAGACTCAAACCTTTTCGCCATAAAGCACTATATGGCTTCCCGCACGGATCAGGTTGTATAATGAAGCATGCTCAGTTACCAACACGGCTTTCATGCCGGAAATGCCGCTGATGTGCTTAAACATTCTCTCCTGCACTTCTGCCTTTCCTACCTCAAGAAAAAGGAAAAGCCCCTGCTCTGCGTGGACACCCACGCCGGGGCAGGGCTTTACGATCTTGCCGGAACAGGCGCAAACCGGGAATGGGAAAAAGGCCTGGGCTTGCTGCTGCAATCAAGGGAAGCCCCGCCTGTCATGATTGCAGCTTATGTAAGGCTCTGCGGCGACAGGCACTCTTACCCCGGTTCGCCGCTCATCATGGCAAAGGGCTTAAAGAAGGGGGACAGGCTTGTTTGCTTTGAGCTGCATCCACGCGAGGCGGAATCGCTTAAATCCTCCCTGGCGGAAATCCATGGCACGGGAAAACCAGGCATCGAAGTGCGCCGGGAAGACGGGCCGGCCGGCCTAAAGTCGCTCCTCCCGCCCCCTTCCCGGCGGGCCCTTGTTCACATCGACCCTTCCTGGGAAGAACAAAGCGAATACGAAAGCATACCCCGTGCCATTCAATCCGCCCTCAAGCGTTTTCCTGAAGGGACTTTTATCATCTGGTATCCCCTGCTTGCCCTGCCCAAAGAAAAAACCGCCGCCCCCCTGCCGGATACCCTCTTTGCGTTGTCAGACAGCAAACGCTGCCGCGCGGAACTTTGCACGGGCACAGCGGAAAGTTCCCCGCGGGGGATGTACGGCAGCGGGCTTGTGGTTTTTAACCCGCCCTGGACGCTCCGCGCGGCGCTGGAGGAAACGCTGCCTTACCTGGCGGGGGTTTTGGGGCAAGGGGAGTGGCGGCTTGAGTGGGAGGGGTGAGAGAGAGGAATTTGGGTTCCAGTCGTTGGTTCCTGTCAACTCCTTCCACCCCGCCTGCAGCAATGCTTGATTTCGCCTTTATTATTGATCTACCACGAACCACACAAACTTGTAATTCGCCAGCTTTTCATTTTTCGTGAGTGTTTGTGCTGTTCGTGGTTATAAATTCTTCATTCGTGATAGTTTATGGAAAAAAACGCGGTTTTTGCGTTTTAAAAAGAAGTACGGAGAGAGAGGGATTTGAACCCTCGGTACCCTTCCGGGTACATACGACTTCCAATCGTACACCTTCGGCCGCTCGGTCATCTCTCCAAAAAACACACAACTACTGGCTTGTAGTGGCAGGAAACAGCAGAAAGATGTTTCCCGCTGTGGTTCCCGTCTCGGAGCAGGGGGGATTCGAACCCCCGGAGCCCTTGCGAGCTCAATGGTTTTCGAAACCATCTCCTTCAACCACTCGGACACCG
>Ga0209755_10008760_pt1 | contig 10756 bp, 8 predicted proteins | sample TergutCo191P1_FD_187301 | JGI IMG/M metagenome (GOLD analysis project Ga0209755, IMG submission 187301) | Cornitermes sp. P1 segment gut microbial communities from Petit-Saut dam, French Guiana - Co191P1 (SPAdes) (version 2) | ecosystem: Host-associated > Arthropoda: Insects > Digestive system >... | reverse complement strand
CCAATTTCTGCTGTCTGCGCTATTTCGCGCGAGGCGATGGCGACGCTGCGGCCCGTTCTTGTTTCGTTTGTTCCCGGCTTTGCCGCTTCTATCACAAGTTCCCTGTTTTCCATTATGCCAGAGAGCCTAAGCGCGAATACACAGGAGTTTTCCGCGGCGCCTATCACAAGCCTTCCTGTCTCATATCCGGGATAACCTGCCTGAATTACAACCTGTCTGTTATCGGGCGCCTGTATTACCGCTTTTCCGTCTTCGCCGCATATATGCTCGCCACCGTCCCAGCTGCGGATCACGGCTCCTTCCAGCGGAAGATCCAAATCCTGATCTATAACGGTTACGCTGATATCCCGCGCGTGGAGCAGAACAGCGGAAAAAAGCGGAGGGAACAATATTAAATATTTTAATAATTTCAAGTTCATCCGGGCAGTTGTTAAAAATTATTTTGTTAACGGGAATGAAAACTTGAATGTAAGTCCTGTATCTGTCGAGTTAACGCCGATATTGCCCTTGTATTCCTTAACCAAATCCCTGACATAGCTCAGGCCTACTCCTCTGCCGGCGGCCATGCCGGTATCATCGGCGGTGGAAAATTCAGGAGAGAAAATGCAGTTTAGAAGGACCTTCCTGTCCGCCGGTTTATCCGGATTTTTTTCAAGATATTTTTTTTCAATTTTTTTCCAGTCAAGTCCGGCTCCATCATCCGCAAAGGAAACCACAGCTTTGCCTTCGGCGTTTTTTACGCTGAATGATAAAAGGCCGCAGGGATTTTTATTTTTCTGAATTCTGACTTCTTCCGTTTCTATGCCGTGGTAGACGGAATTCCTTACGCACTGGTTTAATATATCCCTTATTGGCTTGCGCAATTTTGATTCCAGTATGCCTATATCTATCTGCTCCGCTTTTACTTTCACTTTTTTATTGAGTTCTTCCGCGAGTCTTTGCGCCGCTTTGTTCAGAGAGTTTACAAGTATCGTATCCATCTGATTTGTGGTTTTATATGCGTTTATTTTCTTTGTTATGGCAATATATGAATCCATTTCCTGCATGAATGATTCTATTCTGACAGTTAAAACAAGAACGTCATTCGTAAAAACCCTTTCCTTGCCGGATATGGTTTTTATATTATCTTCCAGAACATGAAGTTTTTTGGCAAGGCTTTCAAGATCAAGAATCATGGCGTTTGATTTTATGGCGTGAACATACTGGAAAATTCTTGTGACAACCTGCTTTTCGTCCAGGGTTTGATCCTTTAAAAGCGCGTTAATGCTGTTAAAATTTATTTCTGTATCTTCTACAAAGGTCTGAAAAACCAGAGGATCGATCTTGATAACATCGAACATGTTCTTCATTTCAACTTCCTGGGCTTCCTTCTGGGCCTGAAGTTCGTTTTCTATTTCTTTCTCTCTTGATATATCCTGAATAATCCCTATAACGACAGCTCCGGACGCTCCTTTTACAACATCGGCATCCCTGCTGACAATTCCGTTCTGATCAATCTCCTCTATAGGCTCGATCAGCTGGAATCTTGTGCCAAGGAATTTGGTGCGGTCATTTATCTTATACTCGAATTCCGCGATGGGGTTGGCTCCTTCCAGCACTTTCGCGCTTTTTTCCTTGTTGAAGACCATGTTGAAATAGCCTTTCATTATCAGAAGCTGTTTTGAATCAAACGAGCCGCTGAGGATGTCAAGAAAATTTTTGCCCGTAAGATCCGAGTCGTAATAGGAAAGAATCGAGACAAGAGGACGTGAAAATTGAGGAAGTATGTTGAGGTTTTTATCCATCAGGAAAATGCCCTGGTTGATGTTGTCCTTCATTGTCTGAATGATGTCTTTTTCCTGCGAGAGCTCGGCTTTTAACTCTTTTTCCTTGCGGTCTTTTAACATGCTGATTCTTTCGTAAATTATCGAAAGGCTGGCGATAAGAACATAAGCTCCCAGAAATCTTATTTTAATTTCGTCAGGGGGCTCTACCGGCGACAGCGGGGTATACATAAACGCGATGGAAACGCCAAGAACGATTATTGATTCTATTACGCCGATTGCCATCTGGCACAGGAAGATGACTATCGGCGGAAATGAAAAAATCCAAATCGCGGCCCAAAGATTTAAATCGCCAAGATATAAAAGATAACAGCAGTAAGCGCCGAAAACCGTAACAGGAAAAACCGGAATGTATTTGAGAGGAACTTTTGAACGGATTAAAATAAGCGACAATACGCACAAAAACGCGATGCCAAAGTCGATTGCCGTTCTGGTTATATCGGTGCTCATCAATGTGATGCCAAGAATTACAAGCGGGAATGTGGCGACCAGGAAAATCCAGTTCATGGTCATGTACCTTACCTGCTCGTTAACATCACTTAACTGGGAATAACGGCTGCCAAGAAAAACCGCGCGCAGAAGTTTATTGGCTTTGCTGTCTCTCATTTTAACTGCTCCACCGCGACAGAAAGGCACATTTCCTGATCATCGAACAGCGTAAAGGGAATGCAGATAATTCTTGCCTTGTCGGACGGCCATATTATCGAATGCGCTTTACCCTTGATAATGGACGGCATGGTAATTTTTATGCGGTGTTTTTTTTCAAAAACATTTTTGACATTCCCGACAATAATATTTATTATTTCACCTAACGCATCCGTGACTTCCTTGTCGATGCTTGTATGCTCCCTGCCTGTAAGCGCGCCGGTAATCTTGAAAGCGGCAGTTTCCTTAAGGGATATCGCGACCGCGCCGTCCGCTTCGCCGGAAAGTCCGATAACGCCGGATATATCCCAGATTGCCTCGAATTCGTCCATTGAAATGAAAAAAGGGCGTCCGGATTTTATTTCGGTTCTGCATAAATCGCGGAAAACATTTTCGGTTCCGTCTATGAAAGGCTGAATGAACTGTTCCATTTTATTACCTCGTTATTCCCAAAATTTCCTTCACTTTTTCCCTGAAAACCTTGTCGCGGACAGGTTTTACTATATAGTCGGTAGCTCCGCTCTGGAGCGCTTCAATTACGCTGAATCTTCCGCTTTCCGAGGTTACCATAACAACCGGCAGATTTTTATACTGCGGCATGCCTCTTACCGTTTTCAGGAATTCAATGCCGTCCATTCCCGGCATATTCCAGTCCAGAAACACAATATTTACAGGATTGCTTTCCAGCAGCTTCAGCGCCTGTCTGCCGTTTTCCGCTTCAATGCATAGAAAAGGAATCTTCATCTCCGCGAAGGTGTTTTTAACAATATTTCTCATAATTTGGCTGTCATCTACCACCAAAATTTGCGTCATACCCCGTTCTCACTCCTTTGCCTAAAAGAAAATTATAATATATTTTGATAAATTGTCAATGAGTAAATACTTTGCTTCTATAGGCACTGTCACGGGTGAAAACACGGCATAAGTTTCAGTTTATGCAGATTGATTTTATGAAGCCTGTCGATTTTTTCCTTAGTCGCGGCGTCTTCGCAGACTCCCTCTCTTATGTACCTGTCCAGAACGCTGTAGGAAAAGCCGAGATTATCCTCGTCGCTTAATCCGGAAAGTCCGTCTTCCGGGATTTTTTCCGTCAATTTTAAAGGAAGGCCGAGTTCCGCTCCGATGGCTTTAACCTCCGCGACAGTTAACTGGGACAGAGGGCTGAAATCGCCCGCGCCGTCGCCGAATTTTGTGGAATAACCGACCCAGTCTTCGCTAAGGTTGCAGGTGTTAACAACGCGGCCGTTCTCTATCGCGGAAACGGCGTAAAGCGCCGTCATTCTGACTCTCGCGGGAATGTTGATGACAGCCTGCCTGTTAGCTGCAAGGCCGCTGTTTTTTATTTCTGCCAAAAGGGCGTCCACGGCGTCTTTAATGTTAATTGTTACGCTTCTTATGCCCAGATGATCAACAAGATCGCGCGAAAAGCCGATGTCATGCTGTTCGCCCTGCGGCATCAGCACTCCGAAAACGCGCCGCGCTCCGAGAGCCTGCGCGCACAGTGCGGCGGCGACCGAGCTGTCCTTGCCTCCGCTTATGCCTATTACCGCGCTGCAGTCAGGGCCGTTCCCGGCAAAATAATCCTGAATCCATTTGATCAATTCGTCTTTGGTTTTTACCGCGTCAAACATTTCCGTATCTCTCCTTAACTCAGTATAATCCTGAACGGGATTGCGGGCAAGCCGCCGCTGTTGAAAAGCTGCCTGTCTCTGGGGTTATCCGCCCACGCATAAAGTATCTTTTCCGGATTTTTTATCTCTGACAGATCTATACATAACATATCCGGTTTTACAATTTCAGCAGGAAGACGAATCTGTCCTTCGCCGCATATAACGCTTACATGAACAGTTTCTTGCGCGGTTAAACCGTCCGCGCAGTTGTCAAAGCGAATGTATAATTTTTTATCCGCGCCCGCATGGAAATTTTCACTGTTCACTTCTTTAATCACCGGGCCTGGAGATGAATTTTCCGCGCCGAATAAAATTTTATCGGCTGCAAGAAACAGGCGCTGTCCTACGCCTTTTTTATTTACAGGGTGCAAATCGTTCCATTCGCCCAATTCCAGAGCGGCGGCCATGCCTGTCGCGGGAAGTGAAAGAGGCGCTTTCTGGGCTTCCCTTATTCTTGCCCATGACGAGTTTTCATCGTTATCTGAAATTGCATTCCAAATTGGAAGCTGGACAAAAAAGAATGGCAGTTCTTCGCCGCCGTTTCTCCGTCTCCAGTCAATTATCATGGAGTTAATCAGTTCGGGGTATTCGTCTGTATTGAAACCGTTTGATTCGCCCTGATACCAGATAACACCCTTAAGCGGGTACTTTAAAACAGGCGCTATCATCGCGTTAAAGTTTCCAAAGGGGAGCCATTGAAAGAAAAATTCCGGGGGGCGGGTATTGCAGGTATACCCGATTTTATATTTCCATGTTCCTGAGAGTTCAATGGATTTGGACGGGTCATTTTTTATATAAAGACGGAAAGGTTTACCGCGGGTAACCTCTCCTTCGCCGTTATTAAAAACTGCCCTTATCACGATGCGGTTTTTTCCGTTTTGGAGAATGCCTTTTTTTAGGTTGTATTTCCTCGGCGGATAACGGTAGGCGGTATTTCCTGTTTCGATTCCGTTAATATAAACTGTGTCAGAATCGACGATTGTGCCAAGCCAGAGACTAGCTTCGTTGGACGCAATTTCTGATGGAGTCTCAATATCTTTTGCGAGCCAGATAACGCCGCCTTTCGCGGAGGTGTCTCCCTGACCTGACTCCGCGCCGAAAAAACCGCCGGGAAGGGTAATGCTATCCCATGATGAAATATCGGTATCAGGATTTTTCCAGTTATTAAAAAAACCCTGATCATTTAAGGCAAGGTTTTTTTCCCAATTTTGAATTTCGGCGGCGTTTTTTTCTTTAGTTTCCGCACGTTTTGCGCTTTCACAGTACTGCCGCCCTTGTGCGATTTTTGCCGGAAAACCGGCCAGCGCCTGTTCGCTCATCCATGATTCAACCGGAGTGCCGCCCCATGCTGTCATTATTAAACCCACAGGGACGCGGCGCTTTTTATGCATTTCTTTCGCGAAAAACCAGGCGGTTCCTGAAAATTCCTTCAGGGTATCTGCCGACGCTTTTTGCCAGATGCCGCCTGAAAAATCATCGCGGACAGATGAAAAATACCATTCCTGAGGAACTTTAAACTGTCTGATAAGGGAGAAGTCCAAACAGTCTTTTTCGTTAACCGGATTTAATTGCTGGTTAACATTCTCCCATTCTTCGCTGTAATCGTCAAAAAGACGCTCCATTTGGAGCTCCATATTGCTCTGTCCGGCGCATAGCCACACATCGCCGCTGTATATATCCTGCATGGTTAAAATCCCGTCTTCCGAAAATATGTCCATTGTAAAAGGACCGCCAGAGCTGACAGGATCAAGCATTGTTAGAAATTTTCCTTCGGCGCTCTTTGATTTATAAGTTTTACCTAAAAATGTAACAGTTATCTTTTTACGGCTCCATACGGGAAAAGAAATGTCACGCTGTATAATAAGACCATTGCTTAAAAATGGCGATAATAAATTGTTCATTTTAAAACTCTGTATTCAACGCTGAGGATGCGAAAAATGGACGAATCAGGGTATAAACCGGCTAAAACCGGATTTTGCGCCATTTTATTCATTCTTTAATTATATCATTTTTCCGCGTTTTAGTGTAATATGTGATAACAGGAGAATGATGTTATGGCGTTTAAAATTCCTTTTTCCAAAGGGGTTAATTTTTCCAAATGGTTTGAATTTCCCAATGTAAAAGATATTCAATTTGGAAGGTATACGGAACAGGATTTTATCAATGTAAAAAGCCTTGGAGCGGATGTAATACGCGTTCCTGTCGCAGTGCATAATTTTACAGTAGACGGCAGGCACACGCTTGATCCCGCGCTGTTAAAATACCTTGACACCGCCGTTGACTGGGCGGAAAAACATCAAATGTATTTTATTCTTGATAACCATTCATTTCATCCCATTGAGCCTACGGATGTGAATATTGATAAAATACTTCTTCCCGTATGGGATCAGCTTGCCCGTCATTTTAAGGACAGAAGCGGTTATGTTATTTATGAGGTACTAAATGAGCCTCACGGGATTTCCGATGAAAGATGGGCGGAGATTCAGGGAGCGGCAATTGAAACTATCCGGGGTATTGATCAGAAACGCGCGATAATAGCCGGGGGAACAAATTTCAATTCAATCGAAAAATTATTTTCCATTCCCGAATATAAAGATCCAAATTTGATTTATACCTTTCATTATTATGATCCGCATATTTTTACGCATCAGGGCGCGTCATGGAACAAGCCGTCTTTGGCGCCGTTATCCGGTGTTCCTTTTCCCGCTGTCAAGGATCGCATTCCCAAACCGCATGAAAGTTTTGCCGGAACATGGGTGGAAAAATGCATTGAAAATTACATGAATGACGCGGATCCGGCAAAGATGAATCATTCCCTGGACAGGGCGCAGACTTTTTCCAAAGAAAGGGATGTACCGGTTTTTTGCGGGGAGTTCGGCGTATATATCATTCAAAGTCCGCCTGAAGATCGCGTAAAATGGTATGAATTTACTTGCGGCGCTCTTAACAAACGCGGCATTCCGTGGACTTGCTGGGATTATTTCGGCGGTTTTGGACTGTTCAAAAACATTAAAGCGAGGGATTTTGATACGGAACTTGACCGTGATATAGTGCGCGCGATGGGATTTAAATAGCGAGTAGTGTTGAGTGAAATATGCAGTTATCGGGAGAAATTTATTATGAAGATTTTATTTTTAATTGTGACTGTTATGCTTGCCGCGTGCAGTTCGACAGAACGTGACGTTTCGCGGACGCAGGAAACGCAGAGAATAGTTATCCCAAAAGAAACAGGGCCGGTGGACTCTGTTACGCGAAGCGCGCCTTTTACAAGAGGAGTTAATTTTTCCGGATGGTTTGAATCTTTCAGCGCCCAGTCAATACCGTTTACCAAATACAATGAGCAGGATTTCGCCAATGTGAAAAGCCTCGGCGCGGACGTTATACGTCTTCCAATCAGAATGCACAGCATGACAGGAGGAGCTCCCGATTATAAAATTGATCCGCTTTTAATCAAGTTTTTGGACATTGTAATTGATTGGGCGGAAAAACATGAAATCTATCTTATAATTGACAATCATTCGTTTGATCCTGTCGCAAAGACAAAAGACGATATAGATACGATTCTTGTTCCTGTCTGGGAACAGATAGCGCAGCGATATAAAGGAAAAAGCGATTATATCGTATATGAAATTCTGAACGAGCCGCACGGCATTTCAGATAAACGGTGGGGAGAAGTGCAGGGGCTTGCCATAGACGCGATTCGCAGACACGATCAGAAACATTCAATAATTGTCGGCGGGACGGATTTTAATTCAATCGGCAAATTGAACGCGATACCGGATTATTCAGATGATAATCTGATTTATACATTCCACTTTTACGATCCGTATCTTTTTACGCATCAGGGCGCGACATGGGGAGGACCTCCGCTGCTGACAAATCTCGCGGGCATCCCGTTTCCAGCCGATCGTAAACGAATGCCGAAAATACCGGATGAATTAAAAGGAACATGGATAGAAAATTCCTTAAGAGACAGCTATTATCTGGACGCTTCTCCCTCAAAGATGTACACTACGCTGAACAAAACGGTGGCTTTTTCAAAAGAGCGCAATGTTCCAATTTTCTGCGGAGAGTTCGGAGTTTACAGAGTTAACAGTCTGCCCGAAGATCGCGTCCGGTGGTACGAGTTTGTAACTGACGCGATGGAAAGACGAAACATTTCGCGGACAAGCTGGGATTACTTCGGAGGCTTTGGAATATTCAATACCGAAGACCGGGGGGATTTTCATTCTGACCTTAACGTTGAGGTTGTCGCGGCTTTGGGTTTTACGCCCGTAAAACAGACTCCGAAGGTTTTGGAACCGGTAAAGTCGGGTTTTATCATTTATGATGATTTTCCGGGCGGGAATGTTTCGGCAGGACACTGGGGAGATGATACCGATTTTAATTTGTATGACACGAACGCGGCGCAGGGAGATTTTGCTGTAAAGTGGGGAAACTCGGTTCAGTACAACATGTTCTGGTTCGGCTTTGACAATATCATGGATTTCAGCGCGTTATACGAAGAGAATTACAAACTTGTATTTTTTGCAAGAGCGGAAAAACCGGTCAAGTTTGACATACGTTTTGTAAATCCCGAAAGCGCGTCTTCCATCCCCTGGCGAATTCGTTACACAATTGACGAAAATGTTCTTCCGCCGGACGGAAAGTGGCACATTGTAAGCATACCTCTGAAGGAAATGTCGGAACACGGAGCCTGGATAAGCGCGAAGCAGGAATGGATCAATGGAAGGGGTGAATTTTCCTGGAAGAATATCAGGCAGATGGAAATTGTCGCGGAACATGGAAGCATGAAAGGTTTGTCCGTGTGGTTTGATTCAATGGAAATTAAACATTAGTAACGGAGTGGTTAGTCCATTCAATCGCGAGCTGACGCAGCTCCTGGGATGTGTTGCAGTGCAGTTTCAATTTAATATGTTCCTTGTGGGTGTCTATTGTCTTTGTGCTCAAATTGAATTTTGCCGCGATTTCTATGGTTCCGAATCCCTTGCCAATCATGGAAAACACCTGGAATTCCCTGTCGGAGAGTTTCCTTAAAGACGCTGTAAAATCTTTCAGGCCGCCCGCGTTTTCGCCTGTCATTGCCTGGAAAATGCGTTCTCTTTCATTCTCGCTTAAATATACCTTTCCGGAGATGACCATTTTTATTGCTTCCAGCACGGTTTCATGCGGAGCCGTTTTCATGACATACCCGCGCGCTCCAAGACGGAGAATTCGCTCGGAATAGTAACGCTCGTCGTGCATTGAAAGAATTAAAATGACAATATCAGGATTTAAAGATTTTAATTCTGATATTAAATCCATGCCGTTTTCTTCCCCAAGGTGAATTTCCATAATTACCAGTCTGGGTTTTTCCTTCTCGGCGAGTCTTAGAGCTTCGGCGGAATTCGCCGCTTCTCCCAGGACTGTAAAACCCGGAGCGCTTTCTATAAGTGAAGAGAGCCCTTTTCTGAAAAGAGGGTGATCGTCAACAATTAAAATCTTTATATTACCGCTTCTGGGCATGAAAACTTACTATCCTTTTTTTCCTATGTTGATTATAGTACAATTTCCCTATAATACTTTATCAGCGTTTTTATATCAATAGCAGTCCACTGACGGACTGGAGGTTTTGCCGCTTAAAACGCGGTCTGCGCTCAGTTAATCTTATTGACTTTCCCGTAAAATGTGCTTACCGATTTTGGAGGCAGAGTTACGCTTGCCGTATTCGCGGATACTTTCTGCTTTCCAAGCGGTTTAAGATCTTCACTGCCGGAAGTCCGCCAGGATTCAAGCTCCCTGAATGATGCGTCATTTAAATTCAATTTGATAACAGCGGCTGACGGCCTGTCATTAATTATCACTATCGCGATTTCTTCGGTGCCGGGATTTTTATAGGCACTTGAATATACTCTTGAAAGAGGGGAAACATCGCAGTCAATCCTGAACCATCCCGGACGTATAAAACGTGAGTACTGTCCAATCGTGAAAAGCCGCTTTGACGTAATGATTATGTCATCATCAACCCGGACAAGGCTTGCGGGAAAACTTATATCCGCGTTGTTTGTCCACAGCCACCAGTAAAGAAACGCGTTAATCTGCGCCAGTGTAAAATCATGATGAATCATTCTCGCGTAATACAGGCCGTTTTCAATTCCCTCACCGGCGGGAAGATTCGGGCCTGAACCGCTTACTTCCGTCTGCCAGTAGCGTTTGCCGGAAGAGATTATGCCGGGGTGTTTTATCGCTCCGGCTCTGAATGAGCTGTCGTACGCGCCGTTGTACTGGTGAAGCGCGATATGTGTCAGCGTTTTTTCGGATCGCTCATCGTCAAGTGACGGTTTAATCAGTTCATTGAAGTTAACGTTAAAATTTTCATATTCGGGAGCCATTACCGCAAGGCCTCCTTCTCCGGGAATAATGTCTTTCCTCGGGAAACGGGACGCGATTGTTACCAGGAAATCGCGGATATCCTCTCCGTTCCAGTACGCAGATTCATAATCGACCTTATAGTTTGGCTCATTCTGCACGGAGAGAATGTCCAAAGGCGCGCCCATCATCGCCTTGAAATCTTTCGCGTAATCCGCCAGAAGATCGGCGTAATCCTCATATTTGTCCCTTTTCAGCCTTCCCCAAATA
>Ga0209755_10008759_pt1 | contig 10761 bp, 8 predicted proteins | sample TergutCo191P1_FD_187301 | JGI IMG/M metagenome (GOLD analysis project Ga0209755, IMG submission 187301) | Cornitermes sp. P1 segment gut microbial communities from Petit-Saut dam, French Guiana - Co191P1 (SPAdes) (version 2) | ecosystem: Host-associated > Arthropoda: Insects > Digestive system >... | reverse complement strand
TTGTACCTCTATGCTATTTAAATGCAGTGCACGCTAGTCCTAGCAGGATAAATTTAATACACTTTAAAGCTAACTGAAAATTACATTCAAAATTATTTAGTAAATACAGCAATTAATAGAAAATACAGTAGAACCCACATTTAAGATTCATGTGGGTGACACACTTTGTGTATACCTTAAATCAAGGGAAATCTTGAATGGGGTTGTGTCCAAATCAAACAGAGAATTACTGCTGTGTTTGCAAATCTACATTCACTCTATAAATTAAAGCAATTACAGTTTTCTTCAATCAATTTTGTATTAATATTTATTTTATGGGATGCTTATATGTAAATGGTTCCTGCCACTTTTTGGTCACTCACATACAAGCTGACTCTTGTCCAGCACATCGCTGCAACAGTTCACAACTAACTAGATACTACTTCACTGCCACTGTGCACATTCATGGCATTACACAACCCATACTGTGGAATCTACCTGAGGCTACAAAATGATATACAGATGGAATTTTTGCATCTGAAATGTGGGAAAAAACCTAAATTGAGAAAAATTATAAACACTTATATGGGGGTTTGGCCTTAACCCTTTAAAGTCTAACGTCCACTATAGTAGCATCTCCTAGTAATGTCAGAAACACTAATGTCTACTTTAGTGGACCTTCGTTTGGCAACGCTGACAGCCCTCTCTTTCTATCTGACTGCACAATGTCTCAACACTGAATCACTCATGAAGCAGTCCTGTGTCATATTTGTGTGTAAGCTCTTAGTCACCTACCAAAGAGACCCTAATTAGCCATGAATGCGTGTCATAAGTCTTGAAAACATACTGTGCAGTTAGTCACGTCTTGCATTTAGTAAACGGACTGGAATGGTTTGGTAATAAAACTTTTGGGTATACTAACAGGCAGCTGAGTAACAGTTCTTAGGTTGGGAAAGGGTACATTATACCTGATCTATGCATTATACCACCAAGCAGCTTGCAGAATTTCGACTTCATTCAATAGAGATTTTGCTGTTTGAAGAGTTAGCTGTACTGAAGTTTTGTTGGCAACGTGGTGATGTTTCGTGCGCGAAAAGAGCTCGTGTGCTGTCTCGAAATTAAGTACAAGAAATCATAATGGATTCAGACAGCAATGAGGATAAATATCATGCAACATGAGTCGAAGGATGAAGAGGAGCCACGCCCACCTTCACAATGGTCTTCCCTTTCACAGCCTCCAAGTCCAGATTATTCCACCAGCAGCTCTGAAGATGAGGATGATGTTGGTAATGTGCCAGGTCAACAGCCACAACCCTCTCAGTGGACACTGCCCCCTAAACCCCGAAGGCATTTAGTGCACAACTTTATTGGGGCCCCCAATGGGAAAAGCAGTGAAGCTGCACACATAACCCCAGAGTCCACTCCACTTAGCGTCCTCCTGCTGTTCTTCGCAGAAATTGTTACTTTGTTGGTTGTGGAGACGAATCACTACTACCACCAGATCTTAGACAATTTTGAAGACAGACCTTCTCCCCAGCGTGAGGTGACAGAAGCAGAAATGTTTTCGTTTTTGGCTCTGACATTACAGTTGGGACATACAGTTCAAGACAGACTGAAGGACTACTGGATGAAAATGGAACAGTTCCGCACTCCATTCTATGGACAAACAATGGCATGTGCTAGGTATTGTCACATACTATGCTTTCTACATTTCATGGACAATAACAGGAATGGAGTTGACAGGACAGATGACAGACTGGAAAATACGAGACTTGTTTGAAATTATAAGGATGAACTTTTCAAAATTTTACAACCCTTCCGAACATTTGGCAGTAGATGAAGTCATTGTGAAATTCAAGGGAAGGGTACTATTCAAACAGTACATCCCAAAAAAACGCAAAAATTTCGGCATCAAAATGTCCAAACTATGCAACTCTACTGGATATACATATGACATGAATGTTTACCTCGGTAAAGACAGACAAAGGGCGGCACAACACCTGACAGCAACCCACGCTACAGTGACTAATCTGACAAGGGGTGTAGGAGGATTTGGCCATAAACTGTATATGGACAACTTCTTTTCCTTCCCTGACCTGTTTGATGACTTGGCCCAGAAAAAAATTTCTTGTTGTGGGACTGTGAGACTATATATAAAAGGGCATGCCCAAGGACCTCAAACCCAAGACACTGAGACTGAAACGTGGTGACTTGATGGCTGTGGTGTGGAAGGACAAGAGACGTGTGCCTCCTGACAAACATTCACGATCCACCCAGAGAAGGCAATTATTGCGATGAACATGGGAACATGATAAAGCCGGCAATTGTGGCGGACTATAACCGTCACATGGGGCATGTTGATAATGCAGATAGGATGGCCAATAGCTACACGGCCAGCCGTCGAACATGGAAGTGGACAAAAAAGCTCTTTTTCTACCTGTTGGACCTGGCCATTGTCAACAGTTACATCCTTTTATCTTCATGTGGTGGGAAGAAAATCTCACACAGATTTTCGACTCACCCTTATCAGAGAGATGCTGGCACAGTCTGGGCATGAGCCATGACCATCCATGCCTGTAGGGAGACCAGCCTCAGCTTCTAATAACACCAGAAGACTGGACACACGTCACAATAAGCACTGGTCTGCCCGCAGTAACACAAACGGTGATGTCGCGTGTGTTCAGTGGGGAGGCGTGAAGTGAACGGTGATATTCAGATGTGTCAAGTGTGACGTGGCGCTTTGTGTTGATTGAAACTGTTTTGAAGATTACCATACAAAGACCAACTTGTAAGACATCTATTTGTCCGTCCTCCATACAAACAGTTGAAGCCTCGACCACAATGTAAATAAAAGAACATGGATATTTACAAGTTTGTTGAGAAACTTATCTTCGCCATTACGCAGTAAGGAAATTACAGAATTTTTAAGGCATTCTGAGCAATGTGTTTCCTTCCCCACAAAATGTTTCACAAATTTATCCCACTTAGTTCTTGAAATATTCAGGTTTTTCAAATATCATGCACAAAATTTAAATACCCCACAGAAAAATTTGGCAAGCTGGGACTTAGTTAGGATTTAACTCGGCGTTTAAAGGGTTAACCACAAAAAACTAACCTAAATGCAGGAAGATCTTATCTCAACAAAAATTAAATTGGCACTGCACAAATAAGACACTTTCCAGGATTAGCCTTTATTTCCTTGTAAATGATAAGAATTATATATGTTAGCAGTGATGCAAGATTTACTAAGTAGCAGACATCTCTCACTCTCAAGATGTACTGCCCACCAAACCCATGTTCACAATCCACTACAGTTGACTATCATGTGAACATGGCAACAGAGGGTTGTGTGATGCTGCATAAGAGGCTGCTTGGCGCTGAGTGACAAGTATTCACACATCTATGTTACACTGCTAAAATGGTGAAAACACAGTGCAGAGGGTTGCTGTGGACAAAATATCTTGATGTGAGACTTGGGAACCTTTATTTCAAAGAATGCTGTAAGGACTATTACAGTTTTAGATAAAATAAGGCAATTATTGGGATTTTCAGAGCTGAAACTCTTACTGAGAGGACTGGGTGTACAAGAGATGAAGGTCTCAATAATAACAGGTAAGCACTTAAATGTGTTGCGTGAGTTTATGATCAACTTAAAAATGTACAACTTGTTCCAGTATCTGTTGTTCTAGAACTATGTATGTGTTGAAAACACTAATAAGACACCAAGCAGCTACACACCACAACATAAGCATGAACATCTAAATAGAAAATTCAGTGTCAGGTTATTTCAAGACACTTTTATGAAAAATACTTTTAACTGTACACAAGTGTGGTAATATAATGCATGGTGTGCAAGCTGGATTTCTAGTATTGTACAGAGAAACAAGGAAACAGGACAAGAGCCAAGTGGGCAGTTCTATTTCCTTTCCCTCTTTCTAGGTATTTTACACATCTTTCTGTAGTTACATGATTAATGAAAAATTACCAGATAAAACTACAAGACGTTTCCCAATCATGAATTTTTAAATAAGTCCAATGAAAACTTTGCAAAAACCATCTGATGTCCAGTTTCTTAACATTTTCTGCCACTTTTCATTACCATAAAAATTATCCAAGGGCATGAGATAGAGACTAGACAGCACCATCTACATCATTACACTGGGAGTATTATATATGTATATACTCTGCACTTCAAATTTAGTAAGAAATCTCTGCAGTCCCAAGTTAATATATACCTAATGTTCAATTACACAATCACGATCAAAGTGAATCAAACCACAAACTGCCATCACTAAAAGAATATAATTAGGAAAATCTAATTTGGAATTATGAACAAACTGTATGTGGTGTTAGAATGATGAGAGGGGACAAATTATAAAATGCATACCAGGTATTAGGTCATTTTTATAAATTGCACAGGTCTATTAATTACAGTATGTTTGTTCTATTTAAGAACAGTCAGCATTAATTTGGATTCTGCAGCTTCACACAATTACAGGATATTAAGTGCCAAACATGATATCAATGACTGAAGTTATTTTTTAGCCCAGTTTTGACACATGATATCCTTCATTAAAACATGAGTTCAAAAGCATTAGGACACAAATGCAACCGAATTACAAGCCCAGATTTAATCACGCTACCAAACTTCTCCATCATTTCCCAACTAATAATTTCGGTCGGTATAATATGACTTACGCCATTGTAAACGGCCTGCACTGAGCAGTTACAAAGTTATGTAACTGATCAAGAAATTCCTTGGTTTTATGGATCCCCAATATATATGTGTATATCTTCTACACAGTTTATGCCTTTACTCTTCTTCAGTAATCTGGTAGCCCATTTGCATCTCTTGATATTAATGAAAGTATTAACCGTACGAGTACTCCACTTCTCTGATGAGTTCCTCATATAATACACTACAGAGCATCAATCTTGCGCTTATAAACATCTAGAAAACCTTCAAGACAGCTTCAAGAGTACCCATCTGTCCACATGTGGAAGCTGTTAACTCAGGCAGACGAAAAAGCGAAGTATTTACACATCTTCTTACGAATGGTAGCATTTCTATACAGTATATAAGATGCACTATTTCACAAAAATAATAAACATCTTGTACTTTTTAATGTTCTCGATGATATGGCAATCACTGAAGAATGAATCATCCTCACATTGGCATTGAATTTGCTGCAACAAGGAAACATTTTATTACATATGCAAGCAGTATGAATTAATATGTTTGTAGGGGCATTAAAAAGTAAATTTAAATTTCAGAGATACATAAGAACTCACAAATTGCAATAAATTTTAACTTCCACAAAAAGCATTTGCCATCCAACTAAACGGTAGTTAGAACACACTCTTTTAAAGTAAGCTTGCTTTTACATAACCAATGCAAGAGGTCATTTCTGATAGTAAGCTGCTGAAATATATATGTTTTACCACAACTTAAATATAACAATGTGACAGATATGATGACCCATGTTCATACAGCACTTTTCATTCAAAGACAACAAATAATTACCTGAAATTTGGCACATTTGTCAAGGGACACTGTATACATCTACCCACATCCTGCACAAAACAAAACCCTCCTGAAAAAAATAACAAACCTTCTGTTTTGGTGGCACATTCTATTATCTGTACCAAACACCTTCCAAATTCTTCAATGATGAAGCGTTCTGCCTCCTCCTCACTACTATCCAAGCGTTCTGCTTCCTCTGCCTGTGCCAGCAAGCACAGACATGTGGCATTAAGCACCTCTTGTGTCATGAAGTTAAATGGTTGCCTACATTACAGAAACAAAGATTAGAATTCTGATAGTGAATGGACTGTATGGCACATTTGAACTTGTCATAATTTATGTTGGTTGTAATGATTCTTGTACGTCTTTTTATTTATCCTGTCATCTATGACTTGGTATTCCAATTGGTTACCCCATTTAAATATAGAGTGTGTAGTGTTCTGCCTATCACCTTGATATTCTGACAGATGATCAATGCCATTATCTCTATAAACATTTCCACTTACAGTTCCCTATGATAAGAATGATGTTAACAGATGCTTGTTTAAACTCTCCTCTAAGAGTTGTAACTAAATACCAATGTTACTACAAAGGAAACTCTATTAGGTATACAATAATGATTGTTAACCTTTCACAGTTACAACACTGATCTGTCACTCTCATACTGCAGCACATACAGATATCAGATTAAAAGAATATGCATGCCTCATATCATAGATATAATGACAGGTGCTGATTCAGACATCTTTAGGCTACATTTTAAACCATTCTCTCAATAAATAATGCTCTTTTCTCACAACCACAAGGAACCACAGCTTCTTGTTTTCAGGTGTGACACACATTCAGAAACTACTGGGGGCATCAACCCATCAGGTAATTACCTATGAGTTACATTTGTACAAGGCTGCAAATCCCAATGTGAGGATAGCAGATGTATAAGGAAAACCTGACTGTTGATTTCATACTGATGGCCTTTCACACCTAACACTTGAGATTTTTTTTTCATTCATTTCTAGATGAACATAGTTACACAGACAAGGAAGATAATGAAATGTTCAGCACATAAGTTTCAAAATCCACTTCCCTGCACAGAACATGATGTAAATTACAACTGAAACATAAATTCTACAGAAATACACAAACTACTTCAAACACATCTGCTGTCAAACATATCACAGGTTGTGGGTATCCATGGTACTGCACAGTTGTACATGTATGCACATGTACATGTTAAATATTTTACTGCAGTATTTTCAGAGGGTACAATGAAGGACAGAGTTAAGTTTATGTAATTCATATAATTCCGTCTATAAAAGAGACCTGAGCTGTATTTCAAAATCTAAACATGAGGAGATCCACAGCAGACCATATGAATTCATAAGACTACTTCAAGCAATAACATGGCCTTGGGCTGCAAGATTTTGTACAGTACATATGTGGATGAATAAACATGGTGGTGAACACATGATATTTTGGATACCTTGTTTCCATTAAATTTAAAAATAAATTAAAAGGCTAATGTCTCAGGTAATAAGATCATTTGCCTAACACAACATAAAACAGTTAACACAAAAATGAAGTAGCTAACCTAACAGTACTTTTGTAATAACATAAAGTACAAATTTGGTAGTAATAAAAAAGTAAAGTTCATCCTATAACCTTCCATGAAGGCACAAAGGAGGAGCAGAAGTGTAGCTCTACTCTCTCTTTAACCTTGGTGCTGCATGGGGTTGGGTGGTTAATGCCACACCCCAACCACTTCACCCCAGGGAATGATCCAGTACCCACTGTACAGGAGGCTGGTGGGCTCCAGGGCCAGTCTGGATGGACGCTGAATTTCTCACCTCATGTGAGCTTCAATCCCCTAACCATCCAGCCTGCAGCAAGCTGCTATACCAGATACTCTAACCTGGCTAAATTTCGTTGTAATATAAACTACTATATTAAAATCTACTGAGAATTGTCTTTAAAAACAATGATGAAAACAAAATTATTATCTACAGAATTGTGCCTCTACCTTGCTCCACCCTGTGGCGGTGGTGGCGGTCGGAAAGCAATATCCTGAATTTGGGCTGACAGTTTGTTTTTAATGGCCGTCTGCTGCTGAACACGTACTTCAGCGGCTTCTGCTAAATCTCGTAATGTATTCTTGTCACAGCTCTCTTCCACATTCCGGCAACCCACACATTTACAGTTATTGGAACAAGGTATCTTTGCCTGAAAATAACAGTGTTGTTTATAAAACAACCAAGACATATCCACCTTGCAGTCACATGTTTTTAGCAACACTTTGCTTGTACTTTTTAATAAAAATATATTTGGTTTTACTTTGAGAACATCATCACAGCCACAGTTTTTCAGACTTCGCGTGGGCGTTTATGTTTCTGAAACGCAGTGATTCTGAATATAAATTGTGTCAAATTCAACTGTGGTTATAAAGTCAAAATAAGAGCTGGATTTTTAAGAATGACTCTATTTATTTGTATATGAAGGTGCAAATATTCACGCTTTATGAAATCTTGCCTTCTTACATTAGTCCACTGTCATCATCATCATCATTGCTAATAATATTACATGACAGCAGGCTATCTACGTTTGCCTGGGGATGGGTGGAATAGTATGGGTTGAAAATACAGCAACTGAGTTTGAGGGTAGAACATAAATTATGAGCACTTGGGAAAATATTAGTACCTAAGCAAGGCAGGGTGTTCAGCAACACACACAGTTAAGAATTTGCTGAAAATAAATATGCAGAAAACAAAGTTATCATGTACTGCACATCTCAAGTTAAAAATCATATAGTACACAAAATTGCAAGGTAATAGGATACCTTCAAGGCATTGTAGTCCACTTCGTACAGTAAACATGATACATAAATTGAGAAGCCAAGACAAAAATAGGTCAGAGAAGAACAAATGCTCTTTTTGTAAGCATACTCTGAAAGGGCCTGACTTAAAAGCACAGGTGAGGAATTGGATAACAAATACAGAAACAACTGAAGTTCTGTGTCTACAAAACTGACATTTTAAGCAAGAAGACAGGTGGTTTTACATGGCATCACCAATTTTGTTATGAGACATTCTTGGTGTTACATTTCCATGAAAAGGAATGGACTGTGGAACAAGAGAAAACTATGAGAGTCTTTCACGAAACATGGTATCAGTAACAGCCAGCACAGAATTGTAGATGCTTGAACCAGGTTAAGATTTTAGGGGATTTTATGACCAGTAGAAACTCCATACTGCACTGCCATTTTGTTTAGTAAGTATCTGTAAGTTTGAGCTTCAAATGTATATGAAACATTTCTCTAAATTTGTGGTCTTTGGTTTTTGGTCCATCTCACGCTGCAGAATGCATAATGCCTAAATATGAAAACCTGTCATTAAAAATTGTTCACTTTGAAAATAACAATACCTCATAACATTCACAATAATTCTTCAAACATCCAGAACGCTTGCAGTTACAGCCCTTGTTGTGTCGCCGCTCATCCCCCACAATACCTTTGCCAATTTTTGGCCTAAAAGCATTGGGATTCCTTTCAAGGCAAGACTTAATCGCTCTCTGACGATCTTCCTCATGTTCCAAATTATTAAAACAATTATTACAATTACACATATGGCAGAATTCACCATTGGCAAAGCAGTCACAATATCTGGAAAACAAACAAGAGAAGAGCAGTCAATACATTATAATTATTTAGCACATGAAAGTTAATGTAAACATAAAATTCAGCCATGGATACCCGAAATATTTGTCACAGCAAATCCTCATTACTACAAATGCAGGAAAAAAGTGCTCTCATTTTCAGTTATTTTTGTCTTCAAATCACCAATGCCCACATCAAAATCCCGTATCATAAGTTCAGACATTCTAATTCATACCATTATTAGAGAAGTCAATTTTATGACAATTTCATATTGAGGTGTTGCTGACCCTTTGGTGCCTACCACCAGTTATATTCGTCAAACAGTGCAATGCTCAAATACCAAATTATGGGCTAAGGTGACAGCATTTGATGGCCTTCCTTATGCAGATCTCATTAAAATTCTCATCATCTGCAGTTGCCATTAGGCATTTAATTCTGGTGCAATAGGGTTAACTGATACTTAGAACCAACTTAATGCACAAAAATACCTTCAGATCATAAAATACCACTTTGCTTTGTCATGAAGTAAAATTTAAGAAAGAATAAATGTAAGAACTAACAGCTACCCAAAGGAATAAAGTTATATTACATTTTTGAGATCACATATGAGAACACCACTGTCTGCACAAGGAGCATGTGTCATGGAGTTTCTGTCATGTTATTCTGAGTGGGGAAGTTAAACTGAGGATTATAATTTGCAGGAAAAGACTAGTACATGGGTCCAAGCACCACACAAAGGACACACAAATATCAGGTGCCAGAGTGAAAAAATTGAGTTTTCCAGGCAACATTGTGCCTAGGAACCATACATCTCTGGCCTAGTAATGTTGCATTTAAGGAAGAAGTACAATATATTGGGACCAGTGGGTAACAATAAAGAAAAGAGTGTGGGGGGGGGAGAAGGCAATAATAATTCCAAGTTCAGGTTGTACTGTGGACCTAGACTGGGCCATTATGGAAGGGTGGGAGAACAAAATCATGTTTATATTAAATAACTGTACCTCACAATATTACCCAAACAGGCAATACAATTCTTGTCATGTTGTGTTTTTACTGGATACATTTTACCTTCACTGCAGCAAACCAACTGTGTAGAACACCCAAGTCAGAATGCCCCATGTATTTTATTTACCTCCTACATATTACAGCCCAACTGGACCATTATCACGGAGATCAACACAAAATGACATACACATTAATTTAAAATGAAATTATAAAATACATGATTAAAGGCATGTTACGTTCCAGAAATATGTCAGGATCACATAAGGAGAGTTGCTATAAAATTGCTACTTAAAAATTAGATCAGCACCACTGACGTACGTCTTGGTAAAGTAATAACAAAAGATCAATCCTGGACCAACTGCCTAGTCAGATAGCCTATACTACATTATTATGATCACTGGGGAACTGTGTTCAAATATCCATGTAAACATGAATGATTTAGATATATTTCCAGCCCTATTCAACCAAAGTCATATGGAACCTGCTGTATATCGTGACATCATACCAGTATAGTATTGGAAGCTTGATAGTAGTATCTGAGAAATTCTGTGGGTCATGTGTAGACAGGATCGAATGTGATTCTATTACTGCCTGATAGAATCACATT
>Ga0209755_10008758_pt1 | contig 10762 bp, 5 predicted proteins | sample TergutCo191P1_FD_187301 | JGI IMG/M metagenome (GOLD analysis project Ga0209755, IMG submission 187301) | Cornitermes sp. P1 segment gut microbial communities from Petit-Saut dam, French Guiana - Co191P1 (SPAdes) (version 2) | ecosystem: Host-associated > Arthropoda: Insects > Digestive system >... | reverse complement strand
CTCTCTCTCTCTCTCTCTCTCTCTCTCTCTCTCTCTCTCCCTCCCTCTCCATCCTTCCCACGTTACTTCCCCTGTTCCAATTCACCCCACACTGTCTCCTAAGTATGCAAGTCTGTCAAGGTAGGGTAACAAATCAGAAATTTCGAAGTGAAACTGCATTACGATTTTATGTTTGTCCGAATACAGCGCGAAATTTCCTTTCGAGGGTCTAATTGAAAAGCAATTCTACATAATATAAATGGTCTTCCATTCAGTGGTCTACCATCAATGTTAAAAAAGACCAGAATTTCCACACGAGTTACTTTTGTACAATGCTGGCTGAAACTACAATTTACTCTAATTGATTCTGAATATATGAACATCATTGGTGCCGCTGGACAACATAAGCGGATCGGGACAACGCAGCCGGTATAGGGAGTAGGCAACAAGTTGCCAGTTCGAAGAATCACGCTTCGTTTCCCAGCTGCGGCAAGAGATAGTTCTCGGACGTCTAGATCGCCTGGGGGCCCACCTAGCCTCCTACTCAACGTGTACTGTGGACACTTTCCCCGGGGAAAGGGCAGCCGGGGCGTGAAGCTGACCGCTCACCACTCAACCACTGCCAAGGTCAATAACGCATTCCCCTCTACATGTACTCCACCACATGCATTAATGGCTTGTAGAGGAACACACCGGCATTTAATTTGCTGGACCAAAGTACCCACCGCATTTTATATTGTCGAGCGCAGACTGTAATACAAACTTCCTTATCACATTTAAATTGTAAAGTTGTCGCAACATACAAAAATATTAATGTACATGGGCATTTTCAGTAGTAACTTCTAGGCACACAGCAAACTAAGTTTCGTTACCAATATTTGGAGAAGCATTAAAAAATGAAGCATGCTATATTCGGTCAAATGTGGTAAACACATGACGCTGGCGTTATAAAAAACGCAATAAAATTATAAAAAAGGAACATTAATTAAGCGCAAACCCGCCTTATCGACAATTTATCTGGTCCCACAACGAATGATATGTTCAAGGCCTGACTTGGCGAAATGCATGCATAGCCCGATATTCCGTGGTGAAATGGGGCACGAAATTAAGGTTGAAAACATTAAAAATTCAAAATATTTTGGCTTCAGCAACAACTGTAGCCGTGCACACGGGTACGCAACCGACATGACTTGGATATGCCAACTCGCGCGCACATATTCTGTGTGGGAACGCCTTCTAACGCAAACTCGTCTGAACCGCCACGGAGTTTGTTACAAGGGATTACTCCTTTCTGCTCAAAACCAAAAACTACGTTGCTGCTACCTCGGTTTTTAAGAAAACAGTAAGCGTAACAATGTCACTTTGCACGTCACGAAGATGTATGCCAGGTAAGGGGGTAAAGCTCCGCTCGTTCTAAACATCGACAATACATGGAGGCGAATCGTTAGCTCGACGCCTTGGCCGCTTTACCAGCGGTACTGTAAAGACTGTGTGGTTTCCAGTATGAAGCCCGCCTGGATTACAAAAAAAACCTCTTGCCCTACCGAAAATCGGACCACAAAGCCAACGAGTGTCCCGCCCGTAGCCTGGTCACTATGCCTACTGTGCTAACATGGTTAATATGACGTTAATGTTGCCGTACAGGAATGTGTATGTTACTGCATATTAACAAGACACGTTCGTGCCTTAGCAGGACACAAGAAACACAAATCAAGAACTCAGGAATATTCCGCAAAGCCAACATTGTTCGCAGAAGCCATTCAAACATGCACGCCATCACCTGTTTCTTGAATGAAACACGCTTATACGAGTAAATCAATCCTAGTCTTCAGTCGCCTAGAAAATGGCTGACTGCTACGAAGACAACCACAGAGAAAATGATATCGGAAATTACCTAACAGCCCTTCAGTTTCACGAAAATAGAAATGTTTTCACGAACTCTTGCCGTCTGCAGAAAACTGAAGGCCATCTCATGCGAGTCAAAATCAACTGTGGTTATTCAATTCAGTAAGGGCTGAAAACGCAAAAATTATTTCAATACAAAATGGACAATTTTGAACACCCTGTAAAAATGCGTTCGCAGGGCGTGAAGTGATAGGCCAAACTAGCTTGACAGTACGTCCGAAAAAGCATTGTATAGTCCCGGGCAAGTTGTCTGTGTTTCGCTGATTATGTACGTTAGCCAAGACAAAAAGAAAGACAGGAAGCATGATGCTAAAAGTATCTCCGGCTCGCTTGGTTGCTGACCACACCACGGTTGCGAAGTCCTATTTGGCACCAGCACAGCAGTTGAATGGTTTGCAGAATGCACAGAGCCCACAAAGAACATGGTACAAATTTCTTCCTCTAATATTGTATGAGGTGTTAAAATGGAATAATAAAGCCCTTCGTCAAATAGTAATGTTTAAAAAACCATAAGTGTACGTGTCACATGACTTACGGTTGCGTATTTTAAGCCGTGCTTAAAACAGTATACAAGATTACACAAGGCTCGCCATGTGTGACGCAAGAGTTCCGAAAGTTAAAAGCTAAACACACATGCAATTCGAAATATGTACCGGCAGCAAATTTAAACCATCAAAAATTACTCCATATACTCTTCGTTGCAGCTTAAGAAAGCACATGGCCAATCTTTTATCAGTGAAGACAATTGGAGGGAATCAGATGGAATGCAAAAATACAATTCTTGATTTCAAATTTTCGCCGTGTTCTGAACGTTGCATTCTTTCTTCTGGGTAATTCCCCGGCGTCTGAATTTTATATGCCGACGTTTCGCATTCTTTCTTCTGGGTAATTCCCCGGCGTCTGAATTTTATATGCCGACGTTTCGGAACACTGTCTATTCCATCTTCATAGGCCTATAAACATGGGACACTGTTCCGAAACGTCGGCATATAAAACTCAGCCGCCGGGGAATTACCCAGAAGAAAGCATACAAAAATACAATTGCTTAAATTTCAAGAATACTTGCACATAATTTTTGAAGGTAGGTGGATTTCCAAAAATTAAATTATCAATTACCTGAGAACGGTCTAAGATTCCCACCCAAATTCACAATCAATAAATACCGATACTAAAAATCAGGATGAGGGTGAAGATGACTTCTAACCATGTACAGCCAAGGCAGATGCAGTAACGACACAACTACATGCGTATTAACGGCATGCAAAACTAAGAAACACCCGTTTCATTCCGCAAACACGAAACGTTAGGGCAGGTATATGCCCTATGCAGTCAGTCTGAACTAACACTATTAAGATAAAGATTAGTCTTCCGGTATGCGATGCCGTGTAGCCGGCAAATACTGACGTATTAGATGAGCCTGTCGTCTGTGTATCTACCCCGGGAATGAAGGCAGCATGTTTCTCCAAAACGTCGGGGTACTTTATTTAACAAACCACATGGCGTCGTATCCCACCAGCACCCTCATAATCACCGCTGTGATAAAGTCAACAGCCTACTCACATCCGAGGGGGGACCCAAAAATAACCGGAATTATTTTTTTAAATATGGTTTATTTGGTTTTATACTATTGCAACTCTAGTCTCCTTCAAAGTACTCTCCTTTTGACTCGATACACTTGTACCGTTTTTCCTACTGCTGAAAACAATTCTGGAACTCTTCCGTGCTGATGTTGTTCAAGTCCTCCAGCGTTTTCTTCTTCACGTCGCTGACATCAGCAAAACGTTTCCCTTTCATCTGGCCTTTCATACGAAGGAACAGGAAAAGTCGCATGGCGCAAGGTTTGGTGAACAGGGAGGATGAGGGATAACCGTCATGCTGTTTTTCTGCCAAAAACTGCTGCACACTCAAGGCCGTGTGGACAGAGGCATTGTCGTGGTGAAGGAACCAATCATCGCTGCTACCACATTTCTGGTCGTTTTTTCCGTACACTATCGCGTAATCTTTTCAACGCCTTTAAATAAAATTGCTGATTCACAGTTTTTCCAGGAGGAACTAATTCCTTGTGCAAAATTCCGTTGGCATCAAAAATAATCAACATGATCTTAACATATGATCGAACCTGTCGGGCCCTTTTTGCTTTTGAGAATTAGGAGTTTTCCATTGGTTCGATGCCTGTTTTGTTTCCAGGTCGTAACCGTAGCACCAAGTCTCATCTCCTGTCACAACTTTAGAAAGAATATGTCGGTCATTTCCAACTTGTTCCCTTAAATCGTAACAAACATTCATTCAAACGACTGTTTTTTCTATCCTCTTTCAACGAATTTTGCGGAAACACGTTTCATATTTAAATCTTCCGTTAATACTCGCTGACATTAACTCAAAGACAATACAGTTATCTCGCAAATCTCATCTATGGTTTGACGACGATCTGCATTGATTGCGTTGCGAACGTTTTCAAGATTTTCATCATTCTGGCAGGCTGAAGGTCGGCCAAATCTTGGCTGGTCCTCACATGACATTTCACCCCCTTCGAAACGTGAATACCATTCGCACACCTAAATCTTATTTAAAGCTTCTTCCTTAAAAACTTCTTGCCGCATTCAGTTTCAGCAGCTGATTTCCCTAACAGAAAACAAAATTTCACGCCACTCTTTGGTCTTTATTATCGGCCATCATAAAAATCGCCGAACTACCTACAAGTACTTTGAAAAAAGGCCACAACAACAATAACCTAGATTGACGTCACGCAGCAGACTGCTAGAGCATTGTGTTAGCTCGCGACGCCTAGCGGCGCATCGTGCAACTACTACTTCGCGCGCCACATTTAAATTCCGGTCATTTTTGGGTCCCCCTCCTCGTACAAATATTAAATACCGGGACATACAAAGTAATTTATTTTCAATCCTAAAACAGCCTGCAAACAAATCCCTCAACCAAATTCATTATCTGTCCTTCATGAAGTTATTTTTGTGGTGGTGTGACACATTTAAGTGGATTCAACGGTCCAGAGAATCAACCGTTAAATACTTGGAACGTTTTGCTATAATGAGAATAATTTATGATGCCTACTTAGTCTGCCAGCTCTCTCGCCTCTTAAGAGACAAGACAGCACCTATTCTACAAATAGTTCCAAACAAGACGTTAACGAACACAATGACGCCGTGAGCTTTCTTCTGACAACGATGTATACATCGCTATATGGGCTGCACATGGTACACATCAGACCTCAACGTAGTGACCAATGACGTGTGGTAACGAGATTTGTATTCTGGTGTCGAAGAAATCGGTGTCAAGTGTCTATAGTCTGCAGGTGACAGCTTAATTGACGTCGGCGGTTACTACAAACCGCGAGCCAGCCACGCGTTGCTTTTAAGGGGTCAAAGGGGCTGGAAATCACTGGGCACCAGATCTTGATCGTAGGGAGGATGGTCCACAACCTGCCAGCCGCTACGCCGTATCCTTTGAACCCCCGAACAAATACCTATCTGACAAACGATTTGCATAAGACGCCGACGTAAATCATGCTATCACCTCCTCTCTACGCTTGACACCGACTTCTACGCCAGGATCCAAGCCTTGGTGTCACGGTGGGGCAAATGCTTAAATGTCAATGGTGACTACATGGAGGTCCGATCACTTCTATCTGCTACCAACATACTACATATAAATAGAAGCAGAATACAGTTCTCTGCATGACAGTGTTCCTTACTTTACTTTTTCGACTTGGAAATTAACCCACTGAAGACTTCAAGTGCATCGATTAGTATGAAGGTTTCCTGGTTATCCTGCTTGTTCTTCCGGTAAGAGTGCCATGCAGATGACAAATGACTATGGATTAATGGTTGAATTATACTGACAAGGGAAACCGAAGCACTCGGAGAAAAATCTGTTGAAGTACCACTTTGCCCACCACAAAACGAGCAACTAACGTGGGTAAAATGAAGCTCAGCAATCGCCTAGTACTCTTCTTCCGACCTTATCTGCAAATACCGGGGGAAGTACCTCAGATGAGGCCAGATGGATTCCTTCCACGTCCTACTGAATTCATTAAAAACCTAACTCCAAACATTCACTGAAGAGCTCTCAAGTATCTCCCCGAGAAAAATTTGTACTTCACTTGTGGCAGTGTCCCCATTTAGTATTTCGTAAGCTCTTGTCTGCGGAAGAATTAAGTTTTTGTACAGTTAGCAAAACGTGATCACTACCAACGTGTAAGTAAGTAGTGAGAACAAGAGTGGGCGGATGGATTTGAACGGGACGGAGGACGATACTTGTTCCTACTGGGTACACATGCAGTCAGTGATAAAAATGGCTGTTCACTAGGGAAGAATCGACAGATTTAAATTACCACACACAACTGCTGCAGCGTATGGGACTTGCGAACACGATTTAAATCCGACAGCTTTGCAAACCTCGGAGGTTGATCCACACCAACAAAATGGCGGATGTGTGAGGTTTGGGAATCTGAGTCACAACAAATTGGTGAATGCGTTAACTTCGAATAGTGGAGTCACAACAAATTGGTGAATGCGTGAACTTCGGATAGTGGGGTCACAACAAATTGGTGAATGCGTGAACTTCGGATATTGGGGTCACAACAAATTGGTGAATGCGTGAACTTCGGATATTGGGGTCACAACAAATTTCGGAGACAGGAGACATACGAACAACAAAATGGCGGATGTGTGAACACAGAAAATTGTAGGCCACGAACAAATAGGGCTTGAAATGCGTCGTGATAAATCTCTGACAAACGGTAACCAAATCATATTTATGAACACCAGACAACTATTTACACTAACGTATGGTATGAAAAAAATGCACACACATTGTATTTACCTGTATGTTGGATGCACGTGGCACAGCGGATAGCACTTCTCCTTCGTAATTAGCTAAGACACAGGTTCGAATCTCAGACCCCCCCTTATTGGCTCTCCTACCCGAGCTCGTATGTGATTTTCCTGTTCCTCCAGGTCAATGCTGGCCTACCTTAAAAACAGGCCACCGCAAACGTCACATTCTTTCCAGCTCATCACACCCCACCATCATTCAACTGACAGAGAAGAAAAGGCGGATAATATGACCCCAACCACCAGTACGGTGCTCAAACTGCACTTCCCCAACCTTCGCCCTTACCCACCTTAACTGGTACTCGCGAAACGCTTGGGCGCACAGGATGGCACCAGTCACTTAACACGGCCAGCCTTTGTGTTCTTAAACAATGAGTTTCAAGTGACTTTTACACTACTCCATGAACGTGCGTGCGTGCGCGTGTGGTCCGTCCCTGACGCTCCACAGCATACGCAGTTGAAGCGTCGTTAAATAATCCACAACAAGTGGTTTCGTGCATGACAGTGAAGCAGGATGTCCAAACCCTTTTTGATGCGGCAGATACAAAATTCCTATACCTAACAATCAACAGTGTCCACAACAAATGCCCACAGTTAATGGGCGAAAGTGACGTGTGTGTCACGTCACAAGAGATAGCACATATATACCAAACAATTTACTTTCAAAGTTTAAGATTTTTCAGATACAGCGTGCTTCTGTAAACAGAAGTGGCGAAAGCTTAAGTGAATGCGAGGCGTAAGAGCTTTTAAGAGGCGACCCGAAGTAACGCACTGGCAGCAAGGCATGTCATCTGTGTACACAATTCATTCCTTACATCACAAGACGCCCTTTTTACAATTCCCTCTTCCGTGTATCTTCTTGAAAACCAAATATCGGGTCAACAACCCTTACAGGAATACACTTCCATCACGGTAATGCCCATTTTCACATTACTTCGGCATTATCGAATACAGTAACAGAAAACTTTAACGAAAACATGAAGTTACGCAATACACTAGCCCTTCGAGCTCTGATATAAGGCAGTAAAAAATGGACCTTTCAGGCACAAGACGCATGAAGAATAACAGCAGGAGAGATGAAATATATCAGAAAACAGCAGGATACACTTGGTCAGATTGTAAGAAGAGACTGCAAAGGAATTAAATATAACCCCAGTCTCGGACAAATTACAGGACTACAGAAGAACATGGATATGGCATGTACACATAAGCATAAAAAACGCAGCAAAAGGCAGAACGAACCAAGGGAAGTCAACTGAAAAGATTGCTGGCTGTGTCAGACCAGGAGGAGTCAACAATTGGCCGAACTACATCACAGCTACATTATGGTGATGGTGGTGGTGGTGGTGGTGCTAGTGGTGGTGGTGCTGGCGGCGGCGGCGATGACGGTCATAACACCCTTAGAGGTTTATTAACATGTTTCGGCCACAAAGTCCCATCCTCAGGTAACAACAACAAAAGCAATTACGAGAAAACTACTTACGTATTAACAAGAAAATAGTATTAAGAACAAGATCTCGTATTTTAGAACTGTAAAATTCCCCCATGTCATTTTACCGAAACATCTGCAACTCAAGTTAAAAATGTGTATAATTTATGGCATTAAGAATAAAAAGTATGCTCCGCTGACTTGTGTACAGTACGTATGCAACCCTTCTTGCGAGCAAACCATCCTCTACGACATATTTTTTCATTCACATATGGAAAACAAGCAGACTTTACCAAATAATATATACAGCGTCGTTATCAACCTAAAACCCGTAAAATAAGATTCGATACCACTACCCAATATCACCAGTAAAATAAAACAGTATTTACGTCCACAAAATTAACATAATTAACAACATATGGCTCGCACAAGGAGCAAAGCTTTTAATTTTTAATCTTAATGCAAAAAAGTATATACCTTTTCAGTGCAAGCTGCAGATGTTTCGAGTGAATTACACGAGCAATTTTGCAAGATGTAAAAGAATAAAATAATTTAATACGACTTTTTCATACATACAGGTAACTTTCTCGAAGGATTTTTGATACCTGATGATAGCAATCTGCGGCTGAAACGTGTCACTCGTTAATAAACCAGCAAGTGTGTTCTGATCGACGGTTTGTGTGTCACTTTCCTTTTAAAAACGTTCCTTTTGAATATCACTTTAGAGAAAACGGAGGACACATTGGATGCAAAGGCACTACCCTTATATTGTCATTTGGAAACACAAAACCTAAGAAATCTCTCGCTATACACATACATCCATACAAATTATGCTATCACACAATCTCCTCCAACAGAACATGTAACGGACCGGAATCGATTCCATGCCAACAGTCGTGGAAGTAGCAACCGCTGCATGGGTAACTACGGACGGGTGTAGCCGCAGAAACTACAACATTCTATTTGCTGGCCGCATCACCAACTTCCAATTTTTCCACCTTTCTCTTGTTACAATGTTACTCCCACAGTCCAGTTACAGTTAAATTTTCGACTATACGAAGTGAATTACAAAGAAACCCCTGGAACACAAACAATCCTGAACACCCTGTACAAAAGTTTCATCTATTGACCCATCATTGAACACCACGTGTCTCCCCGCAGTCACACCCTACAAATACTTGCAGCACGCCAACTAGTGATACACATTTCTTAATAATACCGTCCTTGCTTGAAAATATAATCTACAACCTACACGTTTTTAAGTCGTTCCCTCTCTACATCTGGAATGTTTCCGAATGGCAAACTCCATAAATGGAGTAACATCCCTGCTAAATAAGCTGGAGGGAAAGAGACAGCGGATAAACGCCAGGAAGGTAACGTGAGTTGTATGAAGTATTATAAATTGCGTGACAAACGGCAATGAAAATTTTCAACGAAATTACTTCATTACTTCCGCCTCTTCCATTTTACCACTCCCACTACCTATTCCATCCTATTAGTCCATAATTCTCCATTCAAAACACTCTGAACATCGCCTGTCAGATAGTCCGAACACCTATATGCAGAAATCGATACGAACCTTGCCGCTGCAACTCTTGTTTTACGTGTATTACGAATTCGCAATTGCACTACACTCCGCTTTATAACAGAATAATTAAAATATGAAATCACAGAATATTCAAATCACAGCTCTTGCTTTGGTTCACTTCTCCAGCCATCCAGTTTCCACCCCACTCGTCCGGCAGTTCGAGGCGTTTTGAATGGGACCTAGCTCGGCGCCAATGCTGCTGGGTCTGAACATCTCTCGCACACCCACTGAGACCGTACACGCCTGCGCTGCCTGCAGGCACAGTGTATTCACGACACATCCCGCTTCTAATAGTGGAAATGAAGCATTTTAAAATTTTATAAATACTGGTGTTTATACTTCAAAACTGGCTTCACGTAAGAGAACAGCTGAAAGGCGGAAAAGACACAAGGAACTGTTACACGCCATTCTTTACACGATCACATAACGACTGAATTACGTTTTGAGTCTTGGTTAACACTTCGATGAAAGTGAAATTAATGGAACGTGGTACATTAAACGAAGATGATAGTGGAAACTCTATGCCTCGCCCTTTCATTGTGAAACAAAATGCCAGGTACCATAAATCAGCGCTGCGAGTGCTGACAATATCTGCCCCAGATGTATTTCTTACAGGCACATACATGTGGCTGTTTATCGCGGTCACAGTACGGCTGTTGCGAAGGTCTACCTACACTACTCTGGCGCCAGAGGAAAGAACATAAAACTGCATCCCCTATACCTCCATAACAGTTATTTTGGTAAAAACATAAATATGTAAGTAACACGTAACAAATATAATAAAACAACGTTTATTTTTGTCACCATACCTGCATTCGTATCAACTAATGCATAAGCAAGCAAATAATTAATGTGCTGTTTAGAATTCAAAAAGTAAACTACATCAGGTTGCTAATTTCGTGCTTTCAATTAGACGTTTTCATCACTAAGTGCACAGGAATTAATATCAATTGCCACCATACAACCGGCCAATTCTCGTAGTCGTGAACACGAAATCCACTCAGGGAATAC
>Ga0209755_10008757_pt1 | contig 10763 bp, 11 predicted proteins | sample TergutCo191P1_FD_187301 | JGI IMG/M metagenome (GOLD analysis project Ga0209755, IMG submission 187301) | Cornitermes sp. P1 segment gut microbial communities from Petit-Saut dam, French Guiana - Co191P1 (SPAdes) (version 2) | ecosystem: Host-associated > Arthropoda: Insects > Digestive system... | reverse complement strand
TTAATGTTCATGTCAACACCGTTAATTAACTTTTTTCGGAATTGAAAAAGTCAGCATGGAGCCGTCTATATAGTTCTAGAGTGTTACTGTTTCTGAGGTAATTTAACCGTTTGGCGTAACCACTGTAATCTTTGAGTTCTCCAGAAGAATCGAGGTACCAGAAACTGGAGACCAGATGCGTGCCAGACGCGTCAGAACCATAGTTTAGGTGTTTTTCGAGGTACGCATTGCAAAGTTAGTTTGTCTCGTGAAGCGTAACATGTTTGCTATTTAGCGAGACACTGAGACAACTAATCATTGAATGTAACAAGTTGTTGACACAAACAACTGTGTTTAGTGTAGCTCTATATGTATCTGAACCATCAGTTTTCACAAGTTTGATGCGTAAAATTAGACGCACAGAATTTAAATCTATGTAATAATCGCTATGGTCCGAGCAATTAAATTGCAGCTTGGGAGGGTTGTCTGTTAGAGCAATAAGTTTGTATATAACGGTGTGACTATTTAGGACAGATGTTTGAATGCTACGTTTGAGGAAGTATTCAAACCCCGACTTTAAACACTCCATTATTTCTGTTATAATATCATTCACCTTCCTACGTGTGCCTCGAGACTGAGGCTTTTTCGAATTGCGCTTCCTTTTTAAAGCCAAACCAGAGCCCGGCATCTTTTTAATCTTTTCCTCAAGGTTATCTTTCGCTTGAATGAAACGATTTTTGAAAATATAACCCACACGCTGTTCTGGTTCCTTATTAAGAATATCAGTTATTGTTTTGGAACCTGTTTTCAGCGCTTCTTTTCCAACATTATTAGCCCCTGAATACAAGAGAGGCTTATCAAAACCGAAAAGCCATCTGAAGAAGGATTATATGCCGTTACCCCTTTGCATCCTGAAACTAGCCCTGTAAACCGGACTAATCTCACCACCACCGCTTTGATTTACTTAGTACCGTGTATATCCATCCATTGTAACTAGCGTACTTAAACCTGTTACGACGTGGATGTCTTCTTAAAGTGTAATAATACAATTCACGGAATATCAGTGTCTTCAAAAAGCACATTTCACCTGTTTTCGTAACTAGACGAATCGAAATGGACTATTTGAAGAATTGTTCCACTGGCTTCTACAATGGGAAGCCAAATCTGTGGTAACCCGTGTTTGATGGGAAGTTGAATGAGGTTAGTATTCGCATATATGAATCGCCAACTAAATTAGATTTTATAATATCAGTGTAAACGTATACAGGTTCAGGTTGAGCAAAGTTAAAGTGGTCTTTTGTGGATAGGTTCACTGTGGAAGAACGACAATTGGCAGGGTTCATAACTGTTCCTGCTAAACCATCAATACCATTATATTCAAGCGCAGGGAAACAAGACATTAAATTTTCGTTAATCATAATAGAATTTTCACCGCGACATGAATTACACAACTCTTTGTTATACCCTTGACATTTATTTATGTATTTGCTAAATATACGGTTAAAGTTTTCGTATATAGACTGTTAACTAAATTGGGATATACTTGTGAGAAGATCAAAGAGATTCATAATCTTTTACAGTAAATGTGATTTCCTCCTTACCTAAACGAAGTGTATTGTACCAAAAACGTTTATTGTATCAATTAGGATAAGATATCTCAACCATACCAACCTTCCATTTATCGTGTTCCAACTCGAGTGGTGTGGCCAGTTTGGTTCTAAAGTCGGCTATTGAGTTGAACGCGAAATAACGAAAGGAACTCTCTGAGGCAATGTTACGCAATAAAAAAACAATGTATTTTCGTAATATCGGTAGCGTTTACCAAGAATTGAACGTTTCGTCGTATCCTTTCCACTTGACAAGATGCTGTTTTATAACGCTCTTGTTGCGTGTGCGCACTCTTTTATCTATAGATATCGGTTCGGAGTGATACAGTACCATGACAAGCTCATAGTTGTAAATCTGTCCTTCGATACGTCGATTCTGTATGACAGATTGTTCCTAAACTGGTTGGGGAAGGCGCTGAATAACCGTGACAACCGTAAACATTTCAGTTGAAAATGATTGTTCGTACCCTTTGGCAAACTTTACCTTTTCTTTTGTTATTCTCACAAGATCGACCTAAAATTTTATATGGACGTGAGGAATTTTAGACCCCAGGCTATTCACCTTTCGTCACACTGATTAAATGTTGGAAGTTTTGACTTTGCTCGGAGGAATACCTATTGTGGAAAGCACAGAGTTGTCGATTGTTAAGAGTTTATTTATCACGTCCAAGTAACTTATGTTTTATTCTTTTGAAATATTTGTACGTATTGGTCTTTAAATTTCTGTTACAGCTTTCGACAATGTACCCTTAAAGTCGGAGTTGTGATTTGAATGAAAACTTACTCCCTGACGCTTCAAGTACAACTGGACAGCTGCATTAACAAATTCAGTGACCTTGTCCGACTTATCGTAATTAGTATTCTAGTTTGAAATAAAGATTTTAAAACTGTTGTGATTGTCCTTTAGAGGTACGCTCCAAGTAAAACGTGAAAATATGTCTTACGTTTAAGAAGAATTTGTATTTATCGTTGTATTTCGAGAGGTAACTTAAATCTACAAGTTCCATTTACCAGAAATCATCAATATTTGTTACCGTATATGGGTTTATAGGGAACTTACTACTTACAGGTTTATGTAAAATGTACGTTCCCTGACCAGACAACCATTCTTCTACATCTCTTTTATTACTTTTACCAGCCTTTTCCAACTGTGCTACTGAACCAAACTCTGAGGTGTGTATAGGATCGTAATAAATTTTACCCAGATACATTACTGTTGCTGCGATTCCCAAGACACTTGGTTTTTGTCTGTAAACAGTTGCGAAATAAACCGTGTATGTTTAAGGCCCTTGTTTGCTTGGATCTTACCTGTGGAACTTTAATTGTCCCTAACGCGTTAGACTGCAAGATTATTTGTTTATGTGCTTGTCTATCATGAATATTAACCGCGATTTTATCAGTTTGATGCTTTGTCAACAAATTCCACTGTCTCTGAGTTGCCTTGTATTATCTACCATCTATAAATACGTGTTTATCGTTTTATTTAAATGTTGAACGTCCTATATTAAAGGAACCGCCTGTATCATCTTGATGCACGACAAACGTAGGGTCGTGTGATTCTTTAGGTCTCAACATGTTTTGAATTACTCTGAAGACATAGGTGAAACATCGGTTTCTGAATCAATTCTGTTTTAAACAGAGGCACTGAACCGATTATGCGTTTTCTTATGAGTTTTGTTTTTAAATTCGGTTAGGTACTATTAGTTCTATTATGGGAATAGGAATGGGTTCCCGCATTTTTTCAGTTTAAGTAGGGTTCTTGATGTAGACGAACTTGGGTCCATTTATTGTAACTGTTGTGTTTAACTTTAAAGATCTGTTTAACCGGTGATGGTGTTTCTGATCGGATTTCCCACAATTCAGGAGGAACTAGAATCATACGCTGCTATGCCATTTGCTAATTATTTTTCACTAATGTACCTATTACACCTGACAAAATGCTAGTTAGCAGAAGAACTATAAACTCACGTTTTTAATTTAACGTTTCCGTTTAATTTTGAAACTAAGTTTTGTATCAATTAACGCACTAAACGATACTTATATTTACTCAACTTATTCTTTTCATCCATGATTAGTTTATGATTCCCATTAATTGTGTTTATTGCACACTCGTCAATCGGTTTTATCAAGCCGTCGACAGCAGATGCAAATAAATCACGTCTGGTTTGGGTTTTTGCGTCTTTATGTACGTGAAGGAAGTGTAGTTGAGACTTCAACCGTTTCATTACCTAGAACAGGTGCAAACACTTATGTAATTTCCCCCGGAAAAATCTTTGTTCGAAGCCTCAAAATTCGTTTGTCGATTGTCAATTCCAGGAGTAAATAAGAGTGTGGATCTTTACAGACGTCTAGGAACGTCTTACGAAAACTAGATATGTTTTCGGGGCAGACTTGTCGGGCCAAGTACACGACGTGGGTCTTGTCTCTAGGATTCTTAAACACAACTATATAATTGCTATTTATGGAAATATGACGTGACGATGTACCTTGGTGAAACAAGGTTTGTGAAATTAGTACCAGACGAATTTTACGGTGATGCGATCCTTTGGTAAATAATTATTCACTTTTGTTTATTAGGCAGAGCACATTAAATCATCCTGCACTATAAGCGTAGCTATATTTTCGGGTTGTTCAAGGTCTGGTATACACTTAACAAATGATACGTTTTTCAAATGATGCGAGGCGTTGTTTTCACTATGACACCATTCACTATTTTGAAAGAAAATGTAACAAAGTTGTTACATGCACTCCAACAGTCGTATAACAAATGTAAATTTTCCACAACTACTAGGTACAGCGACGATTAAAGTGAAAGGATGTTGAAGCTTCAAGGTCATGCTACAAACTGAAGTGTAGTGAATAATACATCACTATTTATACTTATTGCCGATAAATAAATAAATAAATAAATAACCTCCTAATAACCACATGGGTGGGAGTCAAAACTGTCCATAAGCCGGCGCTTCTTAAATACAACCTTGTACTCCTTTGTTTTAGGCTACGAAACCACTTCACTACCATGTTTCCGCTTGTTCTTACGGGAATTTTGTAATGTGCCGAGGGGGCGTTTTCCAGAATCATAATTCCTCAATGTTGCAAAGTTTACAACTTTTTAATTCTCATAATTCAAAGGTATACCCTTCACTTTACATTTTCTTGTAACTTTTCCGGTTGAGGTGTAAAATCCCGAGAAAGCATAGTATTGACCACCCGATACAAATTCTTTCATAAAGACCAGGATCCGTACTCTTCCAACCCATCTGTGTGGTCACGCAGATAATCCCGTTTTGACTTTTGGGGGGTCGTTAACTTTCTGAATAAAAATGACCGAGTCTGTATAGCAGTAAAAAAGACTGTCACAAGTTACTCAGATACTCGTACAGTTTTAACCCAGCTTGGTATTTTACGTAGGCAGCAAATGCCACATTAACGTCTTCCGTGTTGTCCTCGGAATATTTCCAACAGACCCATCTCACGTCGTAGTTCGTGATTATGAGATTTGTAACCTCGGTACACGGATACGTCAAATGCTCTTAAAACTCTTTCTCTGAGCTTACTATAGTCGCCTGCGTCTTGTTTTGGTTCTGTGCCTATTTGCCCAACATTGAGTTTAATTTCAGTTTTGCCAAAATTCGTTGCCCAGTAGTCCCAATGTATCTGTCCTTGTCCTCTACATTATGAACCCAGGATGGGTAGCCAGATGATTCCTGTTTCAATTTCAAAAACATGTTTACGTACTCTGTAGAAAGACTTACAGCACTCTAGTCCTTGTCAAAGCATGTAACATATTATTCACAGGATTCAAAGATGTCAACTACACCGTAACCCATCTCCACGACCTTGCGGAACTCATCAATTTCCCATGTGCCAACTATACACCGCTCCTCGTCAGAGTGTGTACAATCGCCCTGATTCATTGTGTCGGCACAAGCATAACGCAAGGGGAATATCAGATTGGAGTTTCTTTTGTACGGAATAACCGGATGATACAATTTCCTACGAGGTAGACCCTTACATTTTATGATACCCTTCCTATCCAAACAGTCAGGGGGACAGTCTGCACCCACCTAAACATTCGGATGACCCGATGGAAACCTGCCATATTTACAAATGTAGGGGTACAGACTCGAAACGTCCACACATTGTATCTTCTCTGCCTCATCGACTCCGTAACATGTTTTGTTAGCTTGGTTATACCTGCGTACAAAGTTTCTCGAATATATATTGCATAGTTCTTCAGATAGGGTTGCAAGCAAAGTTCACTTTCAAGGGCAGGTGTTTCGCGCAACATTTTTTTAAACTCCCACCCCAGATCGAAACAATATTGTAACCGGTGTTCTCGATTTTTTGCAACCTCGCCTTAGTTTCCTCATACCTGTTCTGCAATGTTTCCTCAGTCTTGTCAATGTGTTTGTGTCGATTGTGCATTCAAAGACATCCATGCCAAAAGCACCCGCAGTACTCAAGAACTTCGTTCTTCTCTGCACAGCACCGATCACCTTTCACATAAGGGACCCCAGCCAGATGAACTTACCTCCCATTACCGGCATGAACAATATTGTTACGCGACCGACCAACGTACGCCAGGCATGGAAGAGCATCAACAGACTGGCGATCCCCATACGGTAGCCCCCTCTCGGGATAATACCTACATAATCCGTTTCCAGAAACATGGTAGGAACACCTTGGTGAAAATGTACGACATTGTGATAGATTGACGATAGGTGTCATCTTGACCAATTTCAAAAACAAATTCCAAAAAGCACAGCATGCCTGCCTCAGTACATTTATTTCGTCCATGCAGTAGGCCAACAGTTCCTCCCTATTGTTAAAAATTTTGTCTTCTACCCCTGCATAGCAGGCCGAGAATTGGGCTCGGTAATCACCAGACATATAGTATGCCCCATAGTATTTGGGTTCGGGATGAGAGCCCACACAATCCAAATTGTTGGCAGTGTTGAAGAAATGGGGGTAGTACTCTTTCTTGCATGTGAGATCTATTTATTTGGCATGCTCTTGAGACCCATTGGCAGATATTTAAATGAATCCAGAAAGTGGAGCTTCTCCACGACCATACTTAGAATTTTGCTACAGTCCGTTATCAATTGCGGGGTCCATCTCACTTCGAGGTAACTTCTAATTCGAAACTGCGTCGTATCCACGAGAGCTGTGTGAAATAATATTAACCTTAATCGAGAATGGTCAGGACTGCCGGAGATATTCCATAAACTTACCTACGGGATCTTGCCAGAACGCGTGGATACGCTTCCCACACAGTTCACAATCGACACTCAAATCATCCACGGTTTCAATTTAGAACATATTTTCTTAGCACATATGAGGTTCGGTACATGCTCAAGAGACCCATCACGCTCTTCTAGGTCTTGTGTGCACTGCATATCGAAGAAAACGTACAAATCGTGTCCGATAACTTGCTTCGTTTTAGTGGAATCACGTATCAAATATGTCCTGAGGGTTGTTTCTTATTACAAAAATAACAAAATTTCTTAAAACATTCATGTTTGGAATCAGCCGTTATCGAATAACTACAATATCGGATTACTTGTTTCCACTGACAAACTAGCTTGCCTTTCATTTTGAGTGTTAGATGATTCTGAAAACAATTCTCACTGAGATACCGCCTGTTGCATGTACCAGAATACTTGATCTGAGCCTTAGTATAGGTGGTGTAGCATTGCACATGGAACAAACTGACACATTTGTGTGTAAATTCATATAAAGTATAGCAAACCGTTACATATGTACTCTTTCGCCATAGCACCCTTTAGTTTGATAATTACATTATAGTGATCATTGTCCCGATCATATAGTAAATGTAAGTTCTTGGCCGAAAGTGAATTTCCACTATACATGACCCTATTGGCGTTCAAAACATCAATACAACAATTTTGTATTCCGAAAAGTACCCTTGAAACTGCCGCAGTTCTTGATAGTCTCTACCTTTAGCTAGATCAACACCGAAAATCTCCAAGAGAACGCCAACAAGTGTTTTGAAGCTTTTACCATGTCTATATAATTGGTACTTTGGGTCACCATTAATTCGAGCCATTGCGATAACAAGTGCATACGCCAACAGCTAAGAGCCACCTTCAATCTAAAGATAATTCTCTTAATAGCACTTTTCACGTCGAATGTGAGCCCATTCGTGTTAACTCTACCGTTACCATTAGGCATCATTACATGTTCTAGATATACTTCCAGACGGTCAGTCAGACCAAACCTAGAATTATTCTGAACCACTTTCGCGAGTACACCCCAGACCACATCGGGCTTAACCTGGTCCCGTCGACGCAGACTAATGCCAACCACTTTATCCTGTAAATTCTGAGTATTGCGAATTCTCAAACCCAACAAATCTGTACCCGGCACGTCATTCACTAGGTAGTTTGTGAATGTTCTAATGCATTCCTTCAGATAAGTAGCAGGACTTTGTTTTTCACCCGGGGAATTGAATTAGCAAACTACATCCGGTAGCGTTAAATTTTTAAAGGATTTTGAGTTCTGATCCAAAATCCTGAAGTGTAGTTGTTCCGACACTGGGATGTTTCTACTATTGGAGGGTATGTCCGCCCTGCTTACAAGGGAATCTCAGCAGTCGAGATAGCCCTCTCTTTCTTAAGAATGACTTTCTTTGCCATTATATTTTGATTTGTAAGAATTCCATTTACTTGCAAGTAATTAATCAAACAGTAACACAAACTGCGGTGGTAAAGAGGTCTCGTTGGTGGTGAGGTGTGGCTAGCAGATCTCGAAGTTAGTAGAGCAAATGTCGTGGCTATCAATCACAGGAGCAGGTCTCGAAGTCAAAATTTTGCACAGTAATCACACGAGCTAAAAGATCTTCACGATGCCAAAGCATGGTTCAGAATATCTAGGTAGGGATCGGGAGCGGGAATTTATAGCCTCCACTAATGTCTTTGCTAATGTATTTGGCCTGAGGGGTGAACGTTACAAGTGGGCCATTAGCGCTATGGGTTTGGCCAGAGGTATGCACGTGTTGGCGATGTTATCTATCGAAAGGAAGGAATTTTAATGGTTTAAGCCCGGGGTGTAAACGAGTTTCTAATTGGGTTTACGATGTTATCTATTTAAAAGGATATATAGGCATTTGCCCCGGGCCTTAACAAATTTAGTCAATACGTTATTACTCTACGCAACACTACTCATGTTCCTGACTCATTCTGAAAATATGTCCTTCCAATATAACCGTGATGACATGTTGTGTGCATATAGAAACCTGCTCAACACCCGACGCTAAAAGTCAACTCTCAGTTTCGATGGTAGTCCGGTCTCGAAAATAGTAACATATCAATTATAACATGTTTAAGTTATATTTTGAAAGTTAGCGCGCTATAGTTACCCTATTGCAGAAATTTAAGTTATAATTTAAAACTAACAGCCATATCGTAAAAATTACCTGCGCACGCGTTATTGCAAGACAGCGCAAACAAAGATGGCAACCAAATAATGTCAAAATGTTTACCGGTGTAAAACTAAAGTAATTTGAATAATAATTAGATTAATTGCATACAAATAAAGGCCTATAAATAAATTACGTCACATGCATATCAAAGAAGTACGCACGTATATAAATTGAATATTAATTAGGGGTTAACATGTTAGCCGCGCAACCATCACCCATAAAAGTAAGCGGAGCCCTTCCGTAAAATCATAGGCGCCCTATTAAGAATTGCGAGCCTTTTTGATAAGTAGAATTTAAAACTACCGCACTGGCAACCATACTAAAAATGGCGTACTTTAAAGTTAAGTTTCGGTTAAAAGTATCGCGCCGACAGTCATATTCAATATGGCAAAGTTAAGTTAGATAAAATTTAAAAATGGCACTTATTCAAAATGGCGGGCTTGGGCTAGCGCCAAACTGTCTCGTCCAACACGGCGTCATACAATCTGCCATAACAGGGTCATGCGCCATATTTGTTTACGACATATGTTTACATCACGGCCACATTTGTTTGCATATCAAAAGATAAGGTAGGTTAATGGTCCTACACGGCGCCATACAGTCCAGCATAGTCAGGACAACCGCCATCTTTGTTCACGTCGTATATTTACATCACGGCCATATTTGTTTACTTATAAAAAGTTAAATTTAGTTTAGTGGTCCTACACGGCGCCATACCGTCTAGCATAATTAGTTCATCCACCATCTTTGTTTACGTCATACGTTTACATCACGGTGCTATTTGTTTACATATCAAAAATTAAAGTTACGTTAATGGTCCTACACGGCGCCATACTGTCTGCCGAAATTAGTTCATTCACCATATGTGTTGACATCACTTGACCACCGAAGTCAAAGTTGCCCGACATTTTCTTACATACTACTTCATTTGTTTACATATCAGTGGTTAAAGTTAGGTTAGGCGTCACACCGTCTGCCGAAATTAAATCATCCGCTATATTTGTTTACATCCCATGACCGCCGGATGCAAAATTGTCTACCATATTCGTTTTCATATTAGGTCATTTGTTTACATATAGAGGTTAAAGTTAGTTTAAGACTGGCATAATTAGGTCATCCGCCATGTTTGTTGACATCACGTGACCGCCGGAGGCAAGGTCGTCCGCCTTCTTTGTTTACATTCTACGTTACGAGGTCACTGATCCCGCCGCCATGTTTGTTTACATCACGTGACCGTGACGTCAGAGGGTCCCCAAGTGTAATCCTTAGTACTACGGATGTTATTGTAGACATTTATAGCCGGACTTTTTTTGAACCCAGGAAAATGGGTTAGATTTCAAATGACTGCGACAGTGGATCGAGCTCTTCAAATTGCATTTACAGTGTTTGAGGCAGAAGGCGAAGAGAAAAGAAATTTAGCTTTTTTCGAATTCTGAAACCCACAGAAAGGGTAGAGGCAACTTTGGCCAGCCCTGGAAGAACTTTTGAAGATCAGAGTACGGACAGGCTGCTCGTATTAGCACAGACGCGCCGCATGTAGCCCGGAACCAGCGTAAGCAAAATGCCCATCCGTCAAACATTAGCCGCGAAAGGAAACTGCTTTGTTTTAAGCGTGGGAAGCCAACACGTTCTGCCAAAGAATGCTTTTCAAATAAATTTTCCCCAGAAAGAACGAGGGGAAGAATCAGCACTCCAAACCACAGGGAACGGGTAAGTCAAGCAGCACTTATGCC
>Ga0209755_10008756_pt1 | contig 10763 bp, 8 predicted proteins | sample TergutCo191P1_FD_187301 | JGI IMG/M metagenome (GOLD analysis project Ga0209755, IMG submission 187301) | Cornitermes sp. P1 segment gut microbial communities from Petit-Saut dam, French Guiana - Co191P1 (SPAdes) (version 2) | ecosystem: Host-associated > Arthropoda: Insects > Digestive system >... | reverse complement strand
GCGCCTGATTCTCAGACAGTATTCGACGGAAATAATATAACACTGCCAGATGGCAGCAGTATGTCAATGAATGGTCTTTTCTTCGGCGGCTGGAATACAAAAGCTGACGGTACGGGAACTAATTACAATGCCAGAATTGTTTATACTGTAAGCAGTAACATTACGTTATATGCCAGGTGGGGTAACATTTATACTGTTACATACAACGGCAACGACGGCGTTGGAACAACGCCTGACACACAAACAGTTTTCAATGGAGACAATATAACCATTGCAGGAGGCAGTGGATTATCAAGGAATAATTACACTTTTGGCGGCTGGAATACAAGAGTAGACGGTACGGGAACTAATTATGCAGCAAATTCACGCTATACTCCTACAGATAATATGACACTATATGCAAGGTGGATTGTACGTATTATTGAAATAGTACAAATTCCTGCCGGAACATTCACAATGGGCAGCCCAACTACAGAACCAGACCGCAGTACTGATGAAGGTCCGCAGCGTCAGGTAACGCTGAACGGTTTTTACATGGGCAAGTACGAAGTAACGCAGGCACAGTGGACAGCGGTGATGGGGTCGCTGCCGTCCTTGATTGTTTCAAATTCCTCTAACTATAACTACGGCAGAGGGGATAATTATCCAGTATATTATGTAAACTGGTATGATGCGATAGTGTTCTGTAACAAACTGAGTATGATGGAAGAACTAACCCCTGCGTACAGGATAAATAACAGCACCAATCCCGCTGATTGGGGAACCGTGCCGATAACCAGAAATGCAACATGGGACGTTGTAACAATTGTTTCTGGTTCAACCGGTTATCGGCTTCCGACAGAGGCGCAGTGGGAATACGTCTGCCGGGCAAGGACAACAACGGCGTACAATACAGGAACAAGTATAACTGCGAGTCAAGCAAGGTATAATACAAGCAGCACAATAACTGTCGGCAGTTTTGCGGCAAACGCATGGGGATTATTCGATATGCACGGAAACGTAGCGGAAATGTGTTGGGACTGGTGGGGAACATACGAAAGCGGAGCGCAGACTGATCCCATGGGACCTGCTTCCGGCACGTACCGCGTGGCACGCGGCGGGGGTTGGGGCAATTTGGCAGAGAGCACTCGTTCAGCCTACCGTATCAACAGCAATCCCTTATACAGGGGCAACAATCTCGGCTTCCGTGTTGTCCGCTCCGATGGAAACACACCGCCTCATACCCATACATACAGCACAACATGGTCAAGTAACGCAACACAGCATTGGAAAGAGTGTACCTTTGCCGGTTGTGATGCCAAAACAGAAACCGCCAATCACTCGCTAGCGCACGGTCTTTGTACAACATGCGAGTATGGCACTCTTACTCATACATACAGTACAACATGGTCAAGTAACGCAACACAGCATTGGAAAGGGTGTACCTTTGCAGGCTGTGATGCCAAAACAGAAACCGCCAATCATGCGCCTGCAAACAGTATTTGTACAACGTGCGGATACCTGCCAGTTCATACCCACACATATAGTACAACATGGTCAAGCAACACAGCGCAGCATTGGAAAGAATGTACCTTTGCCGGTTGTGATAATAAAACAGAAACCGCCAATCATGCGCTAGCGCACGGTCTTTGTACAACATGCGAGTATGTCTTCAACATGGAAATGGTACAAATTCCTGCAGGAACATTCACAATGGGCAGCCCAACTACAGAAAGTTCCAACACTAATGAACGTCCGCAACGCCAAGTTACGCTGAACGGATTTTACATGGGCAAGTACGAAGTAACGCAGAAACAGTGGACAGCGGTGATGGGGTCGCTGCCGTCCCCGTTTGATTCAATCAGCGATTATGGCAGAGGGGATAATTATCCCATATATTTTGCAAGCTGGTATGACGCGATAGTGTTCTGTAACAAACTGAGTATGATGGAAGAACTAACCCCTGCGTACATGATAAATAACAGTACCAATCCCGCTGATTGGGGAACCGTGCCGACAGGCAGTAATGTAATATGGAACGCTGTAGCAATTGTTTCCGATTCCACCGGCTACCGTCTGCCGACAGAAGCGCAGTGGGAATACGCCTGCCGAGCGGGGACAACAACGGCGTACAATACAGGAACAAGTATAACCACGAGTCAAGCAAGGTATAATACAAGCAGTACAATAACTGTCGGCAGTTTTGCGGCAAACGCATGGGGATTGTACGATATGCACGGAAACTTATGGGAATGGTGCTGGGACTGGTATGGAGCATACGAAAGCGGAGCAGCGCAGACTGATCCCATAGGACCTGCTTCCGGCACTTCCCGCGTGTTTCGCGGTGGGAGTTGGCTCAATTCGGCAGAGAACACTCGTTCAGCCCTCCGTAACTACCTCAATCCCCACAGCAGGAGCGACGCTATCGGCTTTCGTGTTGTCCGTCCCTGAGTTCTGCAAACCGAAGGGCAAGAAACGGAACGCTGCACCCGCCACAGCGGGCAGAGAGCGTGTAGTGCGTGCCCTTCGGAGGCTTACTTGCTGTTTAAGCGTATCGATAAATGCGAGAGTTTGAATTTTTACCACTCGAACAGAACCTGCGGTTCGTTTTATTTAGTGTGGTTCATGGTAAAAATCTCTCTTTCTTATTGTTCGTGATTGAATTGTTTGTTCTTCTTTATTCAATCCCTAAACATCCTGCGACCGCTCTTTCGACATTCGGTATTCCGCCGTGAATTGGCTTATTCACCGCTCTAACGCGTCCGTTGGGATAGCGAAGCGCAAGCGCGCTCGATCCGCCGCCGTCCAGATTAATCGCGTCGCGGCATCCGAGCGAACGCAGTAAAAGGGCTGTTTCCAGTTCTGTCGCGCCGACGCTGAGCGCGCGCCTGCCGTCAATTACAAGAAGGTATAAATGCTGACCGTTAGGTGAAATTCCGGCTGCGCTTCGCGGATGACGTGCGAAAGTTTCACGCGTTCTTTGCGTCGCTTCTCCTTTTGCGAGTATTTGATGAAAACCGCCCGCGGCGTTTAGCGTATTTTCTGCTGATGTGATCGCGGATTGCTTGACGATCGCGGTTTTTATTTGTCCTGAATTTTCGTTTTTATAAAAAACAATCGCGTCATAACGCGGATTCGCGGGAGAGATAAGTACGCCTTCAGAAATTACAATTCCCGCGTTTTTTATCGGCTGCTTTTCTCTCGCTGATACAATATCAAAAGGAAGCGCGTTTATCCCTGCAAGAAGATTATTGTCGCGCACAAAGCTCGTAACCCTTGTGCTTAACGTACCGCGGGAGACTTCGCTGGAGGTTCCGCCGTTATCTGACATCGCGCCGCCTTTTACAACAACGCGAATTCCGGGAAACGTAAGATCTATTTTTAACGCGTAAAATTCGATTTTCGGAGACGCGGTCTTCCCGTGAAAATAACCGATACCCCCGGCAAAGGTCAGCCAAACCGGCTCAACATTTTCGATTGACGAAAAAACTTCAGGCTGCCCGCTGCCCGTCGAAACAGGAGAGAACGTATTGCATGAGGTAAATAATAATTGGATTAATAATATGCATGGAAGTAAGGTGAATACATTCGGAAGAGTATGCTGATTAAAAAATTTGTACAGGCAGTGCAGACTGCGGGACGGGGAAACATTTCCGGGACTCCCCGCCGGAGAGACTGCGTAAAAGGCTCGTAGGCGGATTCTCCCGGAGTTTTTCCGGGTCGCAGTCTGCACTGCCTGTACTGATTGGTAATTAGACATACATTTTGACTAGTATTCGCCTTTACCTTTGCGGTTTCTTTTTAACAACTTTCTCGCGTTTGCTTTCTTTTTCCTGTTGAGGATTGTGGACGGCTTTTCAAAGTACTCGCGCTTTTTGAATTCGCGGATGATGCCTTCTTTTTCCACCATGCGTTTAAATCGCTTGATGGCTTTTTCAAGCAGCTCGTTGTCATCGACTGTAATGTGCGCCAAAATTAATCACCTCCTTTCCTCAAGGTTAATTTAGGATACGCCGTCTAAAACGGCGCTCATCATCTTCTACTATATAATCTATTATGTATCAGGGTTTTGTCAAGGAGCGGACGGTTGACAAAAACGTCCGGGTCTGTGTTTTCCGTGCTGACTCTCAACTCCCAGTGCAGGTGCGGTCCTGTAGAAAAACCGGTCGAGCCGACCAGACCGATTAGTTCTCCCGCCGTTACTATTTCGCCTTCCTGCGCGACGAAGCTGTCTAAATGGTAGTAAATTGAATATATGCCGGGACCATGTTCGATTATTATCGAATTGCCCGTTATTACCCTTTCGCGCGCGAGGATTACTTTTCCGTTTCCGCAGGCGAAAATGCTTGTGCCTGTCGGCGCTCCGAAATCGACTCCCGCGTGAATCGATGTTGTTCTTCTTCCGTCCGAATACGCGTTGACGCGGCGCGTGCCGAAACTGCTTGTTCTTCTGGTTGTTTCGATAGGCAGCATAAACTTTCCGGTGTGATAAATATCAGTTCCGGTTGTCGTTAAAATTTGCCAGAGCCTCGCCGATTCCGCTTTTGTCCGTTCATTTGATGTTGTTACCAAACTTGTCAGCGACGGATTAAGAGTGATTGTTTCAGAGCGAAATTCTCTCGGTGTCAGCGTAAACGGAATTTCAAATAACGTTCCTTCTTCATTATTTACTTTGATGATCGCGGTTTCCGATCCGATGGTCGAAGGAATCGCTAAAATCGCAGCGAAATAGCATGGTATACGCGGTTCGTCCGGCACGAAAAAAAACGCGGCTTTAGCGGCTTGTTTGTCGTTTACAAAAAGGAGCGCTTCTTTTACGTAAGTGTTAACCGCAATTGTAACAGGATCTCCGGCGCGCGGCGATTCTGGAATCATTATATGCCTGACCTCGGCTGAAACAATAGGCTGACTTACGCATGCCGAAAAAATTAAAACAACTAATAATAAAATAAATATCCGTTTCATATTACCCGCTCTTTTTCAAATCCAAAATCATTATTTGCGGCGTTTCGTTGCCTTTAAAATAATCCCTTGTGATGTTATACGCAACATCAACTTTATCATTGATGCCGAATTCTTTGTTGATAACCCGATCAGCGTTTGCCCAATATAACGCGGTCCATTTATATTTACCGGCGTCAAGCGTCATTTTTAAATGTTTTGATTCCGGCTTGCCGATAAAGTTTATATCTTTTACCGTGAGTTTTTTTGACATAAATATTAGCTGGTCGTTTTCATTTCCGTATGGTTCAAACAGATCGATTAACTTTAAAATATCCGGCGTTAAAAAATCATGAGGAAGTTCCGCGTCAATCTGAATCGCTTCTTCGGTTTCTTCTCCTTCAAATTCGATATTTAAGGCGATGTTTTTTAATCTGTCCAGAAAAGCGTCCCAGTTTTTCATAACCATACTGAAACCGCCCGCGGCTTTATGTCCGCCCGAATCAATAAAAAGATCCTGACATTGATCAAAGAGCGAATGAATGTTGTAACCTCTCGCAGCCCGAATCGATCCGGTGCAGATGCTGTCACTCACGGAGATTGCCATTGACGGAACGTTAAATTGACGCGCTCCGCGCTGAGCCATGAGCCCTGTGATTCCCCTATTGATTTTTTCGCCGTAAACAAGAACAAAGTTTTCGCCGTACTCTTTAAAAGTGTTATACGCCATCGGTTCGATGATTGCCCATGTATCTTCTTCAAGTTCTTTCCGCTCTTCGTTCATTGCCGCTAATTCGCCGGCGAGTTTTTCTCTCTTTGCGGGATCTTTTTCAAAAAAAAGATCAGCCGCTTTTTGCGCGCACCCCATGCGGCGGGCGGCGTTAATAGTCGGACACAATTTCCATGAAATATCTTTTGTCTCGAAATGACGTCCCGCAAGATCGAGTTTTTGAAGAAGCTGTAAAAGTCCCTGACGCGGTTTTTTTTCAAGCGCTTCGATACCTCTGCGCACAATTACTCTGTTTTCGTCTAACAGCGGCATAATGTCGGCGATTGTTCCGAGAGCGGCGAGCTGTATATCGTAATTTTCCATTTCGGTATCAGCGGAATTTTTAGCGCAAAGAAGAGCGTATGTTGTGAAAAGATTTACAAAAACTTCAAGTTCGTTCAATTCTTTATCGGAATATTTCGCGATTTTTGAAAGTTCTTTAATGCGAAGCAGACTTTGATTTGCGGTTTGCGGAATCATTTTCCCGATTTGAGGCGCGATATCTATCATCCCGATTTCGACACTCTTGCCGAATAATTTCGCGAATATTTGTTTGTGAAGAGCGCCGTCCCAGCATAATATTTGCTGACCTTCCAAAAACGCGGGAAGGCGCGTTTCAGTTATTGATATTTTTCCCGGAACAATAACTTCCGTAAGAGTTTTTGTAACGATTAGATTTCTAAATTTCGCGGCTTCTATGATCCACGCCTCGTTGGCGGGTCTTGCGTTTAACAAACAAATCTGCTGCCCGTAGAGTTCGCTTCTTTGCGCGAAACGAAGCGCGCAAACTAATTTGAAAGCAACGCCGCAGCCGGCGAGATTGCGAAAAGGATAAGATGAATCTTTTAATTTAGGATTAACGATGACAAGCGCTTCAGGCAATTCATCCTGCGGCTCATGATGATCCGTTACGATAACATCGATCGATAATTCGTTTGCTCTTTTTATTTCGGCAAAACGTGATATGCCGCAGTCAACAGTAATTATCAAGGTGCCGTCTTTCGCGGCAAAATCTTCGACAGCTTCCATGCTAAGCCCGTAAGCGTCGTCACCCGTCGGAATTCGCCATGAAACTTCTATGCCGATGTTCTCAAGGTAGCCTGCGAGCAGGGCAGTGCCGGTAATGCCGTCAACATCACTGTCGCCGAAAATTAAAACTTTTTCGCCCTCATCTTTCGCGGCAAGAATCCGCTCTACAGCGTCTTCCATACCGTCCATCGCGAATGGGTTGCGCAGCGAGAGTATATCGTCATCAAGAAAATAACGAATTGAATCGCCCTGACCGTGACCGCGGCGCGCGAGAATCGACGCTGTTAAAAGATCACAGCCGTATTTCGCGGAAATTTCCTTCACCTGTTCGGGGGAAATCTCCTTTTTGTCCCATTTCATTAGGTTAAAAATACCAGAAAGTTGAAGTTATTTCTACCTCTCTCTGTACATACACAACCCACAGGCTGGCGCTTTCTGAAAAACTCCAACTAAGAGTTATAAGCATTATGATAAATATCAACAAAAGGCAAAAACGCAAAACCCTCAGACGGCTTGAATGGATGTGGTGGTAATTTACGCACTGTTATAGCTCATAAATTGTTTATTTGCCCTTGTGGCGTTTTTCATCCCACTCCATAGTCGCCGTCGAGGCTTTTACATTTTCACCTTTGTCGGTTTTTATCATAATACTTTTATCAACTCACAAGAGAAGATTTCATAAACTTCTACCTGCTCTGTTGATGCACAAAGAGAAAGATATCAAAGTTAGGGTTTGTGTAATTCGCGGTTAGAAATTCTTAGTTTCCCAAGACATCCGTAAACCGTAAAATTTTCCAGCCGAGTTTTTTCGCTTTTCTTTTTAGAATGTTATCGGGATTTACGGCGACAGATGTTCCGGAATATTCAAGAAGCGGAATGTCGGTATAAGAGTCAGAGTAAAAACAAGTGTCTTCAGCGCGGATAGAATATTTTTCCATCCAGTTCTGCGCCGCTGTTTTTTTCTTTTGACCGAAAAAACTGAAGCCGACAAGATTTCCTGTTGTCATTCCGTCCGAGTATTCCAGTTGACAGGCGAGAGATCCTTTAATGTTAAAAAAATGTTCGAGCGGTTTAATGATAAAATCAAATGATGATGTGGCGAATATTACCTTTTCTCCTTTTGCCTGAGCGTCTCTGATAAGCTGAGCCGCGCCGGTGTAAACGTTTGGCTTTATACGTTTTTCAAAACAGATTTGCGAAACGCGATCTAAATCGTCTTTTTTGATACCTTTGAGTTTTTTTACGGTTTTCTCGATGAAATCAACATCAGGTAACGCAAGTTTATATTTTAACCATTCAAGAGGAAGGCTTTTGATTTGCGAAAAAGAAATTATTTTTTCTTTCATCGCTATATTTAAAAAATATTCCGTCGATGTTTTTCTAACGACTGTGTGATCAACGTCAAAAATATGAATCATTATATAAATTCCAGATGTTTTATTTCGCTTTCCGCGCAATGCGAATATATTCCGCGCTTATTTTCCGGTAAAAGCAGAGCCATCTGCGACATTACCTCTGTCATAATTTCCTCGCGTTCTTCCTTTCCGGGTCTTCCCTCATATTTGATTCTGAAAGGTCTGCCTGCTTTGAAACAAAAACTCGTGCGTTTAAAACGGCGTATATTTTTCCAGATGTTTTCACCGCCGTGATGCGCGACAGGCAGTATAGGAACATCCGCTTCAAGGGCGAGCTGAATAATTCCCGCTTTTCCTTTGCCTAACACGCCGTCTTTGCTTCTGGTTCCTTCGGGAGCGACGCACATATAAAAACCGTTTTGTATCGCGCTGATGACTTTCTTAAAACTTTCGGAGAATGCGCCTCTTCTGTCGATAGGAATCGCTTTGTATGTATTAAAAATAAACGCGAATATCGGATTATCCCAAGTTTCGGATTTGACGAGCCCTGAAACATGCAGAGGATAACTATGTGTTACAAGAATAGGCACTTCCAGAAAATTGACATGATTGAAAATAACAAGTAACGGTTTATTTTCTTTTAACGCTTTGGCAAATTCACGGCAGTCGATCCTGCAGATAATGCTGAGTATGCCTTTCATTACATAAGTTACGGCAAACCTTCTGAATCCCACTTTACTCTCCGATAAGACGCAGAGCGTTTGGAATGCATGTTATCTCAAGTTCTTTGCCGTCGTAACAGATTGTCTCTCCATCGCAGTGAGCCGCCATTCCGCCTTCAAGCGCTATTAGGTGAAAATGCGATCCTCTGTTAAATGTCACTCCTTCGCATTTTCCTTGAGTTCCTTTTGTGTAATTAGACATTATTTTTAACAAAGCCGAACGCGATTTTTGATGCTTCACATAACAAATATCCAGAAGCCCGTCATCAAGCAGAGCGTCAGGTCCCATGTAAAAACTTCCGCCCATGCGTCTGCCGTTTACAACGGAAACAAGAACGGCGGGAAGGGTAACTTCTTTATCATCAAATTTTATTTTCAGTACGGGCGAAGGTTCATATCGAATCAACATAATAATCGCGCCGACAATATAACTGAATCCGCTTTTTATTTTCATTTTTGCGGCTTCAAAACCAACCTTAGTATCAAAACCAATTCCAATTCCGTTAATAAAATATCGTCCGTCGGGAAAAAATCCGCCTTTAACATAACCCGCGTCAAGCGGTCTGTCTTTCGCGTCAAGAAGTAACTGCAGCGCTTTTTCTATTTCCTGCGGAATTTTTGGGGTCGAAGAAAAATCATTTCCTCTGCCGATAGGAAGTATGCCGAAAAGAGGCTTTTTTCCTTCAGGTCGAGTCAGTAAACCGTTTATCACTTCGTTACAGGTTCCATCCCCGCCTGCCGCAACAATTATGTCATTCTCATCCGCGGTAATGTCACGCGCCATATTTAACGCGTCCCCTACGCCACTTGTGACGAGTATTTCAAAATCGCGGTTATTCTTACGAAGGAACTGATCGATTTTTGGACGCTGTTTTGCCGCCTTTCCTTTCCCTGCTGTTGGATTTAATATTATCCATATCTTTTTTTGCCGCTGCATTTAAAAATAATAACATTATTTACAAATTTTGTATATATGTAATAAATGAAAAAAGGTGAATGATCAATCTTTTTCATTCGTTACATGAATTAATTCATGAACCGCGGCGCTCGCGAGTACGGCTAGGTCCTCAGCCTGAAACCAGCTTTTCGCCGACTTATCAAATAGTATATTTCCGTCGGGAGGAAACTCTTCGTCTCCTTTCCAGATGATAAATGTCAGCGGCACATACGGAAGAACATTTATCGTGACGGACGCGTCGCCGAGTTCTGCGATTTTCCCTCCAAGAGTGATGCCTGTTTTTTTCAATCTTTCAGCATTAGCGCCGAAACATTTCACAAGCGGATGCACAGCTCTCTTGTAAAAATTCGGCTCGTAAAAAAGAGCAGGCGCGGCTTCTCTGTACGCGATCAATTGCCCGCTCATTTCTTTTGATCCGTTTGCCGTTAGATAATGCAGCCACAAAATTTTATGGGTCACCTGCGCCGATGATAACGCGCTGTCGATATTGAACCACGGCAGAAAAAACTCACCGTTTTCATACCGCGCTCCGCACGCTTCGCATACCTCCTGCGGCTGAATTCGCGCAAGTTTTTCCGAAGCGAGATTTATGGCATCATCGTATCCCATGGGGTAAGTATAGTAGAAAGTAAAAAAAGGTGACAGTCACCGTAAGAGGCGGCAGCCGCCATTTTTTACGCTCTATTGACATTTACAAAATACTCATTATAATTAGTAAATAGAGATAGTTATATATACAAAGTACTCATAATAATTAGCAAAATGTGAAACGTATTGAGTAAATTGGAGTGGTTATGTTTAAACGGATGTTGGTAGATCAGATTAAAAGCAGGATGGACGAAAAACGGATGTTTATGCAGATCGTGATCGGTCCAAGGCAAACCGGCAAAACTACGGCGGTGATACAAGCGCTCGAATCTTCGAATAAACAGTATCATTTTATCAGCGCCGATGATCCTGTTGTTGTTTCTCTTGAGTGGCTTCGCAATGAATGGGATAAGGCGCGGGCT
>Ga0209755_10008755_pt1 | contig 10763 bp, 9 predicted proteins | sample TergutCo191P1_FD_187301 | JGI IMG/M metagenome (GOLD analysis project Ga0209755, IMG submission 187301) | Cornitermes sp. P1 segment gut microbial communities from Petit-Saut dam, French Guiana - Co191P1 (SPAdes) (version 2) | ecosystem: Host-associated > Arthropoda: Insects > Digestive system >... | reverse complement strand
CTTGCCGACATCTTAAAAGAACTGCCCGCCGACAGATCCGAGGTTATCAATAGCTTAATAGTCCTGCGAAAATTTGCCGCCACCATGAAAACCAACTATGACGAAATGCTTTCCTTGATGAACAAGTCTCAGGAAAAATGTCCATAAAATACCCCTGGCTCGTCGTGATGGCAATATCCTTCACATTTTCCCTAAAAATTTACACCAAACGGGCTTCAATCCAAAACTTTAGGCGAGGGGAACCTCGCCGATTCTTTTCGTCCATTCCCTCATTCCTCCCATCGGGAATGGCTGGTGTGTTTCATATGTTTTTGTAACCAACGCATACACATCCTCTATATGCGAAAAGCCGCGCTTTTTATGCTTTTGGGGCATCGTGCCGTAGTTTCCCTCATGCAGGGCTAGCCACCGAGGATGGCAGAATTTTCTGCGCAAGATCGATTAGCACCGTGACGGTAAAGATATTCTCAACTGGTTTTACAAACAATTTTCCCTTGTAACGATCCGTTACAATCTGGACACTGCGCAAACCAAGCCCCCTGCTGTTCATCGGGTTTGCCAGAACGTTTGTCGCTTCCATTGCCAGCTTCTGTTTTCCAGGGGAAGGATTAAAGTTGTTCTTTATCTTTAAGGCAAGCTGTTCATTATGCAGGATTATGTCCAAATCGACCTTTCTGTTATCCGTCAGTTTCAGGCTTGCCTCCAACGCATTTTCAAGGAGGTTGCCGATGACAATGCACATGTCATAGTCGGAAACCGGCAACTTTTCGGGTAATATAACCTTGAACGTGTAGTCAATCCCAGATTTTTCATACCGTCCAGCGTACCAAATCAACAATGCGTTTATCACATGATTGTCGCAAAAATGCATCAATTCATGCTGCAACGCTTCGGCCTGCTGCCCTTTTAGGTATTCAATCGCCTTGCCAGTTTCGCCCTTCTGCATGAAGTCCAGCAACACATTCTGATGATATTTAAAGTCATGCCGCATTATTCGCAGCTTTTCAAACAACTCATCCATTTTCTGGTAATGCTCTTCTCCAGATGTGATTATTTCCTTGGCATAATTCGCTTCTAATTGTTTTTTTGTCCTGTCATGCGTGTTGATAATGGCATAATACAGGATAAGAAAACTCCATATCAAAAAAACCAGTGCGCCAAAATGCAGAAGGTTGTTTTTCTCGTGTACCCGCAAAAGAAGGAACAAAAACGTATGCGCCATAAAAGCACTTATCGAATACAGCGCCCATTCGACCTTGCTACCCCCGTCAAACAGTTTTTTCAGCAAGGGCTTGCCAAACCTAAGCATAAGCGCAATATAACATGCAAAAACAATAACAAGCACTATGACAAAATATCCGATTTTTCCAGAGAGCCCCAAAAAATCAAACGCCATGACCAAAAGGAAAGTCAATGCCAGCGAGATAAACGCCTGCGAGAAAAACGAGAACAAAATTTGGAAGACATGGGCCTTGAATATAGCCAGCACCAAAATAATATATATATAACTGTTGGAAACCATAAGCACCGCCATGTACCCAGTGAAATGGTTGGCTACCATAAATGCTCCCGTGAATATAGCGAAGGCGGCGATGGTAATGGGCAGGGAAAGTCTGCGTGGAAGGCATATTATCATATTGACCGTCGAAAAAACGGCCATCAGCAATATAATGTGTTCCATGTTGCTTCATTCGGCATTTGCTGATCGTCTCGCATTTAGGATGTATTCAATATATTTATCGCAAAAATCAGCGTGGGTCCTAGATATAGGGATTTGTTTTCCAGAATACATTAACACGCTATTGCCTTGTATTTTGTTAATATCGTTCATGTTAACTACAAAAGACCTGTGGCATTGCGCAAAGCGTTTGTCCGTCATAATTTGCGGCAATATTGCGCCCAATGCTGAAACAATCGCAATTTCGCTTCCATCGATTAGGCGGAAATAAACCTTGTAGTTTATGACTTCTATAAACGAAATCTCCCGAAAATACAGAAATTTCGTAATTGTTTTTGTGGAAATGGGAATGCCAGAAACATCGACCGTCTTTTTTGCATCGATTATTTCCAGAAGGACATTTGCCACCTTCTGCGGATCGGGCGGCTTTAAAAGATAGGAAAACGCCTTAACCTCAAAAGATTCGGAGGCGAATTCATTGGAGGTAGTAAGAAAGACAATCTCGCACGCCTTCATTCCTTTGACAGCTTCCATTTCTCGGATTTGTTTGGCAAGTTCAATACCGTTCATTTCCGGCATTACAATATCAAGAAAACACACGTCCACTTTTACGCCTGTTTTCATGTGGGAAAGCACATCCAAGCCTTTGTCAAAATGGCAACAATTTGCCTCAATGCCAGAAGCCCTGGAAGCATTTATAGCCTGCCCAAGCTGGAATCCGTCACCGCGCATGTCATCGCATATTAGGATATTCATCTGTAGCGCATTATATTACACCTAAATCCTTTGGTCTACCCCACAGCATTGAAAACTATGCCCCTCGGCCAGCTTTCGACACATTTCAAGCGCATTTTACACAAGTTGATTAAAATTAGCTTGGTATGATGGTGTTTATACGTTGTAGAACCAGCAGTTTGCGGAATCTGTTCTTACACGAATGCACAATGCCTCCTATTCGCCCGCGGTCGCATCATCTTTTCCCGCCTTTTCCGCGTTGGGCGGCGGCGACACCTCGACGCGGATCCGCTCGATGGAACGGGCTTTGCCGTCCGCGCCTATGTCGATGTACGCACCCTGCAAGGCCGGCCTGTCCCATGCGTCCTTGGTCCAATCCGGAATGCCGGAAAGATACTCCTGCACGCGGGAGGCGATCTCGCAGCCGCCTACCGATTCGAAGGATCCTGTACGGCCAGCGTCGCTGATAACCGCGGTTCCGCCGGGGAGCACGCATTCATCCGCGGTCTGCACCCGCGTGTGCGACCCGATCACCGCGGAACACAGCCCGTCGGCCGCGAAAAACAGGGCTTTTTTCTCTGCGGTTGCCTGTGCGTGGAAGTCCACAATGACATACGGCGTTTCCCTGCGCAGACGCTCCAGCATTACCGGCAGATGGACGAAGGGGCTGTTCCCGTGCAACCTACTGAAGCCACTTTGCCCCAGAAGCACCGCCACGGCTATTTTCCCGCCATGCGCTTTGTACACCCGCGCGCCGAAGCCCGGAGCCTCGGGGTTAAGGTTGTCGGGGCGCAGAACATAGGGAAGTTTTTCGAGGTTTTCGGTCAGATCCTTCTTATAAAAGCAGCAGTCCCCGGTGGTAAGGACGTTTGCCCCCAGCTTCGACAGATACGCGGCGTGGTTCCTGCCAAGGCCGTTTCCCCCGGTCGTGCCGTCCGCGCAGGCGACAAGGAAATCCCAGGGGTGGCTGCGCTTAAGTTCCGGCAGCGCTTTTTTGAAGGCGTAAATCCCGGCCTTTCCGACTATTTCGGCGACATACAGGACTTTCATGAGTGGCCTTCCGCGCCCGGGTGGGCCTTGGGGGATTGCCAGGACGACAATCCCGACAGCGCTCGCTCGAATTCCGCCGCGGCGCGCCAGTCGCCCAGCTTTCGGCAGGTGTCTCTAAGGTTGTACAGCGCATCGTAGTAGTGGGGGGCAAGGCTTACCGCATCCTCGAAACAGCTTCTGGCCTCCTCGAAGTCGCCCTTGGTAAAGAACAGAACCCCCAGGTTGTTCCAAATCTTGGGATTGGCCTCGTCCTGTATGAGCGCGGTATTGTAGCAATGCTCGCTAAGATCGAATTCCTCGGTCTCGTAGTAGATAAGGCCCATGGAAAGCCATGCCTCGGCAAGACCTTGGTCTATGTGCAGGGCGTGGTGAAAGCTGTAAATGGCCTCGTCGTAGTTGCCGGTGCGCTGTTGGGCGATGCCCAGGTTCAACCACAGCAGTGGGTTGCATGGCTCCATTTCCAACGCCCTGCGAAAGAGAGGAATTGCGTCATTGGGGCGATTTGCCTCCGTAAGTGCGATGCCGGAATCGTTCAGTGTGGTCGCTGTTTCCATGTCTCTCCTGCAATAGAGTTCCTGGGAAAATGAAATTTCGCAAGAACTCTAATATACCCGATCGCTCGGGGAAATACTATCGATTTTGGTTCCCTTCGCCCTCGGCAAAATATCCCCGCCAGACCTTCTCCATGCCGGCAAGGGTTTTTTCCCTGTTCAGAAGGTTCTTTAGGTAGGTTCCCCACTTGAAATTGTCGCAGAAAAAGCCGAAAAAACGATTGGCCCTGGAAACGTGGAACTCCGGGGGTTGCCAGCGGGCCAGAAGCTCCAGAAATCGCAGCCCGGTTTCCTCCAGAACCGCGTCGGACGGAGTTTCCACAGGTGTTGCCTGATCCGCCGGTACCGCTTTTGCCTGGGCGAAAATCCACGGTTGGCGAATCGCCGCCCTGCCGACCATTACGGCGTCACATGGGCCGCGGGTGCGGCGAATCAAATCTGCGGCGGTGCATACATCGCCGTTTCCCGCCACGGGAATGCGCAGTTCCTGCCGTAGCGCACCTACGCGGTCCCATCTGGCAAATCGTTTGAACTTTTCCTTTGCCGTGCGGGGGTGCAGGGTGATAAAATCCGTGCCCTCAGCCTCCAGCCGGCGGCAAAATTCGACCAGATATTCGAAATCGTCGGAAAACCCGAGGCGGAGTTTCACGCTGAGGCGCTTTTTTGTCGCCTGTCGAACAACTTTTACCAGCCCCCCGGCTCGATCCGCCGAGGCCATCCATGCGATCCCGCCCCCGGCCTTGCGGATCAGTGGGGCGCAGCAGCCCATGTTCAGGTCGATTCCGGCGCATTCCAGCCCGTCCAGCAGGGTCGCGGCCTTGGAAATCCGCCCGGCGTCGGAACCGACAAGCTGGAAAACCAGTTTTTCGGGCCGGGGACCGTTTTCAATGTACCATTTTTCGTAAGGTCCCCCATCCAGCAGGGCCGCGGCGCTGATCATCTCGGAAAAATACTCGTCGCAGCCGCCAAATCCTTCTATAAGCTCGCGCAAAGCCCGGTGCCCAAGCTCCGCCATTGGAGCAAGCAGAAATGTTGATCTAAGATTGCCCGTTGTCGTAGTTTCCCCCCTTGACTTGTTCGATTATACCACATATAATGTATTAATATATGAGAGAGGAGCGTCTGCATGATAGCAAAGAGCGATATACCTAGCAGCATAAACGAGAAGACTGCCGAAGGCATCAAACCCGAGGGCACCCCATACAGGGTTCTCGTTGTTGACGATTCCATGTTTATTGCGAAACAGCTAGGCCAGATTTTTTCTTCCGAGGGGTTCGAGGTCATTGCGACCGCCGCCGATGGTGCCCAAGGTCTTGAAAAATATAAAGAAATGCATCCAAACGTGGACTTGGTTACCATGGATATCACCATGCCTGTTATGGACGGGGTTACGGCGCTCGAGAAAATACTCGAATTCGACAAAGACGCCAACGTGATCATGGTCAGCGCACTTGGAAAGGAAGACGTGGTAAAAAAATGTCTTCTTACAGGGGCCAAGAGCTACATTGTGAAACCACTCGACCGCAAGAAAGTGCTTGAGCGCGTGGTTTCCGTGCTTAAGCGGTAGGTTTTTCCTGGGGCGCTTATGAAGGGCCGGATTGTTTCGGAAGGTGTCTGCTGTCTCCATGCGGATGTGGGGACGGATGGGCTTTTTGAGGGAATCTGGCCTTTGCCGCATGGCGTTTCCATAAATGCCTATGCCGTAAAAGGGAAGAAAGTCGCCCTGATCGACTTTGTCCGTAACCGATCGGACGCCTTGGAGCAGTTCGAGGAATGTCTTTCTTCCATGGATCTTTCTCTTTCGCAGGTTGATTACCTGGTGTTGAACCATCTGGAGCCAGATCACACGGGCTGGATTGGGGAATTTGGCCGGCGGAATCCCAATGCGGAAATCATCGCCACACAGAAAGGTTGCGATCTCGTAAGAAACTTCTATCACATCGAAAATCCCATGCATCCGGTCAAGGACGGCGACAAGCTGGATCTTGGCGGCGACAAGGTTTTGACCTTTCTGGAAACCCCCAACATACACTGGCCGGAAACCATGGTGACGTGGGATTCGACTTCGGGCACCCTTTTCTCCTGCGACGCGTTCGGTTCCTTTGGCGCACTGGGAGAGCGGGTTTTCGACGACGAATTCACCGAAAGCGAACACGCCTTTTTCGAGAGGGAAAGCCTTCGCTATTATTCCAACATCGTATCCTCTTTTTCTGGGTTTGTCGAAAAAGCCCTGCTGAAGCTGGACGGCCTTAAAATCAAGTGCATCGCCCCCGGGCACGGCATGATATGGCGGAAAACGCCACATGAAATAATCAATCGTTACAAGAAATACGCATCTTGGGCGAAAGGCCCCGCCGAGAAGCTCATTACCATAATATGGGGTTCCATGTACGGCCACACCGAAGCCGGTCTCTGTGCCGTGATCGAGGGCATAGAGCAAGAAGGTGTGCCCTATGTGACGCACCGCGTCCCCGACGAGGACATTTCCTGGGTGCTTGCCGACGCCTACCGCAGTTCCGGCCTGGTCATAGCCATGCCCACCTACGAATACGCAATGTTTCCACCCATGTCATATGTGCTGGATATTTTCCGCCGCAAGCACGTCTATGGAAAGAAAGTTCTTCGCATAGGTTCGTGGGGCTGGATAGGCGGTGCGAAAAAGGACTACGAGGCAGCCATAGAGGGCCTTAAGTGGGATAGCGTTGAATCCTGCGAGTGGCCCGGCCGCCCCACGGAAGATGACCTTAAGGCCCTGCGGGAACGCGGGCGGGAACTTGCGCGGCTGGTGACGGGCGGGGATGAAGAACGGTAACTGTTTAGGCTGGTTCCCATGCATCTGTATGGCGCAGATGCGATTAAGTAGCACTGATTTCGGCATCGCAGATGCCACATCCCCATTGGATTTAATCAGTGCTTCCCATGCGATATTAAACTCCGGTACAATTGGCAGATGAGACAAGCACTTTTCGCAATCTGTCTGTTGGCCTTCCTTTACGTCCCCTTATCCGCACAAAATCATATATCAGTGAGCTTGGACGATCAGATCTATCACATCCTGGAACAAGCCGAAATGAGGGGTTTAATCTCCCCTTTGTCTGGGGTCAGGCCGTATACCCGAAGTGTTGTCATAAGGGCAATCAACGAGCTCCTTGAGACCGGCAACTCAAGAAGGCTGAGGCCCATGGAGCGTCAAATCCTTGAAGATCATCTTGCCAGGCTTGATAGGCCGCAACCGGGCCTTGACTGGCGAAGGGGTTCCTTTTTCGGCGAAACCACGGTGGGCGAAAGGGCAATGCCGCTCACCTTTAACATGAACGTTGGTGCGGAATTTGACTTTTCGTCCAGTTTCATACCCGCTTTTGATGAGACTCATTTGGGCGCAGAATTTTGGGTGCATGTGGATTTCTTTGGCGACATAGGCCGGCATGTTTCTTACGGGTTCTACAACCAGGGCGGCCTTGTCAGAATGCCACGCAGGTTCCTGGGGTGGTACAATACATATTACGAGGGTTTTGTAAATCAAGAGGGCAGTGAATTCCAAAACCGCCTTATCAGGGTTTACAGCGAACCCCTTACTCATTTCCCCTTTTCCTACAGAAGACGCTGGGATGGTTCGATTTTTTTCCTTGACGATCTTACGGGATTTAGGTATTGGCCGGACGCTATTGCTGGCGGTTACGGCTTGCATGCGGAACTGACGGCCTCATTTCTGGAAGACAGGTTCATCATGCGTTTGGGAAGGATGCCGCGCGAGTGGGGATCGATGCCCCTTGGTAGCAGTCTTACGTTTAATATGATGGCGCGTCCTTTTCTTGCGGCGGAAGCGGAGTTTAAACCTTTCTCTTGGTTTAGTATTTCCTCGCTCACTGGAATTCTGGAGTACCACAATACGGAGGGGATAAAAAGATCCTCCATGACCAACCAAAACGCTTTTTCCATTACGATGCTGCAATTCAGGTTTAGGAACTATCTGTTCCTCGACTTTATCGATGCGGTTGTCTGGCCCAAACGGTTTGAGCTTGCCTATATTGCCCCGATAACTATCAACTTTTTTTCCCAGAACAATATCGGCGATTTCGACAACATGGCGCTGTCGGCAAACTTTAGGGCGCAGTATCCCGGTCTGGGTAATGTGTGGTTTTCCCTTTTTATTGACGAGATGAATATACAGCGCAATATGTGGAACTTTGATCGCACCATGATTGCATACCAGGCAGGGATCAATGTCCATTTGCCGTTCCTTGCTTTTTCTTCGTTGAGGTTCAGCTATACCAAAATCAATCCGTATACCTTTACACATAATCGCAATTTCAACCCTTGGTACGGCGGATTAGATAGGGACGGCAACCGCCTTATAATGGAAACTGCGTGGATGAACAACGGGGCGGGTTTGGGTCATTATCTGCCTCCAAATTCGGACGAGTTTCTGTTGCAGTTCAGGACGATGCCGACAAGAAACCTTTCAACAACTTTTCAATACCAGATGATTCGCCACGGTGCCACTTGGGGTTCCAGTGCTGTGGACGGTAGCCATCTGCTTTCGGAGCTTGATCCCAACAGGGGGGAAGGAAACCATACCACATGGAGATTCTTTCTTCGCGACGGGGCATATCACTGGATGCATATTGTGAGGGCGAGCGCCAACTGGAGACTGCCAAACCTGCCAGTTTCCCTCTTCGGAGAGGCTGGAGTGATTTTTTCGTATTTTACCAACATTGACGCTCCCGCCAACAACGCCGGACTCGAACCTGGGGAACGACCGCGGCCGCATCCTTTTCGTATAATTAACACTCCCGAATACCCAATGTCCACCAGCTTTATCGCCAGGATGGGTTTTAGAGTGTTTCGTTAGGGAACATGAATAACGGGCAAACCCTTGCCCCTTCATTACCCCCTGAACCGTTCCGCGGCACTTACAAACGTATTCACCAACGTCGGGTCGAACTGCGTCCCGCTGCCTTCGACGATAATCCGCACCGCCTCCTCGTGGGAGAACGCCTTCTTGTACTGCCTTTGCGAGGTAAGCGCGTCGTACACGTCGGCGATCGCCATGATGCGCCCCAAAAGCGGTATCGCGTTCCCCTTTAACCCGTCCGGATAACCCGTGCCGTCCCACTTCTCGTGGTGGCTCGCGGCGAAAATCTTGGCGTATTTGAGAAACTCGCTGTGGCTCGTCAGCGCTTCCACTTTTTCCACGATCTGCTTGCCGACGCTGGTGTGGGTTTTCATCTCGGCGAATTCCTCCTCGGTAAGCTCGCCGGTCTTTTGCAGAATCTCGTCGCGAATCGAAATTTTCCCCACGTCATGAAGCTGGCAGGACAGGATCAGCAGGTTGATATCCCAGTCCGCGATCTCGTCAAGATAGGTGCCGCTTGCTTTGAGTTCCTCCAACAGTATTTTCACCCCTTGCTGGGTTCGCTCTATGTGCTTGCCGGTAATGCCGTCCCGGTATTCCACAAGCTCGCCCATCGTTTTCAGCAGGGCGTTCTGCACCTCGACGACGTCGCGGGTTTTGTCGTCAACCATTTTTTGCAGATTGTCGTTGAAGTTTTGAAGCTCCTTCTGCTGCGCCTCTATGGTAAGGTGTATCTCGATGCGCTTTAGAAGCAGAAGCGGCTGAAAAGGCTTGGTGATGTAATCGACGGCGCCAAGCGAAAGCCCCAAAAGCTCGTCGTCCGAGCCGGACTTCGCGGTAAGAAAAACAACCGGGATGTCGCTTGTCCGGGGCTTCGACTTTAGAACCTTTATCGCCTCGTAGCCGCTCATTTCCGGCATATCGATGTCCAGAAGGATCATCGCGGGGTAATTGTTTTCCAAAATGCCGAACATTTTTTCCGCGGAAGGGGCCGTGGCGACGCGGTACTTTTCCGAAAGAAGGTTCTTGCCGATTTTCAGGTTCGTCGGGTTGTCGTCCACAAGGACGATAAGCTCTTTCTCGTTTGCCATTGTCAGCCCGCCTTGGCGATCAGTTCATCGATGGTGTCAATGGCGGCGTCGAATTCCGCCATCAGCACTTCGTCGGAGAGCCTTTCCAGCGTTTCCCGCATCTTCGAGTCCGGCGACTGCCGGGCAAGCCCGTCCATCAGGCGATCGATCTCGGAAACGTTTTGGGATTTCAACGCCGCGGACAGTTCGCGCAAAACGGGTATGTGCGCGGAAACGCCCCCGGACGTTTTCGCGCCGACGTTCGCCGGGGGGTTCCCCCATGCGCCGGGGAGTCCCAACGCGACGCCGATGTCCTTCACGAGTTCCGCAAGCTGTTTGGCGAAGGGTTTCAGGTTCTTGCCGACGAACGCAAGGTCTTTTTCCTTGCCGGCCGCCTCGAGCCGCGCCGCTTTTTCGGAAAGGGACTCCGCCCCGATACTCGCGGCCGCGCTTTTAAGGGCGTGAACCTGCGTGATGAACGCCGGCAGCGTTTCGGTCCGCGGCATGGCTTGCAGCAGGGGCAGCCTGTCCGCCGCGTCCTTGCCGAACATGGACAGCACCTGCCTGTACCCCGCCAACGTGCCGCCCGTCCCGGCGATCCCCGCCGCGGTATCGATCCCGGGAATGACAAGCGGCGATGCCTCGAAGGACGACCCCAAGGCGGCATCGTCCTCCGAACGCCCCCCCCCCTCCTTTTTCGTCTCGGGGATCCACCGCCCAAGCGTTTCGTCGAGTTTGGAGACGTCCACGGGCTTGGCGAGAAAGTCGCTGAAACCCTGCTCGATGAACAGCTCCTTCATCCCAGACACGGCGTTGGCGGTAAG
>Ga0209755_10008754_pt1 | contig 10764 bp, 11 predicted proteins | sample TergutCo191P1_FD_187301 | JGI IMG/M metagenome (GOLD analysis project Ga0209755, IMG submission 187301) | Cornitermes sp. P1 segment gut microbial communities from Petit-Saut dam, French Guiana - Co191P1 (SPAdes) (version 2) | ecosystem: Host-associated > Arthropoda: Insects > Digestive system... | reverse complement strand
AAACCACAACATAACACCAACACGCATCGTACCAGAGCAATACAATCCACGAAATAACTCAACAAATAAGTCGCAAGCTCCTGAGGATGGATGTATTAACATCCAAAACATGTTGAGCATTAAATAATGAATAAAAAAGCAAGTGACATCAAGTTGGTCTCTCTTTATTCAACTATCAAGATGATGCACGGTCCAATAAACATAAGGGTTTTAATGGGTCTATGTGGAAACCATTATTTTGTTTTTTATTATTTAGTGGGTCCTCATTATGGAATTTGCTCAGTGTCACCATTCTGACACCTTAAAATTTTGAGGTGGTTTCTAGATATATGGAAAATCTGTGCACAGCTGGGCATGAACATAAGCTTGGGGATTGGCAGGTGTTCAAGTTAAGTGTGAGGCTGTTCTTTACTATTTACTGTCAGTCCCTGTTGGCCACACTGTACACATAGAAGAGATATGAAGATATGCTGCTTATTTGCATTGGAAAGTGCATGAAGATTTGAGAGTCAGCTGTTCCACTCTGCATGCTGCTTGGTTACGCAAAATTGTTCTGCTTCTTACATAAAAAGGACAGTCACACAAATAGTTGTCTCTGTGATGAGGCAGAATGGCCACATTGTAGGCAGTTTCTTCCTGGATAAAGAGCATTATAAATGATTCACTTCTGGATGCACTGAAAATAGTAGTACTCCTACCACCCTTTAAACTTTGATTAGTGAAAACATTGTCAAGGCCATAAAGTGAAATGGAGAAGGTTTGTAGTATGTGCAAGAGAATTGTCTATGAGTCTGCAGAACAGAAGTAGAAGGAATCTTCGAGAGTCCGCATATAAAACACCATACAATGGACAGGGATTTTGTTGAAGTTGTAGAAGTGCCTGAGAAGATGGTATAGGAAAGAGAATTATTGTTGTCAGCTATCTGGGCAACCACAAATTTCCCAACAATAGGCAACTGTTCAAGCAAATACCTGAAACCATGGTTGGGTGTCATATGTCACTGAAAATATGTCTGCTTCATTCTTACTTGGATATCTTGCCAAAAAACCATGGAGACATCAGTGTTGAGCTTGATGAAATGCTTTACCAGGATGCTTCTACCAGGGGAAATGGAATCCAGGTATGCTGAATGAATACTTCTGATACATACAGGAGGAAATTATATGGAAAATGTTTCAGCATGTGTAATGGATAGGCTTATTTTCCATTCCTTTTATGAAAGGTAAAGGCTGTCCTGTAACATGTCAAGCAGGCACTGAGGGAATGTAGATGCATAACTCTACCCATGGGAAAAAATGCGGTACCCATTGTACAGGAGGCTGACTGCACTTATATACACTGTACTAAATGAAAACAGAAACAACTTTGTATTCATTTACCCCTTAATGTTTTTCATTTTTAGTACCTTGAATACATGTATTCTAGAATTTTTGTTCAAAATGTTCCAATTTGGCCTGTGATAGCAGAGGCTACATAATAGACTGATGCTGTGTATAAAGCAGTTTCACCATCCAGTCGAGTAGAGCTGAGATGATACAGCAGGGCAGGGCATAATGATTAGTACATTTAATCGTAAGAAAGACCAACATTTCCCAATTCATTGTTGCATTGTCTAACAGACCCTGTGATTATTGCCATTGCCTTATAATAAGGAATAGTGATGACTGCATTGGCAAGAGATAATTGAGTGTACTGTGTAACAGATTTCGCTGATATAGGAAACATTTTTGGGGATCTGAAGAGGACGGACATGTATATCTGAGTTTTAAAGTTGTGACATGTGATGAATGTTAAGAAGATTCTTCTCAGACCTACAGACCCTTGACGATGAAGGTAGTGTTTTCCTTCAGAAAACAGGAAGCTGATTACATAGTAATGCAGGGTCATATTTCAGAAGAACGGTGTCCTGAAGGTTACTGTCATCGGAGATGTGATGTGATGTAGGTTGGTATATGTGTACCAGCATTTTTCAGGAGTCTGCTGCCACTCTTGGTTGTAAGAGAAAGGCAGGGGCAGTGGGTTCCTCTGAAGCATTGGTACCCATTTACCAAACTACATAGCATCCTATTGTACGTGTTGCTTTAAAAGGGGACAGGGCACAAAACATCAGCTTTACAGGAGAAGCAAAAAACATATTTTTAAGAAAACTTCCTTTTTATCACAAATGAACTATATGAGATAAAAGAGTGATAATGATAATATCAGTGTGATAGCTTATCTAGTTTCTTGAGATCAGTTTTTTGCATCCCTTGTAAAATTAATATTTTGTTCTTTTATTTCCTTTTTACAACTTAGGGACAATATTCCAGAAGACTTATTTTAAAATTATCTGCTATGAAAACTTCAGATCTTTCATTTTCTTGAGAGTGTTTAATTTTGAGGGATGGATTTCATCTTACAGAAAGAGAAGGACCTGGAGTTGACAGCTCGCATTGGAAAGGAGTTGCTGTCTCACAACCAGAAGTTGGAAACAAATGTTGCTACACTTGAAGCAGAACTGAAACAAGCCACTGAAAAGCTCACACAACTTAACCATGAATTGGCAAAGAAGACTGAGCTTATTCAGATCCTCACAAATGATGTGGATGAGTCCGGTTCAGAGTCAGGTGGATATATATGCATGCTGTAACTCTTAGCTGTAGAAGATTGAATAGTTTATTAATTAAATAATATAATAAAATATAGTCTGACACAGCATTATTTAATTAATAGAGAAAAACACAATGGGGATGCCTTGCCTTACTTAAAATTTTTTGAATGATTTGTTGTGGATGTGTTATAAATTCTCAAATTGAGTCATACCACTGTGATAATTACAATAATAAAAAGTTCCAATATGTGTAATATATTTGCAGTGGTGAGGGTAGTCAAATTCCATATTACAGCAGTGATTTTACGTACAGAGTTACATTTGTGTACCTCTGTGCTGGTCTTTTTGAATAACTTATGTAATGGTATTTCTTTGAAATCCACTAATGATTGTGATTTCTTCCCAGTTTTTGAAATAACTGAGACTTTTCTTCCAAAAGATGAATGTTTTGTTTTAGTGAATTCATGCAATTGGTCATTACCTTTCAATACAGAAAAGACTATAAAATAACACCTTACTTGCCCTTCACACTGTCAGTATCTAAAGTATGTAGCATTGAATGGTAGGATGATTGATGAATAATGGATTGGACAGAATTTTTAAGAAAGCTATCATCACCTAATCCCAGCAGTCATGTGAAGGGACTGAGTAAAACAATAATAAACCCCATGATAGCTGGGATTAAAACTGAGCGCCTGATCAAACACATGTCTAAGGCATTACATCTGCACTAATTTTCTCATTCCTTGCCTGCACTTATACTTACACTTAAATGTCATAAAGTCCCTGGTGATGGAGTGTAACTTAGTGTGCAAAAATAAAATGTATTGTTTTGTCAACAAAAAAACACAGAATGTAAGCCTGTTGGTGTTACTATGTAATTGTAGCAGGCTCTGACAATAACTGCAATCCACACAACATACTGTTTGGACAGAGCACCCTTACATTCTTCACAGATTATGCTGCTTGCAGGCAACTAAATTATAATTGTCTTAGACAGCAATGAACAAATCCCTGGTGCTCAGTTGCCTGGGTTACTAATTTTTATATGGTGTCACCTAATATTTGTGAGTCCTTAACTTTGAACTTGCTTCATGTCCCCGTTTTAGCATCTAAAGTTTTGAGATGGCTTCTTGGTTGTGGGAAAATTTATGGATGTATGCATTATTGTGCTAGATGGTCTGTGTGTGTATTTTTATGGTTTATCCTTAGAATAGTGGCTCTATTTAATCACTTCTCAAGGTTTAGTAGTGGAAATGAACATAAATCTTAATTTTATTCTTGCATAGTTTGTGTAGGCAACATCAAGTAGCATGAGAGGTTAAATAAAATTTCACTGGACTTGCCAATTAAGATGACATTTAAATTTATTCTGTATATATAAATTCAGGTATACTGACTAAGAACATGACTAATATCTAGCAGGATGGAGCAACTGTAATTATGTTGAACTTAAGTATAAACTATTCTTTGGCTAAATACTTACCATCTTAATAAATACTGTCATAATTTCTTGTAGTTTTGGCTGTATTGCTGTGCAATGTATACTGTGATCAGAGTGCAAACATGTTGTATCTCATAACATTTACACATTCAGGCACTCCTTCAAACCTGCGCTGTATCAACTTGGAATTCATGCAGCGTAAAATTACATCCTTGGAAGACGAAAATAGGCAGCTACGTTCTGAAGCAAATCAGCTTACACTTGATACAGAGAACTGCGAGATGGCAGAACAGAGATTGGTACAAGACTTTGCAGCACAACTTGGTAAGCATTTAACATTCTGCCAGCTTGCATATTCTGTTTCATGTGTGTATTTTCTGCTTGGTGTCGGTAATCATGATTTATCATTTGGTAAGAAACTTGCCCACCAAGTGACTGACAGAGTGGCTGACGTTAGGCATTAGTCATTTACTGTTGTTGACTAGGATTTTAGGTATATGCAAGTCATATGTCTGTAAATGCATTGTATGTGTAAAAAACTTTTGTAAATGCAAGGACAAGATAACATATGTAGACATGAGAACACACAAGTACCATAAAGCACTGTCTTAATGGTCTCTCCATGGTTGAACATATATATATATATATATATTTTAACTTGTTTCTGTTTTGTTTCAGCCACAGCGAACATGGAGGTTGATGGCTTGGCAGATGAACTGCATCGTCAGAAAGAGGAATGTCGTAAACAATGTGAAGAACTTGCCATTCTGGGCAGCAAATTACAGTATGCAGAATCTCAGATTAATAAGGTTAGTAATGTGGCCTGAGAAAATTGGGCTTATATGTTAGAGCTGAGTTCAAATGTAAATATTTAATGTGGGCTTAAAAACTGTCATGTCTTCATATTTTGAAACCACATACTCCACACAACTTATGTAACTATTACAATGTGTAGAATACAAATAGCTTGCTTATTTTGGGCTTTCATTTAAGTGGAAATAGAAAAATCTGTTCGTTGGCTCTCACTGACAACTGTTGAAGGACTCATAAGACATATATTTAAAGGCTAATTTTGTCCCTTAAAATGAATCGCACTGAATGAAACTTGAGCATAATAAGTGCTTATGCATTTAATATTTTATAAAAATATATGAATGGAATGGAATGTTGTAGTCCTGTAAGTGTATTAAAGACAGGTGGGCAAGATGAATGATAAAAATATGATCTCTATTCTTGACACAAGTGAAAATGGAGTGATAATGGTTGATGGCCTTGATAACAGCTGTCAACTCTTGATTACAGCTGACAGCAGAGAATGAGGAAATGACATCAAATCTACACATCACACGAGAAATTCAGGGACAATTAGCTGGTGAATTGGCAGACTTGAAAGATCGATATGCTGAAGTATTGAGTTTGCTTCATGATACACAAGAACAGTTGCGTAGACAGCGTAGGAAGGGCATGCCGCAAGTGCGTGGTGGGCTCTTCTCTTCATTAGGCTGTACAACCAATCCAGACTGTTTAGCATCAGAATTGGAAATTTCTCTGTATTCAGAACTGAGTCTAGATTCTGGCATTGGTGCTGACCATAGAGACAGAGAGTAAGTATGTATTGTACCATTATCATAATTTCTTTATCTGAGAAATGTTTGTTAGACAAGGTGTGATAATAATGTTGCCTGTATGTGCTTCACTGCTAGATAAGAGGCTATCAGATTCAGTTACTGTAGGTATTAAGAGTGTTAAAATGTGTCAAAACATGGTAGAAAATATTTTAAGACTACTGCTGTAATTTGTAAACACAAGGCAACAGATTAGTGTTTTAATCAAGGAAGGAGGACTTACATGTGTACAACTGTTGTTACCATGACAGCACCTCCTAACTCCATATATACTACCTTTTATTAACATATTTGAGTAGGACTTATGTCAGGTTTGTCATATGCACACATAGCCTGTAGTGATGCCACACACCTGACACTACAGTAGCATGTGCGTCATACACATTGTTACAGTAGTAAACTGTGAATTAGGTTACAAATTTCAGACACAGTAGGTTAGTTGAGGTGTCTGATGAATGATCAAGCACTTAAGTCCTGTTTCACCTGTGTTTGTCCCATGTACATCATTTTATGGCTCTTTATTCAAAATTCCATTTAGGAATGAATGAATAGTGACAAAGCAGTGTTTAATTATATGTTATGTAATTCTTAAGTAAATATATGAGAAACTGTCATTATCTTGTACCAGGCCACACTTCAAGAAGGTGTTTGAAACTGTTCGCTGTGCATCTCGAACATCATCGAGCAGTGCTGCAAGTAGTCCTGTTCATCACCTGTATCATCCTAGCCATTCGATATATCTTCCATCTGTAGCTGGAAGCTCAATGATGCAGACCACTGCTACATCGTCATCAGCTCGACCTCGCATGAGTTCTTTCATGTCATCATCTTCAGGAGGACCCAGTGTGGGGGTACCACATTCTTTGCGGCCAAACAATAGGGTCGGAGGTGGTTCTATATATAGCAGTTCCTTGAGTTTCCCGAGCATAGACTCTCAGCACAGTGACTCAGAATTTTCAGTCATCACAGACACAAGTGATGATTCCTATCCGTGAGTATGGAATCATTTGATACATTTTACAGTTACAATTATTGTCGCTATTCGTGTACAGACTGAGTATGTTAGAGCAGCACTGACATTCATTCTTTTGTGGAGGTAAAAGATAAATTATTGGCACTACAGCCCAGCACTCTTGGAGAGAGATGGGAGCCTGAATAGCCTAGTCAGTAGCCTGACTAGGCTATAGGCTGTTGAACAGTTTGGGGTTTGAATCCTGGTAGGGGCAAGAGATTTTTCTGTTTACCAGATCATTCAGGTGTGGGCTGGGTAGTGTAGTCGGTATAGCATCTGGCTATAGGGTGGGCGTTCCGGGGATCAAATCCCGGTGGGAGCAAGATTTTCCACACCTGTCCAGACCAGCCCCTTTGCCCACCCAGCTTCCTGTGCAGTGGGTACTGGGTCTTTCCCAGGGGTAAAGAGCAGCCAGGGCGTGATGCTGACCCCTCACCCCCTTCTAGTGCTGTGGTCAAGAAAGAGTAGAGCTATAACTCCACTCCCCCTATGGGCCATACAGCCTGTACAGAGCCTCAGTGCCTGTACAAGGGTGCACTTTACCTTACCTTAGATCATCCAGGTAGCCTTTAGAGCCTACTCAGCCTCCTGTTCAGTGGCTACCAAGTTTCTTTCCCAGGGATGAAATGTCTATTCACATCCATTTCATGCCAAGGTTAAGAATGAGTGGAGTGATACTTCTCTTTCACCTGTGTGGCTTCATGGCATGGACAGGGACAACTTTACCCATTTACATTTACCTTGCAGATAAGTATGAGTGGTTAGCATCACACCCTGGGCACTTCACCTCCAAGAAAGAAGTTACAGGAATGCTATAAGGGCTGAATGATCCCCTCAGCCAGTCTTGGATGTGGTGGTAAATAGAAAATCTCCACTATCAGAAATCAGACCCTGATTTTCTGATGTGCTCAGAGTTCTAGCAGCAACATTCAGCCTACACACATGACCAAGAAGAATAATGCACAGTTCCTTTGTCACTTCTTAGAAAATTTTCCAGGAAGAAATTTTAATGTCCACAACATCTTACATTTCATTATGTTTTTTCTCTTTAATTGTTTTGGTAAATATAAGTTTATGTTGTGACATTGTTACAATAAGAACAAAATTGTTGTCTAATAAGGTACTGTTTGCTGCATTTGTTGTTGATTCTTTCCATCCCCCTCCTTCAGCCAGCAGCATCATTTCTGCAGTTAGTCACTGCCTTCTGAACATGGAGGCCTGGTTCAATCCCAGGCCAGTCCATGTGGGATTTGTGGTGGACAGAGTGGCAATGAAACAGGTTTTCGGTTTCCCACCATCATTATCATTCCACCTGTCCTTCTTATCCATTTATTTATATATCACTGATGTAATACAATTGAGATCTATTGAAAGCACCAGTAAACAATGCATTGAAAGAGATTATTTCCCTCTTGTATGGGTCAATGGCTGAGAGATATCAAATTTGTCATATTTGCTCATGGTCCTTCTTTTTATTTTATTGCCAGCCATTTCCTCTAGCTGAACTGTAATCTTCATTGTCCTGGAAGTATGTTTCTGTTAAAATTTAATTCTACTGCCCTTCCTAGTATCCTTATTGTAGACATTTCTGTGACATGGCCCAACCAATGTAATTATTTTTCTTCCAACTCTGTTAGTACCTCTCTCTAGTAATTTCATTTCTCATCTTACTGTGTTGCATGCATGGGGGGGGGCAGAATCAATGACAATGACTGGCCTGATTTGTCAAACTGGACGAGTGAGAGAGAGAATGCCGTACCAGTTAAAACAGCATCATAAAATAAGAATCAGTTTCTCAATGACTCTTTGTCTCTTCAGCCTTACAGTACACTCATACTGCTTATATATCTCTCGTCCTGCATTATTGCTACTAGTATTGACAGTGATTAACTGAATGAACCATATACATTCACCCTTGCAGTAGTGTAATGCAGTGCGCTCTGGAAGACCAGTACTGGCATGTCAGAGGAATCTGCTACCTCCCTGCTACAGGGTAGAAGAGAATACACACAATACTCATCTATCAAATTGCATGGCATCACATTCCAGAAGCCTGTAATCATGATACTCTCATGAATATGTCATATCGTGTATCAAACATTGCTCATTGTCTAATATGTATCGAATTTCAGGATTTCCCATATTCAGGATTAATTTTAAATGTAAGATGTTATCGGTCAGTATAGTGACAACTGAAGATGGAAGTCCAGCCAAAACCCAGACGTTCTGCACATTAAACTGATGTCAGGCAATGAAGAATGTCTGGTATAATTGCTGTGTAACAAGCCTGTCATTGCCACATACCTTTTAAAAGCAATATTATTTGTCATATATTCCAAGATGTGTAAAACTGTAGAAGCTGTATCTTCATTTCTGCAGAGGAGGAGCACGGACTGGAGTGCCTGGAGTTCCAGGTGCAGCTGATCTTGAGGCAGCCTTACGTCGTCTCACTCCTGCAGAGGTTCTGGCCCGACGGGCCGCATTGGGCTCTGGCCTTACTTATACAGGCTACGATTATCCTGAGGGACCTCCAACTCCTCCCAACTATCTTCCATATGGTTGTCGCACACCAGACAGTATCATGTCTACGGGTAGCAGTGGGCTTAGTGGTGTCAGTGGGAACACTACAGGCAGTTGGAAAATTCCGGAAAAATTACAAGTATGTTATTGTGTACATTGTCCTTGAACATTTCAAGTAGAAAGAATATTTATGTCCCATTTGTCAACTTTTGTATGTCTGTGCAAACCCAGATGCTAGTAATTTACTTATTACCTTACAGTGTATATTCACTGAACTGGTGTACAGTTCTTGTTTAATGACCTGCAGATGTGCACCATACAGTTCCTGTATAATGACCTCCTGAAGATGTGCTTCCTGTGGCTCTTATTTAATGACCTTGTGAAGATGTGCCACATATGGATTTTTTATAATGACCTCCAGAATATGTGCTCCATATGTTTCTTGTATAATGACTTTGTGAAATATGCCACATGTGGTTTTTCTATAATGACCTTCTGAATGTGTACTACATATGGTTTTTGTATAATGAGTTCCTGAAGATTTCTGCCTACGGTTCTTATATAATGACCTCCTGAAGATGTGCTCCATGTGGTTCTTGTTTAATGATATAGTGAAGATGTGCCCCATATGGATTCTGTATAAAGACCTCCTGAAGATGTGCTCCATATTGTTCTTGTATAATAACCTCCTGAAAATGTGCTCCATGTGGTTCTTGTTTAATGATCTTGTGAAGATGTGCCCCATATAGTTCTTGTATAATGACCTCCTGAAGATGTGCTGCATATGGTTTTTTCTATATTAACCTCCTGAAGATGTACTCAATATTACTGCAGCATTTGTAACTGACTCCATGTAGCAGAATGCTTCTTGGGAAGCTAACAGTTCCTCATCTAGTCAAAAAACTCCCTGTAATCTATTGAACATGAAACAAACTGATAGTAATATAATTTAATGATGTACTTATATGTGTAATTTGTATTAGTACAGGTTTAATATTTGTTAAATTTTAATGATTTACCTTTAAGTTTCACCCCATCATGTTTGTAGCTGTTAACATATGAGTATAAAGAAATATTTCATACAGAATGTGTATGTATATGGTCAGCCCCATATTTTATCACATGTTCACAAATTCTTTGTCATTAATTATTGTTGTAAACATAAATTTTGCATTGCCACCATATTAGTTTGCGTTCTGTAAATTAAATTACTTAAACAAATTACATATTTTTCAAAAATTTTTCATCACACAAACTTCCAACATCTGCCAGTTGTGGTTTTAGTGTAGTTCCAATCTCAGAAGTTCACAGGATTGCCTGTTGATATTATTTAAGGTACAAGAATTGGGTGGCCTCTGGTGACATTATATGAATGGTAAGTTTAATGAAAATATGTTAGTTGGCTTAAAATGCATGTGGTGGACAAATTCACTGACATGTGGATAGAGATGGGGATGATGGATGATACAGCTGTGTTGGGTGTGAACAAAGAAATCATTCATATCTGATACTGACAACCCTGTCGGTTAGGTCCAGTGTTGTATCCTGAGACTGCCAGGCCCCCCCCCCCCC
>Ga0209755_10008753_pt1 | contig 10764 bp, 10 predicted proteins | sample TergutCo191P1_FD_187301 | JGI IMG/M metagenome (GOLD analysis project Ga0209755, IMG submission 187301) | Cornitermes sp. P1 segment gut microbial communities from Petit-Saut dam, French Guiana - Co191P1 (SPAdes) (version 2) | ecosystem: Host-associated > Arthropoda: Insects > Digestive system... | reverse complement strand
GACCGCTTGCGCGACGACGCCTTTTCGGGCATGGCCGAGCAGGTAAACGCGCACCTCAAGCACTTCAGCGCGTCTAAGCGTTCCGCCGCGGAGCGTTTGAAGATACTGTTTGCCACCTACGGCAACGTGGCGGCGAAGTCGCTGAGCGAGGAGACGTCGGCGATATACAATCTCCTGCAAGACTTAAACGGCGACAAGTATCTGTCGGACACCGAATCTGCGGGCTTGCTTGACTGGGCGGTTGAGTTAGGCAGGCTGAACAAAGCGTTCGACGCGCTGATAAAGGAGCGCGACGCCGAGACTGCGGAGGGCAAGCAGGAGTTCACGCTAAAGACGGTGCGCGCGGAGCTCGACGGTATTTACGATGATATAGTGGATATAGGCGAGGCGCACATCTTGCTGGGTACGGATAGCGCAGCCGCGTTTAAGGCGCTTGCGGACGCGTTTAATCCGGTGGTAGACCGCTACATAAAGCTACTAAATTCCCGCCGGGCCCGCCGCGGCGCGGGTGGGGATGATGAGGATGGTGAGGGCGGCGGGGACGACGGCGAAAATTTATAGGTGGTTGTTACAATCCAATCATCGCGGGCGGGCGCTCAGGCCCGCCCCTACATCGCGCCCACCGCTCTGTTCATCGTAGTTGAAGACATTTATAAACGGTTCCTTTGCAAAAATCTGCCGTTAATCCTCATTTGAAATGTTGGAAAGTTGTGCAGACAGATACCTCCGTTTATATGCTTTTCCCGTTTACCGCTCAGACATCTTCACTTTCATGCTTTCCAACCTGTTAAGCGCCTCATAAAGCGTATCGTCCTTTTTTGCGAAGTGGAGCCTTATCAGGTGATTTATGTTTTCTTTGAAAAAGCTGGAGCCGGGCACCGCGCCCACGCCAACCCTTTCCGCCAACTTTTCGCAAAAATCAAGATCGCTTTCGTATCCGAATTCGGATATATCAAGCAGCGTGTAGTACGCCCCTTGCGGCGCGGTGTATTTTATGCCGAGCTCATTAAGGCCGCTTAGAAACAGGTCTTTCATTCCCGTGTATTTTTTCTGCAAACTTTTATAGTACGAATCGCCGAAGCGCAAGCCTGTTACAGCCGCCTCCTGCAGCGGCGCGGCCGCCCCCACCGTCAGGAAATCGTGCACTTTCTTCGCGATATCGGTAATCTCCTCAGGCGCTATGATGTACCCAAGGCGCCAGCCTGTAATAGAGTATGTTTTGGAGAGCGAGCTGCACGAGATCGTCCGCCCGAACATATCCGGCAGCGCGGCGATATAGGTATGGACGTGCGGTTCATAAACTATATGTTCATACACCTCATCGGTAATAATATACGCGTCGTATTTTTTTGCCAGATCCGCTATTATTGTCAGCTCCTCGCGTGTAAATACCTTGCCGCACGGGTTTGACGGGTTACAGAGAATAAGCGCTTTGGGGCGCTGCCTGAACGCGTCTTCCAGTTCGTTCGCGTCAAAGTGAAACGCCGGGGGGTGGAGCGGTACATAAATGGGTTCCGCGCCGGAGAGTATGGTGTCTGCGCCGTAGTTCTCATAAAACGGCGAAAAGACTATCACCTTGTCGCCGTGGTTGGCGACGGTCATCATTGCCGCCATCATCGCCTCCGTACTGCCGCAGGTAACCACGACCTCCTTGTTCGGGTCAATTTGCCTGCCCATAAGGCGGGACTGTTTTTCGGCCAGCGCTTCGCGGAAATTCTGTGCGCCCCATGTTATGGAATACTGGTGCGGGCCCGTGCGCGAAATTTCGGCCAGCCTCTCCAAAATTTCCCACGGCGGGTCGAAGTCCGGGAACCCCTGCGAGAGGTTTACCGCGCCGCACTTAAGCGATATGCGGGTCATGCGCCGAATAACCGAATCGGTGAATCCCGCTGTTCTGTCTGACAGTTTTTGCATACCGTTCGCTCCTAAATATTAAAATTCAAATGCCGTTCGTCAATAAGGCGTTTTGCCTTATGGGTCGCCCTCGGCAGCTCGCCGTCTTTTAATACCGTAACCGCGGCGGGCTTTACGCCTATGCGCGTTTTGAGGGCAGATGCCACGCGCTCGGCAAGCTGTTCATCGGCTTCCCGGCTGCCCGCCAGTTTCTCTATTTCTACCTTATACTGCGCCGTATAATTTTTTTCCGAAATGCGTATAAGGTACTCGCCAGTAATACCGTCAAGCCCGCGAATGACAAACTCGACATCGCTTGGAAATATGTTTACGCCCGATACTATGAACATATCGTCTTTCCTGCCTACAATATAGATACGCGCGTGGGTGCGGCCGCATGGGCAGGCGCCGCGTTTCACGTAGCCAATGTCCCCGCTGCGGAAGCGTATCATCGGGCGGGCGCGTTTACGCAGGGTAGTAAGCACCAGCTCACCCTGCTCGCCGGGCGGCAGCACCTCGCCGCTCTCAATATCCACGGTTTCCACAAGGATATGGTCTTCGGCGATATGCAGCCCGTCTTTGGCCGAGCACATGCCCGCGCAAGCGCCAAAAATATCGGAAATGCCGAAAAAGTCATACAGGTCGGCGCCCCATAGCCCTTCAATCGCCTGACGGGTGGCCGCAATGGATCCGCCGGCTTCCCCGGCCACTATAATTTTATTTATGGCCAGATCTTTCGCGGGGTCAATGCCGCTCCTTTTTGCCGTTTCCCCCAAATGCCACGCATAAGACGGCGTTGTCCATATCACTGTGGGCTTAAACTCTTTCAGTATAAAAAGCAGCCGCTCAGACGCCACGGTTCCCGCCCAAATGCACAGCGCGCCGAGGTTTTGCGCGCCTATCACGTCGGGGCCGCCTACAAAGAGGGTAAAATTGAGCGCGTGAACGTAGCGGTCGGTGCTGCGCATGCCGGCCATATAAAACAGGCGGCTCTCCACATCCTGCCATTCGTCGAAATCCGTCTTGGTAAAAGGGCTCAACGTGGGGACGCCCGTAGACCCGCTGGATGCCGAAACGAAAACGACGTCCGTTTCAGGAACCGCGCACATCTCGCCCAAAAAGCTCCCTACGCCTTGGGTGTCGCGCTCTGTTTTTTTGTATACAAACGGGAATTTTTCAATATCGGCAAGCGTGTTTATATCGTCCGGCTTTACGCCGGCTTCATCGAACGCGCGCCTGTAATAGACGGAGTTTTCGTAAGAGAACCCTACTATTTCTTTCAGGCTCTTTAGTTGCAGCGCGTCAAGCCGGGCGCGCGGAAGTGTCTCGATCTCTTCGTTCCAGTATTTGCGTTCACTCACTTTCTTTTACCCCCTTTTGATTAATGTTATAGATTCTACTGTTAAATATTGTACCAGCACTGTCCGGCGGCATTGCGGCTGCCGCACAGTCAACGGGCGGTGCTGCTATAATATTTAATAGTATCTTCGATATTCCAATTTTTCCTGATACGCTCCCACTTCGCGTCCCGCTGCGCCTTGATTGCGGCGATGTCCGCATCATCCAAATGGCGGAAACGCCCCTGCCTGCGGATATGATTTTCCAGATTGCCGCTGTTTTCAGGTTTCATATTCACTGTAAAGCGGTCATTCTCATATTCGGCCAAAACCCACAAACCGCAGTCTGCCATCTCTTTTGCGATTTCGACAGTCTCGTCAGACGCGATCCCCCACGCGGTGGGGCACGGCGCTATTACGTGGATATACTTTGTTCCCGCAATCTCCGACGCGCGTTTCACCTTGTTCATGAAATCGTTAAGGTAGCCTATGCTCGCGGTAGCCGCGTAGCTTATTCCATGCGCCGCCACAATTTCAAACATATTCTTTTTCTGGCGCAGGTTGCCGTGAATATTTTTTCCCGCAGGCGTTGTGGTCGTGCGGGAGCCAAAAGGGGTCAGCGAACTTTTTTGCATGCCGGTATTCATATACGCTTCGTTGTCATAGCATATAAAGAGTATATTGTCGTTCCTGTCGATAGCGCCGGAGAGCGCCTGTATGCCAATGTCCGCCGTACCGCCGTCGCCCGCGAAACCTACCGCGTGAAAATCCGTGATACCCTGGGCGCGAAGCCCCGCTTCTATGCCGGTCAGCATGGAGGCCGTACCGGCGAACGTGGAGATTATGGCGTTATTCCCAAAGCAGAGCTGCGGGAAATTAAAGCCCACCGCCGACATGCACCCGGCAGGCAGCACCGCAACGGCATTCTCCCCCAAAACCTTAAGCGCAATCCTGACGGCGAGGCTGCCGCCGCATCCAAGACAGGCTTTGTGCCCATAGAAAAATTCATCTTTGGCAAGTGTTTTGACTGTCAGTCTCGCGCTCATGCGGCACCCTCCTCAATTCCGATAAACCGTACCGTTTGGCCGCCGGTTTTAATATACTCGAAAATCCCGGCGATATCTTTCTCAGATATGTCTTTACCGCCGAGGCCGCCTATAAAATTGGACGAGGGCAGTGCGATACCCGCCTTATAAAGCGCCGAGTTTACATTTGTGTAAACCGTTCCCTCATTGCCAAACGATATATCTTTTTCAAGCGTTGCGATAGCTTTCGCGTTTTTTACAATTTCGGCGATTTCGTCATTCGGGAACGGCCTGATATAGCGCAGCCGCAATATACCAACCTTCTCCCCCTCTTTGCGCAGATTATCCGCTGTGTCTCTGCACAGGCCGGATATGCTGCCGGCTGTGATAATGATATAATCGGCGTCATCGCACAGGTAAGCATCGGCAAGCCCGGAATACCGCCGTCCGAAAATAGCCGCGAATTTCTCTTCCGCTTCCTTGATTATGCCAGCGGCGTTAAGCATTCCGAGGTGTTCATTGTATTTGAAAACCGTGTTATGCTCAGGCCCCGCCGAAAACGCGAGGTTTCGTGGATTTTGCAAATCCAGCCTGTTTTCGGTTTGAAACGGCGGCAAAAACCTGTCGGCAGATTCATTATCCGGCACGTCAACCGCCTCATAGGTATGCGTCAGGTGAAAACCGTCTAAATTGATCATAAACGGCGTGGACACCCGCGGATGCTCCGCTACATAATAACCGATGAGCGCCATATCAAGGCTCTCCTGCGCGTCTTGTGCGTAAACCTGTATCCAGCCGCTGTCAAGCAAGGAGAGCGAATCCCGCTGGTCTCCGTAAATGTTCCACGGCAGTGCGGTAGAACGGTTGGCGTTCATCATTACAATGGGGAAACGCCCGCCGGACGCATACGTCAGGCATTCGGCCATGTAGAGCAGCCCCTGCGAAGAGGTGGCGGTAAATGTCCTTGCGCCAACCGCGCACGCGCCCATAGCGCACGAGAGCGCGGAATGCTCCGATTCCACGTGAATAAACTCTGCCTTAAGAGAACCGTCTTCCACCATTTCGGAGAGGCGCTCCACCACTATTGTCTGCGGGGTTATGGGATAGGCGGAAATAACTAACGGCCTCGCAAGGCGCACGCCGTGCGCGACAGCTTCGTTTCCCGATAAGAATTTACGGCTCATATCGTTTCCATTTCCATTTCTATAGCCGCGACCCTGCAAATTTTTTTGCATATGCCGCAGCCTTTACAAAAATCATAATCAATATCCACGATTTTTTCATCCTGAAAGATTACGCCTTCGGGGCAATACAGGTAGCACTGCATGCACCCCACGCATTTCCCCTTGTCTATAACCGGTTTTTGACTGCGCCAGCCAGCGTTCTTCGTTACCAAGTATCCGGCTTCATAGGCCGGCCACTGCGGATATTCCGACTGGCAAAACTCGCGCACATCTCTTAAATATGGTTTCATGCGGCGCTCTCCAGTACCTTGCGGACGACCGCGATATTGCCGGCAGCAGATTCTTTCGGCATAGTCTCGGTTATGGCGTGTTCGATTTCCGGCAGCGTAACGCATGGGCTTACGGCGGCAAAGACGCCGAGCATGGCGGTATTGACGATGGGGCGTTTGAGGACGCCAAACGCGATATGCCCTACGTCAACCGCGACGATGCGCCGGTCGGCGTAGCGTTTTACCGTATTAATGATTACCTTGCCGTCCTCTTTCAGGCCGGACAACACAGATTCGTTAAAAAGCGTGTCGTCTAAATAAATAATAAAATCGCACATTTTGATTTCGCCGCGGTTATTTATGGGCCAGACGTCGAGTTTGGTAAACGCCCTGACCGGCACGCCCCTGCGCTCCGGCCCAAACGCGGGAAAGGCGAGCGCGAAATTCCGCTCGTCTTTAAGCGCCCACGCCGCGCCCAATATTTTCGCCGCGGTAAACGCGCCCTGGCCGCCGCGCCCGTTCCATAAGATCTCAACCATAAATTAACCTTTCTTTCACTTTTTATCCAACATTTTCGCGCTTATGTCCCCAATAAGCTGAACACCCTGCACCAAAATTATGAGCAGTACAACGCAAATCAGCATAACGTCGGTCTGATAACGCTGATACCCGTACCTTATCGCCAAATCCCCAATTCCGCCCCCGCCCACGGTGCCGGCCATGGCCGAGAACCCTATAAGCGATACCGCCGTAACCGTGATATTCCGTATGAGAGAGGGAAGCGCCTCCGGCAACAGAATTCTCGCTACAACCGACCATTTTGACGCGCCCGTAGAAACTGCGGCCTCTATAACGCCTTTACTTACGTCGGCAAACGACGCGTCGGCAAGGCGGGCGAAAAACGCCGTAGCCGCTATCGCCAGCGGTACAACCACGGCCTTGGGGCCTATGGTGGTATGCACTATCATTTTCGACAACGGTATCAGCAGTACAAGCAAAACCAGAAACGGGACCGAACGCACGATATTGATAATTATGCCGACGCTTTGATTTACCAGCCGGTTTTTTATAAACAGCGGATTGCTTGTAACATAGAGCAAAAGCCCAAGCACGCCCCCCGCGACAACCGCTATCAAAAGCGAAATGCCGGACATGAGCGCGGTCTCCTCAAACGCCTTAATGAGCGCCGCCTGTAAACTAAATCCCTGCGCCATCTTCAAGCACCTCCACTTCTCTCACAACATTTTTCAGATAATCAAGTGTTTGCCTGACAACATACTCTTCGCCGATGGGGTTAACGTACAGGATACCCAACGGCTTGTTTTCGATATACTCTATTCGTCCGGTCAGGATATTGATCTGAACGCCAAAACGCGAGCTGGCCTCCGATATGATCGGCGTGTTCGCGTCCGGCCCCAAAAAGGTCAGCTTGACAACCGGGCCATACGTGTTGTCAAGAATCTCCTGCGGCAGGTCGTGCGTCCGCGTATGCCCTATCAGCTGTTTCGTAAATCCGTCTTTCGGCTGAGTAAACAGGCTGTAAACGCCGTCCAGTTCCACCAACTTCCCGCCGTCCATTACGGCGCAGCGGCTGCATATACTCTTTATTACATTGAGTTCGTGTGTAATTATAACAACGGTAATGCCGAGCTGCTTACTGAGCGTACTGATAAGTTTCAGTATGGACAGCGTAGTTTCCGCGTCGAGCGCCGATGTGGGTTCGTCGCACAAGAGTATCTTCGCGCCGCCTGCCAGCGCCCGCGCGATCGCCACCCGTTGTTTTTGCCCGCCGGACAGCTTGCTTGGATAAACATCAGCCTTTTCCGGTATGCCAACGAGCGATAGGTACTCGCGCACTTTCGCGTCAGCCTCTTCGCGGCCCACACCCGCGCTGCGCAAAACGAACGCGATATTCTGACGGGCGGTCAGGTTATCGGCCAGATTGAAATGCTGAAAGATCATCCCTATATTCCTGCGGTGGCCCCTGAGCGTCTTTCCCCGGTATTTCGTAACATCCTTTCCGTCAACAAGTACCCGGCCGCCGGTAACGCCCTGCAGCAGGTTAATGGTTCTAAGAAGCGTGCTTTTCCCCGCGCCGCTGGAACCCACAATACCGAATATCTCACCTTTACCTATGGAAAAGGATACATCGTCTACGGCCGTAAGAGTCGTTCTCTTCTGCCTGAAGCTCACCGATACGTTTTGAAATTCAATCATATTTCATAACTTTCTGCCTGAAATAACGCGCGCGGCGGCTCGCGCCGCCATGCGCGTCAAACAATACATCAGTAATCTTTCGGCCTGAAAAATGAAACATACTGCTTGGACGGATTCTCAATTACGCTTCTGAACGCGTCTGAGTGTACCGTCGCGACAATATCACGTGCAAACCGCGCGTCCTTATCGGCCGTGCGCACCGCGATAACGTTCACGTAGCCGTCCTGCAATTTTTCATTATACAGAGCGTCGGAGAGTTTCAGCCCGGCGCTTAGCGCGAAATTACCGTTAATGACCGCCAGATCCACACTCTCCAAACTTCTGGGGAGCTGCGGCGCCTCAATTTCCAAAAACACGAGTTTTTTGGGATTTTCGGAAAGCGTGTACTGAGTCGCCTGCGCCGGATTTACAGACGGGTCTATTTTTACCAGCCCGGTCTGCTCCAAAACCCGAATAGCGCGCGCCAGATTGGTAACATCATTGGGGATAGCCACTTTCGCGCCCTCCGCGATCGCGGCAACCGAACCAATTTTTTTGGAAAAAATACCCATACCGGCCGTAGGGACTTCGGTAACGTGAACGAGATCAAGGTTATGTTCGCTCGAAAAATTTTTCAAGTAAACCGAGTGCTGAAAGATGTTCACGTTAATCTCTCCCGCCGCAAGCGCCTTATTGGGCTGCACGTAATCGGAGAATTGAACGTACGACACCTTATAACCCTTCTCTTTGAGCGTTGGCTCTATCGCGTCACGAAACATATCCTCATAAGGCCCTGGTGACACGCCGACTTTTATAGCCCCCTCCTCATTTTTGGCCGATGAGCAGCCCGTGAGCGCTGCGGAAAAAACGGCAAGGCTAAGCATTACGGCGGCTGTTTTTGCAAACTTTACAATTTTCATAACCACTCCTTTGGCAAAACGGGGAAACTCCCGTCCGCGCGAAAAAGATTCAATTTGTAGATTATAGCTTATACCCGCGTCCCCCAAAGACATCACGGCTGCCGTGCAGTCTATAGGGGACGGGTATAATATTTAATCATTCTTTCAATAAACAATTACATTCTTTAAAACGAGCCCTCAAAAATCAATTCAAAGCGATTGTTGATTTGACTCTCTATTTGGCTCCCTTCCGGGTTTATTGTATAGAAATTCCTGTACCTCGGAATTATCGCGAAATTCGGGTTCGGCTTCCAGGAGTACTGAATGAGGGTGTGGATAAAGTTCACCTTTGAGCCGTCTATTTCCGCGTTCTCCGCGCTATTGTATTTGAAGTCAAAGAATATGCTGCCGGGCCCGGCTTTTACCGTGGCCCCCGCTCCCAGCTGTAAGCCGTTGCTCGTATAAACCGGGGCTTCGCTCGAATCGTCGGCCGGTATGCTGCCGCTAAAGTTACTGTTGGTGTATATGGTATTGTATGTACCGACCCTGCTATTCGTGTTGCTTACTGTTCCGTAAGAACCGTGAGCGGTAACCTTTATGTTTTGGTTTACCTGATAACCTGCGCCCAAACCGCCGATTATTTCATGGTCTCCGGATTCTGTCGCCTGATTGAAGTTACGGTTTATAACAGCAACGATTTCCGGCGTAACTGTTAACGCCCCGGCCTCTACAGGCACGTTAAAGACAAACAGCGGCGATGACGGGTTAGACAAGGCATCACCGGCAAAATTAAACGACGGGCTGCGGGTGTTGATTACGGACTGCAGCAGTTCAGCGCGCACTTTGACGGAGCCGTCTTTAATAATCGGCACACCGGCCCTTATTCCAAGCAGGCTGGCATTGGCGATGCCCCATCCGAAGAAAGCCGCGTTATTATACGAATTGTTGAAGATGGAGCGTTCCAGAAGGTCGAGCGCCCCGTTGCCGGCGGGAACGTTCACAACGCCGCCCTCTAAAAACAGGGGGCCCGCATCCCACTTGAAACTCGCTATGTGGACATACAGGTTTTGGAACGGCGCGCGGATATGGCTGCTCTGATCCGCAGGCGAATTGTTGTTGTTTATCCAGTTCACCTGCTCCGAGTAGCCCCAGTCGTTGCCGATCTGAAACTGCAGCGAGAGCTGATCGTTGGCTTTTACCCTTACGCCTGCCCTCCACGCAAACCAGTTGGAGTACAGCGCAATGGCGCTGCTGCTATTGTCTGCACCGTACCCCAGATTGAGCTGTTCCCGCAGCCTGTAATGCGCCGCGCCGTAGGGCTTGTATTCAATATCCGCGAAAACGGACGTTCCGGCCGCCAATACCGCAAGCGCAGCCGCCATAATTAATGATTTTTTATTGACACGCATTGTATTCTCCTCTTATAATATTTTTGTTTTTTGTTTAACAATTCACACGATAAAAAAATCCTCCCTATTGTACAGAGCGTTGACAACACGGATAAGGTGTATAAAAACGCCTCATCGTTAACCCTCCTTTGAAACATTAAATAGTTGTGTTGACAGATACCGTTCACCGGAATCCGGCAGTATCGCGACAATCGTTTTGCCTTCGTTTTCCGGCCTGGCTGCAAGCCGTAGCGCCGCCCAGAGCGCGGCGCCGGATGATATGCCGACCAAAACGCCCTCGAGACGCCCCATTTTTTGCGCGGTACGAATGGCGTCTTCATCCTTTACGCGTATAACTTCGTCTATCAAAGACCGGTTAAGAATCTTCGGTATAAAACCTGCACCGATTCCCTGTATTCGGTGCAGGCCCGCCCGGCCGCCGGAAAGCACCGGCGACGCGTCCGGCTCTACCGCGGCTATCTTCACGTTATTATTGCGCTCCCTGAGTACTTCGCCGACGCCGGTAATAGTCCCGCCGGTGCCGACCCCCGCTACAAAAATGTCAACTTTTCC
>Ga0209755_10008752_pt1 | contig 10765 bp, 9 predicted proteins | sample TergutCo191P1_FD_187301 | JGI IMG/M metagenome (GOLD analysis project Ga0209755, IMG submission 187301) | Cornitermes sp. P1 segment gut microbial communities from Petit-Saut dam, French Guiana - Co191P1 (SPAdes) (version 2) | ecosystem: Host-associated > Arthropoda: Insects > Digestive system >... | reverse complement strand
TCCTTCGCCAGTTTCTGCCCCCATTCCGCTTTTTTCTGCAGTATAGCCTCGTCGGCGGCTTTAAGAATCCGGTGCGCTTTTTTCCGGGCATCTTCAAGTATCTCCCGGTCAAGAATTTCTGTTGATTGCAGTTCTTCCATGATTGCCTTTTAATGATAGCAGAAATTGAGAATACAATCTACAGCAATTTTACTTATCTACACAGAAATCAACCCTTATTCACTTGTTTATTGCCTTTTTTCATGCTAAATTTACCCTATGAATGGAGGCGTACCATGAATCAACAAGCAGAATTGTTGAATAAAATAGATAAAATTCCCCAAAAATACATCGGTGAAGTAATTAATTTTTTGGGATATGTGCAGCATAAAGCACAACAGGAAGCAAACAATACCAAACTCGAACAGAAAACCTGTGAATGTATTATCCCACATTCAATAGATGATGACAATGGGAAAATTCTTCTTACAAAGGAATTGATTGATGAAATGCTGCAGAAAAGTCCGCATACCCGTTCTCTTTCGGGGATACTTTCCGGCATGGGAGATGTTGATCTTGATAAACTACGCATGGAAAGGCTTGCTAAACACTTATGAAAAAAATCCTTATTGATACCAATGTTGTGCTTGACTATTTGTTGCACCGACCGGATTATTCCAATGCTATGATTATTTATTTACTGGCAGAACAAAAGTTCATTACAGGTTATGTTTCCGCTTCTGCAATAACCGACATTTTCTTTCTTGCAAAAGGAATACTCGGTAAAAAGCCCACAAAAGAAGCTCTTAAAAATCTTTTGCATATTTTCAAACCAGCTGCTGTAACCGACAATCATATCTATCAAGCTTTAGATTTGGATTGGAGCGACTTTGAGGATTCCGTTCAATATGTTGTGGGCAAAAGTTTTCCTGTAGATTATATCGTTACTCGCAATACTCAAGATTATACTTCCGGCTCTATTCCTGCTGTAACGCCAGCAATGTTTATACAAGCTATTGCTGTTGTTTAATATTGGATCGTGAATCCTCATGTTTTTTGAGTGTTTCAATAAAAGACAAAGCTATTTTCCGGTAATCGAGATTTAAGTTTTCCACAATACGAGCCATTTGACGGATTTCCGGCGAAAAAATCATAGTATTTTTTACTTTATTCGTTTCCTTGCCGGTTATCAGGTATTCGGTTGACACTCCTAAAGCGCTGGCAATGCGTACAGCAGCGTCAGCAGCAGGCATTCTGCCGCGTACACTGAGATAATTATCAATTGTGTGTTTCTTTAATCCGGTTTTGACCGCCAACTCTTTGACCAGCATCCCGGAATACAACAATTCAGCCTTTAAATTTTCCCTGAACCCCATATTGTACAGAATAGGCTAAAAAGCGTATTTTCCTATTGACATTTTGCTTTTTGTAGAATATGGTTTAGTTATTATGCTTATAAGACAAATATGTACCAAAGGGAGTATTTGCATTGTCTTAATATTGTCCGTTTTTGGTTGTACGGGGGGCGTCAAGGCCAGAGATACGGAAATTCTGCCGTTAAATCAGCAGCAGACTGAATTTCTTTTGAATGTAAACACACCTCAGCATACAGAAACGGTGCATACAGAAACGGTTTTGGAGGCTATTACACCTCCTCCTCCCATCTCTAATTTTACCGGAGACGGCAAAAAGGGCATGAGCCTGGGGATTCAAGTACCGGAAGGTCAGGGACTCAATACGGCCTTATCAAATATACCGTCAATGGTTCAGGGGTGTTTGGTATATAATATACGTAAATATTCGGCAATAACGGTACTTGACCCCGTTGCGCTTGATAAGGTGATTATGGAAACGCTTGACGGAAAGTATGAGGATAACCTTGATATTGTCAGGCTGGGGCATATAGCGCATGTCGAACATTGGATGACCGGAAGAATTACAGAGACTCCCTACGGCTATAATCTGCAATTTAACGTAACAGACACCACTCCTAATGCCAGAACGCTCGCTTCCTATTCCGGAAATTGTACGGCTTCCCAGCTTATCGATCAAAGCGCTATTCAGATTGCTTCAATAGAATTACTTACACAAATGGGAGTACAGTTGACCACTCAGGCAAAAAATGAGCTGAGTACAACGAATACCCAGCAGTCCATTAAGGCACAAAGTTTTCTCGCCAATAGCCGTGCCTCGGAGAGACAGGGAGGGAACGAGATAGAAGTATATTTTAATGCTGTTCTGGCTGCAAAGTTTGATCCGACCTTGCCGGAAGCGGTGAACCGATCTGCAATATTGGCAGCAAATATCTCAAGCGCTCGTACTGGTGACAATTTGCGCGAAGATGTACGGTGGCGAAATGAATGGGTAGCGCGTTTGGCAGAAACAGAGAAGTATGTCAAAGATTATAACGATTATTATAATAAGTATTACAGTGATTATTACAATGATTTTTATAAAAAGTATACCGATAACTGGAATAAATTTATCCAATCCCTTCCTGAACTGCCCAATACCTTGTTTTATACCGCAGATGCCCGCAACTACGGAGCGACAAATTATGATAACAACACGACAAGTTATACTGGTATAAAGGCATACCTGCATGCTTCGCAGAATTGGATACAATCGGTACAAACGGCAATACAGACAATGGATGCGCCGGTAGCAGAGGTACAACGGACAGTACAGGCGGAACAGGCGGCAGTACAGGCTGCAATACAGGAGGTCGTAAGGACGGTCAATAACGGACTGAACGCGACCGGGCAGATGTCACGATGGAGGTTACAGCCTTTGAATGTGGGGGTAACTGCGGTACGGTTTAACAATAGCTTTGTGCAGAATCGGAGGCAGAAGCAGGAAAACCAGACTTTTAATGTAACCGTGGAGTTGGTGAACAGCCAGAATAATAGAGTGATTGGCAGGAGTGCTTTCCAGACAAGCAGGACATTTTCAATCACCAATAGCGGACTTTCGGTTTCCGATGATGAACAGAAAATAGTGAATTTCACGAATGTTAATATACATGAGCTACCTCCATCCGATGACCTGTTGGCTATAAGAATCGCTAGTGTAAACGGAACAGCAGCCGAAACAGCGATTAAAAACGGGGTACTGTCCATACAATTGGTCAATGTGGCTGAATGGAATTATAACCCCTGGGATTATGAGATGCAAAATGGTCAGATTACTCAATACTACGGGAAAGGGAGTAATATTATTATTCCCGGTACTATTCTTGATGAACCGGTTACGTCTATAAAGGAGAGAGTATTTTCCTACAACCATCGAGCCAGCATTACCATTCCGTCCAGCGTTACTTCCATTGGGAATAATGCATTTTCCAACAACCAACTGACCAGCGTTACCATTGGGGCAAATGTCACATTAAGTTCTTCCGCTATTGGCTCTAGTTTTGAAGAGTTATACAACCGCAATGGCAAGCTTGCACAAACCTATATGCGGCGCGATAACAGCAGAACATGGGGTTTTAATACCACAGAAGCAGATTTTAACTTCGACCCGGCTACGGGAACCATTACCGGTTATTACGGTAATAGCAGTAGGATAACGATACCAGAAACCATAGGTGGAATACCAGTTACTGCCATTAGGAATGGCGTGTTTAACTTACAAAAAAAAAGAGATGGTCGCCAAATCAAAAGTGGCGGCATACGTCAGTACATTGTTTATGAAATGAGAATCGGCAAAAATGTTGCATTTGATAATTCGGCATTTACTGATTCTGATTTTGGCGTGTACTATAGGCGGAACAAGCGTAAGGCGGGAACTTATATTCATATCTATACCTATAATGACAACAACGAATACAATGGGCGTATGCGGGGACAATATGGAAGAGGCGATTCTTGGAAGTGGCAATACACGCCGGACAGATGATTTATAATAATATGTTCTGAACACATTTTTACCAAGATTCGAAGGTTGTCCTATTCCGAATCCTGTGTTATGCTCTAAACATGGATGGCATTATTCTACCGCCAACCGATGATAGGATTTTACGGAAAGCGGTGAATACGTTGTATGAATTAAGCGCGGATGAGAAAGTTCGTGCGGAATATGAAATTATCAGGGATTATAGTGCAGTAAATAATGGCGCGTGAACAAACCGCTCCGACTAAAAGCAATCTCCTGCGGGTCAGGGAACGGCTGACCGTTGCTGGCGAAGGCTACGATCTTTTGGAGCAGAAACGGGAAATCCTCGTAATGGAGCTTATGCGGAAGCTTGAGCAGGTAAAAATGCTTGAGCGGGAGCTTGACTCCCGCACCGCAACGGCGTATCCCTGCTTAAAGCGAATGTTGGTGGCAGTGGGCAGGAAACGTGCCAACCGGCTTGCCCAGAATGTCAGTTACCGCTTTGAATTGAAGGAAAAACAGGTAACGGCTGCCGGAATGAGGCTTCCGGGGCTGGAAATCCGGCTCCCAAATGCGGATTTAAAATATTCCCCGATGAATTCATTTGCGGAATGTGACGAAACCGTGATAGAATTCTTTGAGGTGCTTAAAATATGCACCGAATTGGCGGCAGTGCGGACCATAACCTGGCGGCTGGCGCGTGAGGTCCGCAAGACCCAGCGCCGGGTAAATGCCCTTGAAAAATTGGTTATACCGACAGCCATCGAAACCAAGGCTTATATAGAGTCGGTATTGGAAGAAAGGGACCGCGATTTCTTTTTTTCCAGTAAATTGCTTAAAAAGAAAGGAGCTGCCGGTATCAAGGTATGAAACCATTTCTTTCAAACATTATTACCGCTGTTAACGGATCGGATTCTTCCATAATGGCAGCAAAATACGCAATTATCATGGCAAAGACCTATAATTGCCAATTAAGCGTGGTATATGTTGTAGATACCGCAACGATCAAGCAGCTAACGTTGAGCAAAATTTTTATTAAAGAAGAAAGCATCGAATATGAAAAAAGCCTTGCGGAAAACGGCGAGCGCTACCTTGCCTTTGTGGAGGAGCTTGCGCGAGCCAAGGGCATTAAAATTGAAAAAGAGATACGCCGGGGCGCCGTGTATACCGAAATTATCACTGCGGCTGAAGAGCGCAAGGCGGATCTTATCGTGCTTGGGGGTCTGGAAAGAGTCCGCGGCGCCAAAGATGTCCTGGATCATGCCCAATGCCAAATTATGATAGGCGCAAAGTGTTCGGTCCTGCTGGTAAAGGAACCAAATATCGAGCAGCGGTATAAGCAATTATGAGGGAAACAAGATGAGAATAGCAGTTATCAGTGCGCCTTCACGGAGGAGAACCCCTCCCGATTATGTGCAGGCGGTGGCAAAGGGGATGGAATTGATGGGCCATAGGGTAGATATTATTGACGCATGGACCGATGATGGAATGCGCTTGCCCGGCTACGAGTACATAGCCATAGTTACCGAAGCGATGTCCCTTTTTTCCGCGAAGATACCCGAGGTGATTCCCCGCATTCTGTCCAATAGCAGCGGCATTGGCGGAAAGAAGAGCGCCGCTTTTGTGAAAAAAGGCGGGCTGCGCTGCAACCGAACCCTCTCGAATGTTATGAAAGCCATGGAAAAAGAAGGGATGATGGTCAACTGGTGCGATATTTTGCTCAATCCGCCCCATGCCGAGGCAATGGGCAAACGCATCGGCGCATAGATCATTCTACTTTACTTTTCATTCCGCTTCCAATAATATAATAATTGGGGTCACAAAGGAGAAGGCTATGGCATTTGCGCTGAATTCGTACCCTTTTACCTACCGGGCAAAATTTTCCGGCGGTACCTGGGTTGAGGAGTATTTGGAAAAACCGCACGGAACGCCGGATGCGGAAGCGGCGATGAGCGCCGAGGAAAGGGGTAAAATTGAAGCTTCGCGGAATTGCTATGACGATATGCCGCTGGTGAATTATACCAGCCAGTACGGGCTTGCCTGTTTTGAGGGGCTTAAGGCACTGCCGCAGAAAAACGGCGGGCTTGCCATTTTCCGGATCGACCAGAATGCTGCGCGATTTGCCCGTTCCATGAAAGGCCTGTTTATGCCTTCTTTTTCCGAAGACTTGTTTGTCAAGGCGTGTGTCGGAACCGTCAGGCGCAATGCAGAGCTTGGTTTTTACCCCCGTTACCGGCAGGAATGGGAAAAAGATTCATACATAAGCGCCGATTCGGTATATATACGGCCCTTTACGATTGCCGAAGGCGGCATAGGCGTTAATATTTCCAATGAGCCCTGGGTCATGGTTATCACCACTCCGGTGAGCGCTTATTTTTCAGGCGGCAATTTTGACGCGGTAGTCACCGACCGGATTCGTGCAACGCCCAACGGCACCGGCTGGATAAAAGCCTGTTCCAACTATACAATGGCGGCTCTTGCCAAGCATGAAGCAATAGCGGCTGGTTTTATGGAGTGCGTATTCCTTGACGCAATTGAACGCAAGTATGTTGAGGAAGGGTCTTCCTGCAATATCTTTTTTTATCTGCGATCCGGCGAATTGGTAACGCCGGAACTCGGCGAAACCATTCTTCCGGGAATTACCCGCGCCAGCATTATTGAGCTTGCCCATGACCGGGGCATAACCGTAAGCGAGCGGAAAATTGCCATAAACGAAGCCCTTGAAGAGTCAAAGGAATGTTTTGTCAGCGGGACAGCCGTTGGCGCGGTGCCCATAACATCCCTTACCTGGCAGGGCAAAAAAGTGGCGTTCAATGACGGCAAGGCAGGCGAGTTAACGGCTGAAATTCAAAATACCCTCAAAGGCATACAGTACGGTGCCATGCCCGATACCAAAGGGTGGCTGACGCAGGTAATCTGACAATGATCGAAATCATTAAATCCAAAAGCGATCTTTGCACAGGCTGTAACCGGTGTGTTCGTAAATGCCCGATGGAGATGACCAATATAACCTATCAGGATGAAGCCGGAAATATCAAGGTAAAAATCGATCACGAAAAGTGCATTGCCTGCGGCAGGTGTGTTACGGCATGCAGCCATAAAGCACGGTATTTTGTTGATGATACTGCGAGATTTTTTGACGATTTGTCCAATGGCATCCCCATATCGATCATAGCAGCGCCATCAATCAGGACTAACATACCCGAATATGAAAAGCTGTTCACCTATCTGAAAAGGCTTGGCGTGCGCAAAGTGTACGATGTGTCGCTGGGAGCCGACATCTGCATTTGGGCACACATTAAATATATTAAAAATTACCTTGCCAACAGCGACGTTACCGCAGGCGACCTTGAGCCATTCATAACCCAGCCGTGTCCGTCAATTGTTTCTTATTGTGAAATATACCGTCATGATTTGCTCCCCAGGCTTTCTCCGATACACAGCCCAATGGCATGTACCTCCATTTATATGAGAAAATATCTGGGTATGGGCGACCGCATTGCCGCATTATCTCCGTGCGTAGCCAAGTCGAAAGAATTTTACGATACAAAACTTGCACACTATAATATAACCTTTGCCAACCTGGTTGAATACCTGAAAGAAAACAATATAACGCTTCCCGGTGAAGAAACCCCGTTTGATCACGATGAAAGCGGCATGGGCTCCCTGTTCTCAATGCCGGGAGGGCTTAAAGAAAACATAGAATATTTTACCGGCAAAAAATTTCACATAACAGTTGCGGAAGGCTTTAATATTTATGAGAAGCTTGATAAATACGCCGATACCTCGCGGGAATTCCTGCCGGACATATATGATGTACTCAACTGCATCGGGGGCTGCAATTTTGGTTCAGCCTACTCAAGCGACAGGAACATCTTTGAAATAGGCAAAAACATGAACAACAAGATTAGGAAGGCGACAGAAGAGCACAAGATGGATATTTATAAATCAATGCATATAGTATACGACAATACTCTTAACCTTTCGCATTTCTTGAGGAAATACAACCCTGTTATAACAAAATTCCCGCAGATAACCGATGCAGATATCAACCATGCCTTTGAACTGCTCGGCAAAACGGATTATGAGAAGCAAAATATCGACTGCGGAGCCTGCGGCTCCGAGACGTGCAGGCGCATGGCGAGGAAAATTGCCCTTAACGTGAATATTCCGGTTAACTGTATTGTCAAAGCAATGGAAGATGCCAGGGCGGAGCATCAGGATAATATGTCTGCCCAGGAGCAGATTGTAAAAATGGAAAGCACCCGCGAAGCGGATGAGCGGATGCGGATTATGATCGATGTAAACCCCCATATAAACCTCCTGTTTGACGATCAGTTCAGGTTGATCGACTGCAACCCTGCGGCGATTACCTTTATGCAGTTTAATACAAAAGAAGAGATGCTCGCCGGATTTGCCGATGGCCTTATCAAGAGCATACCTGAGTACCAGCCTGATAACCGCCGGTCCGAAACGCTGTTTAATAAGCTGCTCGTTGCGGCAAGGGAAGGACATATCCGGTTTAAAACGGTTGTAAATCTCAACAACAGTTCTCGGAGCCTTGATGTAGAATTCAGAAGGATCCCATACGGAAAATCCTATGCTATTGTCGGTTTTGTGTATGATATGTCCAGTATCCGCGAGCGGGAAATGGAACTGATCACTGAACAGAAAAAGAATGAACTGCAGCTTAACAAATTAAACGCCGTCGTTAAAGCGACAAGAATCGGGTTATGGGATGTAGTCATTGTTAATAATGATCCTGTTAATCCGGGGAATATTTTTACATGGTCTGACGAATTCAGGTATATGCTGGGATATTCCAACGAGATCGATTTTCCAAACACAGCCAGCAGTTATTTTGACCGGCTGCATCCTGATGACCTAGGCATGGCTTTTAATGCCATCTCGGCGCACCTGGCGGATAAAACCGGCAAAACGCCGTATGATGTGGAATTCCGGCTGCAGTGCAAGAGCGGCGAATACGCCTATTTCCGCGCATGTGGTGAATCTATCCGTGATAAAGACGGCAACGCCATCCGCATCGCCGGCGCAGTGATGGATATAACCGAATCAAAAAAAATGTTGTTACAGACCGAAAAACAACGGAAGGATGCAGAAGAAGCCAGTAAAGCAAAAAGCAGTTTCCTCAGCAATATGAGCCACGAGATTCGCACGCCGTTGAACGCCATAATCGGAATGACAACAATCGGGAAATTATCGCCGGTACTGGAAAAAAAGGACAACGCTTTTACCAAGATTGAAGGGGCATCCAAATACCTGCTTGGCGTGATCAACGACATCCTCGATATGTCAAAGATCGAAGCAAACAAGCTTGAGTTATCGCCGGTCAACTTTGAATTTGGGCATATGCTGCAAAAGGTCGTAGACATCGTTCACCCCCGCATAGAAGAACGGCGGCAGAAACTGAGTGTCAGTATCGGAGAAGGCATGCCGGATACGTTCATCGGCGATGACCAGAGGCTTTCGCAGGTTATAGCAAACCTTTTGTCCAATGCGGTAAAATTCACTCCGGATGAAGGCTCCATTTACATTGACTCCCGGCTTGTATCGGAGAAAAACGGTATGTGCCGCCTGGAAATCAGCGTTTTGGATACGGGTATAGGCATTACCGACGAACATAAAGAGCGGTTGTTCATTTCTTTCGAGCAGGCGGACGCCCGCACATCGCGCGATTTCGGCGGCACCGGGCTGGGCCTTCAAATTTCCAAACGCATCGTTGAGCTGATGGACGGGGATATATGGGTGGAGTCGGAACTGGGGAAAGGCTCAAAATTCATTTTTACCGTTTTATTGAAGCACGGCACCGCCATGGAAAGGAAACAGGGTACCGAAGACTATGCCGATACAGTCGGCAGCTTTAATAATTTTTCCGGAAAAACAATACTGCTTGCGGAGGATATAGAGATAAACCGCGAGATCGTTATAACGCTGCTTGAGCCTACCCAACTGACGATTAAATCCGCCGAAAACGGAAAAATAGCGGTTCAAATGTTTACCGAATCGCCCGATCTATACGATTTAATTTTTATGGACATACAGATGCCCAAAATGGACGGGTACGAGGCAACGCGCATTATACGGGCGCTTGATATCCCCAAAGCAAAAACCGTGCCAATAATAGCCATGACTGCGAATGTTTTCCGCGAGGATGTAGACAGGTGCCTTGAGGCTGGCATGAACAACCACATCAAAAAACCAATCGATCTTAATGATATGCTTGGTTTATTGCGGCATTATATTTTAGTTAATTGAGGCTTGTCCTCAATGCAATGGGGTGCCAGACACAATAGAGTTGTGCCTGACACCTAACAACACCTTATTCCCCCAGATCGTTTTTAACCTTGACGGAAACAACTTCCTCGTAGCAGGAAAAGCACTTGGCGACTACGGCTTTGTCCGGCGCTTTGGTAATTGAGCTTACCAGCGGCACGATAATTAAACCGGCGAGCATACAGAAAGCGCCGGCGTTAATCGGCGACTGTAGAATCGCGGGAAATGAACTTCTGAATAAAACGTTAAGAATCATCACCGAAGTGCTGAATATAAAGGAACACCATACCGCTAATTTACTTGTTTTTTTCCAGTACAAACCATAGAGGAACGGCGCAAGGAAAGAACCCGCGAGAGCTCCCCATGAAACACCCATTAACTGGGCGATAAAAGTAATCCCGCCCTTATAAACATTTATTGCAATCACTGATGAAATAATAATAAACACAACTATCAATAGGCGGATAAGAATCAATTGCATCTTTTCACTCATGTTTTTAATTATGTTGCCCCTTACAAAATCCAGCGTCAAAGTTGAAGCCGAAGACATAACCAATGACGAAAGAGTCGATATGGAAGCGGCGAACACCAGGACTATAATTAGTCCCATCATCCAGTC
>Ga0209755_10008751_pt1 | contig 10766 bp, 5 predicted proteins | sample TergutCo191P1_FD_187301 | JGI IMG/M metagenome (GOLD analysis project Ga0209755, IMG submission 187301) | Cornitermes sp. P1 segment gut microbial communities from Petit-Saut dam, French Guiana - Co191P1 (SPAdes) (version 2) | ecosystem: Host-associated > Arthropoda: Insects > Digestive system >... | reverse complement strand
GAATAACTTTTATTGCCGAGTTCTGTGGCTTCTGTACCCGCAGTGTCCTGGCATTTCTGGGATGTGATGATTTCTCAATGAGTAATGAGTTCACAACATTTGAAGCCAATGTAGCGATCTTACCTTCAAGGGTCAAAACATCAACTTATCTCACTTCCCAATTTACACAGTTATCTAATAAAACAAAATTCAGCTCTTGCAAAGCAAATGCCTGAGGCAAGGCAATATTCAAATGCAGACTACAGATGACTTGACAGCAGTTGTGGGGTGTGAAAAATAGTGCATATACTAACAAGCATGCAAATTCCACAAACAGATGGAAATGCTACAAAGGCAACCATTACACAGACATATGAGGTAAGCTGATAAAGGGGACAATATGATGAACTGTTAATCAATACAGCAACAAAGAAATCTACCAAAAAGAAAATTTTTGATTTTCACTTTCTAGACTTGACAACTGTAAACAGTATCCCCCTGTTAAGTGTGTTAACAATGACTCACAAGGATTTCAATCTTGTCCTTGTGCCGAACATGGGTGCAGAAGCTAGGAGTTTACATCACCCACATCAAGCCATTAGCAGAACATTTGTTTCAGAGAAGGAATTTAATTGGCTTCAAGGGTACCAAGGGTATGATAGTGCTAGAGGCTTCAAACTCTCTGCCTACTGTTGTATTTCCCTTCAGCCGCTTCTATCTATGCCAAAGGAGCTTGTTTCAGGTAACAGGTTATCATGTAGTTATCACCAACACCACTGTAAACAGGCTGACTAGATAACTATAGTAATGTGTGCTGCAGGCAGAAACATAACAGCTTGAAAGAGAAATGGCAGGAGTCAATCCCTGACACTCCTTCACTGGCCTCAGTATAATATACAATAACAGCCAAAAATAAGAATGTAATGGCAATGATAAATATTGTGACATGCACCACCTTACCACAGTGAGTTCAGAATGAAAAACAGCTGTATGAAAATACAGCCAAATGGTAGAACCCCACCCATGATGATTCCTGGAATTGGCTGTGTGTAGACACTCTGATCAGGAATCTGACGGGGTATCTGATTAGTTCTCACTGGATGTTCAATTGGCTGTAATAATAAAAATATGTCAACACACAAAATATTGTACAAATGTCAGAAACATACAAAATCAAAACAATAATTAAAAAACAATAGAATTGTTAAGTTCCTCCACCCCTTTGGCACATCTGAGACTGATAAGTAATTAAGGCATTTTATATGTTTGATCGTTAGGATGGATCTACAGATTTGTCTGAAATGGAGGCACCTATCAACCAATCTACATGGCATCATATCCCAGGAAGTCACACTCACAGCCATGTAACATCAGATCTCACATTCACACAATGTGATTAAACCACATTATAAGTGGCTGCATCTGCAGCTTCCTTGCCCAGTTTTCATTTCTATCCACATTCTCCACATCTGTATAAATGAGAATTGTTTAGACTATTAGTCTACACTGCAAGAGGTTAAAATGCGTTCAATAACTTTCAGAATTTTGTTTTATGAATAACTTTTTGATCTACTGAAGGTGAATGTAATGACATTTTACTGCACTGTGCTATGTTAACTTTACACATCCGACCTTTAAGCTTTTAGAGTAAAATGGGTTTTAGAAGTTCAGTGACACTTAAGTCTGAAAAAGTATTATCTTTAAACTTTTACAGTAAAAAGGTATTAATAATTTCTTTTAACAATCCAGTTTGTGTGTCAAGCTTGTCACAGTGCTGATCAAATATGTCTGATTAACGTCACTCATTTGCCAATTAAAAGTCAGTACATACCCTCTTTCTGAATCCAAAGTATGCTCCAACGAAGGTAAGTGGAACAGATACTCCAAACCAGAGTGCAAGAAGAGCAATAAGGGTAGTAAAAGGAATAGCTGCAGAGCTGCCCTTGCTCCACAGAATCAGGTTCATCACAAAGAACAAGCAGAACACAATGCTGCAACAAGCAAGTTCCTTACTCTTGGGCAGGTGCAACTAAACATCAATATATTACTTCACAGCTGTACTGCTTCTATCATCAGCCTTTCCAACTACATCCATGAACAGTGAACAACCAAAGAATGCCAAAAAAAAAAAAAAAAAAAACTTTCCTGTCTACCAATTCTTTCATTCTTTGTGCTATCCTGCAGTAATGTTTTGCTGCAGATTAAATTTGGGGAATACCTGCTTCCAATCATTTCACAATATTGTTTCTTCTCATATATTATCTAAACTATACAAAACTATATGCTTATACTGTTGTATCATCACTGTCTACCTAGTACAAATTACAAGTGATTAAAATCTGACACAGTTCACACAAAAAAATGGAGTTGGGACAAACCACTTTGTTCTACTCTCCTTTATGTTGCAGCCCTACAGGGTCATCTTTAATGAGAACAATTAATACTAAGGGAGATTACTGAAATTATAAAATAGTTATATCCCTAAAACAGCTGACTTGTCACACACCATTTTAGAAGATTCTATAGGGCTATGACAATGGTGTATGACTTACTGATTTCTTTCTTTGGACCTTGTCCATCACCTCACTTAGAAGACAGACAAAGCCCACAGAAAAGATTGCATCAGTAAACCCTTTAAGAAGCTTTGTCATGTGCATCTATTCACTCCCCAATGGGAGCACTCCTGTGTCAGTGTTATCAGAAATATGTACAAAAGCATACATAATCCTTAATGCACTCTGTACTGAGCCACTCAGTTAAAATATAAAGTACAAAACAGGCCCTAATGGTTATAGTATTTCACATCAGTCAAACAAGCAATTTCAGAACTCTTCCATATGAATAAGCTGTGCCTATTTCAATATATACAACCACATATCATATTCCAATTATATTTCAAAATATTTAACACACAGTGAGATATTTGACTTTCGATTGGTAAAGAACACTACTCTTTATCCTTCTCATTCCAAATTACTATGGGTCTTACCACAAAGAAAAATGTTGAAAGATTGATGTTTATACACAAAACTTTTCATGACTGTGTGAAGAAGGCACATCTATAACGCAACTGTCAGGAATAACCTCTACATGCCGAGAAAACTAAGTCCTCACAGAACAGCCCATTTTAAGAAACTCACAGCTGCATGGCCAGTCCAGGAATTTCCCACCACTTATACAGCCTGAGGGGTCATTACTGTGTTCACACAAGGCCACAATCCATGTTCTAAACCACATCAATCCTGTAAACACCTCACACCATCTTGTAATACAGACTTTAATACTGTCCTCCCATCTACTACTGTCTCCTACATAGTCCCTCCCATCCATGTTTTCCATTTACTTCTGTATGTACTTCTCATCTCCCTCACACATGCTTTATGTCCTGCCCAACTCAACCTTTGTACTTTATTACCCTAACAACGTTTGGTGCACAGCATAAATTATGAAGTTCCACAGCCACGCCTGTTCAAAATTCTTGCTTTCTGTAAACATACCCTGGACTCAGCATTGATGTAAGAAGAACATTAGATTTCCACTTTTCACCACCAAAACTCTTGTAAATACGAGCTGATACATATCCAGCTGGAGTACCAAGACAGACAAACAACACCATTGCACAAGTCATCAATGCTCCACGATTTGCAGGTGACAGGAAACCAAGGCAAGCAAAAGCTGGAAAAAATATCACACATCATAATCAAAAGAGGCACCCCAAAAAACTTCATGTTTTATATGTAAATTGTTCCGTATAATTTTAAGCCCTAATTCTATTAACAGTTTTACAAACTTGCTATTAACAATTCTTTCACAAAGTGTTCCTACACAAGCAGTCACAAGTGGGAAAATTAGGAGATCTTAAGGCCAATGAACATTCCCACTTCACAAATCTTGCATAAAAACTTAAATTTTTGCCCTTTCAAATTCATGGCAGTTCAAGAATTAAGGATATTCAACAGTAACCACAAAACTCTCCATATGGCAGAATAGCACATTTCCACGGCTCTGGTTACATCAACAGGGATAACTTCTGTTAGAGAGGAGAACAAATCTCAACTAGCACTACCAAAAACCTCTGCAAAGTGAAAAAATGTGTGTGTGGTAGGCCACACTGTGGATACTTCAAGATGATTTGTACTGATCTCTTTGAATATCACACAGACACTGTCTTAACTGCATCAAATTGCAACACCAATACATTATGCAATGTTCCTGTGCCAGGGTCAAGAAGGCCAGACCTCATCCTCCAAATTTTACAGTTCCTGCAAGGTGAGGTGGTGGCTCACAACACAAGAAACTCAAACAATGTGCTGTAGGTGATAATGCCAGCAATGCAGTCTCCTACAATGGTCACGTTCAGCAACCTTCAAGATCTCCTGATTTGTCTGCCTGTGCCTACTTCCTCTGGTAATACATCAAATACAAGGTATATATATACATACATATCAACCTAAGTCTACTGCCAAATAAGATCAGAACATCAGGTAAAAAACTGCAGCAATACAGGTGGAGATGATGCAACAATAGTAATATTACACTTCAGAGAACAACGTATTGTACAAAACAATGGAAGTCATTTTCAAAATTAAATTTTTGAAAAATAAACCATGTGCATGAAATTGTAAATAATATATGTCAACATGTTAAAAAAGTGACAGGTAAAATATGAGTTATTTTTACTACAACACTGCCAAGTTTCAGTGCAGCGCACTGTATATACCATTCATTGTACATTATGATAATGATAACATCCAGGGGGATGAAATGGGTAGGATATGTAGCATGACCAGGAGACATTACAAATTCATTTTTTTTTAGAGAACTAAAAGGGAACACAACACTAGGAAGAAACAAAACAGATGAAAGATAACACTAAAATGTATATCAAAGAAAAAACCCGACCATGAACATTGGGTTCAACTGGTTTATAAGTGATTCAATGATCACGAAAACTGCAATAACAACTAGGTTCTATATGGGGAAAAGAATTCACTGACCAGTGCAGCAGTCACCAACTTCTCAATGAGGATTCTGCTATATGCGGGTATCTAGTCATAATGCTTCACAATGTGCAAATCACTATATACAATTATCTTGGCTAAACTGGTACTTTTAGTGTTTCCATGAACACCACCTGAGGTTTCTGATGCAACATGCAATTTTTACCCAAAGTAATAAGCGACATGCAGAACACTTGTGTTCCTGAACCCAGCAATACAGACAGCAGCATTCCTTTGCGAGGTGGACGAAACACATCGCCATGCACCAGTTTCCAACCAAATTCCTCCTGTGCATCTTCACCTGAATCAATCTGTAACATACAATAACACTACATGTGTAGATTCTAGGTACTGAAACAGAAATATTTACCTCATCAATTTTCACATCCCTGTAAACTGATTCACAGCAACTCTCACAGTGTATTAAGCAGATGCAAAAAAATATGTTCATATCCTTAGGAATTAGAGAGTCAGTACAATAACTATGCTACAGGATGGATGATATGGGTTTTGAAATTTTCTTCTCCAAAATGTCAAGATTAGCACAGGGACCCACCCAACCTCCATACACTAGCTACCTAAACTCTTTCCCCTGAGGGTAAGTCAGCTGGGGAATAAGGTTGACTACCCACTTCAATCTAGTGCCAAGGTTAAAAATAAGTAGAACCTACCTCCAGTCAACACATATGCCTTCATGGCATGCAAAGGGACAACTTTTACCTTATGTCCTCTGAAACTACACTGTAAAGCAATCAAAGTTTTGGTTCTGAACTATACTTCACTAAAATGCAATAAATTTAAAGGCATTACAATTTTCATATTAAGTAGTGAATATCAACCTAATTTTGACTATTTCAGCAGGACAAAACTGTCATTACACATCAATTATTGCACAAAAATCGATACTGTTGTTCTCTTTCTATGATCTAACCTCCCTTCTTTTAAGAGATGAATACCAGCATACTTCAGAAAGTGACAAACAGTGGAAACTACTTGATTTCCAAAGCCAGAAACAGCACAAGCAGCAACAGGAAACCTGCTGCATTAACAAAATACATGAGACCACATAAAATAATGGATTTACCTGATTATAGCGGGCAATGTCCTTGTGAAGCGTTCTGAGCATGATCATGGCCACCATGCCAGACAGAAACAAAACTATAACAAGAGAGTTGAGAATGCTAAACCACTGTATGTTTGTGTGTGGCATTGACTCCAGGATGTAGTCCCATCGAGATGACCATTTGATGGTGTTATTCACCTGTAACAAGGCACCTCTTGATCCACCTGTACTTCAATTGTATTACTCTACTGTACAGAATGAAGCAAAAACCTGCCAATTTTTGAATAACAGCAACTCAAATAGAAATAAGTTTTCTTATCTTATGTAATAAAATTTCAAAGCATTTTATACACAAAGTTTATTTCTCAATAACTGTATCACTAAGAAGACTTCCATCTTTGTCTGTATGCTGCTTTACTCTGGAACACTATATCTGGAACTGGTGGAGGCAGGACTGTGTCCTGGCCTCATGGTAAAGCTTGTCTAAAAGCAATTTAGTAGGACTGGGTTGTTGGTCTGCATATCATCATGCAATTACAGTGAAAACACTTCTTAGAAACAATGTCTCAATGATTTGGGCTCTGTGGTAATTAAAACACCAATTTAACATGTCATAATAACTGTGATCCTAATCGCAGTGTAATTTAAGCTGGAGGTATGTAACTGCAATAAACTGGGCTCTCCTTACACAGTGATGAAACTATAAGAGCTGCTTTTCCCACAACACCACTGCAGTAAGAAAGGAGACATGCAACTCCTCTAAGGACACCCAACCCAACTACATGCCAACTCTTTCACCAAGATTTCATAACTATAGCAGTTCAAGAAATTCAGCATCCATGACATGATTTATCACAAACCCTTTTCTGGGCAATTTATTTAAATTCTGGATGATGGCATATTAACAAAATATCTTCTTGTGACAGATATAGATGACTACTATCTCTAAAGTTACATCAATAAGCACAAATCTTTTGCAAAACAAAATCCCCACCAGCTCCATCAATAACTTATACACAATACAAAGATCAATTATTGATGTGCTGTGGCAGCCTTCAGAATGACACACCCCACTCCACAAAGATGATGTACACAATGCAGAACCTGTAATATCAGATCACAACACTGACACATCACTGAACTTATTGTGCCAGAGTTGGCATAGTACAGTCATGACCTTTGAACTCTGTGGTTACAGCAAGACAGGGCAACAATGGACTCTGCGAGAATCTTGAAAAATGTTCTGTGGTAGTTTGAACCACACGTATTCTCATGGTAAGTGGAAGTTCAGTGGCCAGCATGATCTGATTGATTCGCTTGTCACTAATTCCTCTGTGGATGCATCACAAGCAAAGATGCCCTGTTCACCTAAGGACTATCACAAATCGGAGCAGAATATTGGAGAAGTAATTGCAGCAACACCCAATGGAGATGACACATCCAGTGCTGGGATCTTTGTGTTGCAGAGTACATCAATGTACACACAAGGACAGAGGTCAATCTTAGTGACATTGGTTTTAATAAATAAACTGTATGTTTAAATTGCACTGAAATTTACTCAATTTGATAAAAACACACGTAAAACAAAACACTTTGGAAAAGACATGTTTGTTGTCCAGTTATTCTTATTCCAAAACCGTCAGGTTTCTATGCCACATTCACTACAAAAATGAATCGTACAAGCTTGTGCTACGAGTAGTCACAATGATCAAATCAAGGAAGATGAAATGGAAAGGACAGCAGAAGTAGGAATAATACTTTCTTCACAAAGCCTGAAGGTAAAAGAATACCACTTGAGACCAACGCAAAAATTGGAGACTATTACATTGGACTTTCAAGAAAAAGGATATGGTCCAGTTGGTGGCAGGCTCATATAAACACAATTACAAACCCTGTGATCCCAAAACAGGAAGAGGATTCTTGGACAGTTATGTAACTGTCAACTTTTCAAGGGGATTCTACTCAATGGAGTTCATCAATGATTGGACACTTACCACAAACTTGACACTGTAAGTGTATGCAATATCCAAATTTTCTTTCAGGTCATCGCTGGGTATTTCAATTGGGTCGTTCGAAGAACAGTCAAGTTTCTCGGGATCTGAATGCTTAATGCTGCGTGGAACCACTTTCACAGCTGAAAGTAAAATACATAACCTTCAGTCTGATTTTTTACAATTGTACAATACAAATTGAGATATCATAATTTTGGGAGAATGGTGAAGATGAAAAAAATTTCATAGCTTCACATATAATAGAACAAAATCGTGGGAGTTTAAGAGAAGGCCCTCTCTGTGACACTATCTGTAATAGCAAACTGCAGAATATGTTTCTCAATAAACTGCGAAAAATAACACCTTAAACAGAAAGAGTTTTTTAAGGGAAATGTAAAAATAAACTTCATTTTTGGATCCACTTTTATATTTCCACCCCAAGAAATTATTTCATACTATTTAAAGTATAAAATGTCACAAATATGGGGTGATTCAGAAGGAAAGGTCAATATTTTGGGAGGTGATAGTAATGAGAAAAAAATTTCTGTCTAATTCTGAATAGTTACTGAGATAGAGCTGTTTGAATCTACAAACACAGAAACAATGTGAATGGTAATAAAGAGAAATTACTGTTAATTTAATTTTAATGTTAATTCAAAGTTTAAATAACAAACCTGTTACACAGAAATGACAAATTTGTTACAGTTCACATGTTCAAAAAACCTACCATCAACCTCAACGCAATTTGCAATTCATGTAAGAATATTACGTGTTGTTCCCTGAGCTAATCTTCACGTTTCTTTATGGGGGCAGCAACATCCAAAATGCAAGCAATTCATCTTGTGTGCCCACAAACCTTGCTCTTCACCCAATCCCAGACACAAAAATCTAACACGTCAGACAAAGAGGAAAGACAAATGGTGTGCACCAGATTCAAACAGCTCTATCTCAGTAACCTTTCAGAACTAGACTCATGTTCATATGAACTTTTTTCACAATGACCAATATTATCACCTCCCAAAATATTGACCTTTCCTCCTGATTCACCCTGTATAAATTATCAGGGCAACCTGAATATCCCACTACTAATATACTGATAAGAAAAATCTATAGAATGAAATCATAATAGGCCACCTAAAGAGTATGAGTTCAAACTTATTTGATGCAGGCACAGGTGCACTTTCTTCATTCACCTTGCTTTCTTACTCAGTGCTAATTAAGTCAGAGTACACTACCGTCTACTACAACAATCTTCAAAACCATACCTGAAGTTAGAAAAAAAGCTAATGTTTTACATCAGAAAACTTTGTTAACATCTTACCCAAGAAACACCAAAGTCAAATTAGGAATAAAAAAAAGATGTTTTGAGGAAACCTGAGAAAAGCTGCAGCTGTAATAAAATATTTTCAAATGGCAGTGGGGGTGGGTGACAAACAGACAGAAAGTAAAAGAGCAATGCAAAATTTTGATATTTTGAAATTCAAATGAAAGTAAATAAAGTGGAAGTTAAAGATCACTAACAAATTAAGACCTCAAAAAACATGTTTGTAGCTTCTGAAAACTTTGTTGCTCATGCTCATCAACACAGGTCAATCTGTATCTTGACACAGGGTGTAAATAAATCTCAGAAATTCTTCCCTTCTCCAATGGCCAGCATCACAATCAGCAACTCTTAAGACATGATTATACAACAAGTACAGTAAAACCTTGATTTAATGGAAGTATACCTCATGTTTTTTTCACATTTAAGGTATATTTTGTGGCCCAAGCTGAAGATCCATATACCTAATACAGACAGGTCGCATTTGACACAATTTCTTCTTGCATGATTTAATTTTAACACAGCTCAAACATTTATACCACTTTTCAAATTTACGTGAAAATTTTGGGTCTAACGCAATATGGCTTAGACAATCTGTGGCCGCACTTGTGTTGAAGACTTGCAGCAAGTGACATCACTGTCACACCATTAGTCACATGTAAAGACTGCGTACTTTGGCAGTACAAACACAACTTATTTAGTTTCCTCTTGAACAGCACTGACTTTTCTTATCCATGAGTTAGAAATGTAAATCTACATCATCCAGTGCAATCTAAGTGAAAAGATGGCAAAACTCAGCCTGTACTGAAGAGGAATTAGACACAATAAGGGTGTGTACACACCAACAGAGTTGAGTCGAGTCCAATCCAATCCAGTCAGACTCTAGAGTCAAGGGGTGTTCACACCGACCCAGTCAAGTCCAGTCAAGTCTCCGCGAGTCCCAGTGGGTTTTTAGGACTCTTTGAACAGCGCACAAGTAAAGAACTCTGAAGCGATGGAAAATTTTGACATGTTTGTTTTGTACACGATTATGTGGAAAAGGAGGTGGCATCGTAAGAGACAGAACATGTGGGTGCACATGATAAACATAAAGAGACCAGATTTCGAAATATGTGGCCACTTGTATCAGGATCTGCCCGAGGATGAAGAGAAATTTCATGGGTTTTTTAAAACGAATATCGAGCAGTTCTATCATTTGTCACAACTGGTGGGAGAGGAAATACAACAACAAAACACCAACTATAGGAGGGCGATTACACCTGAAGAAAGACTTGTAATTTTTTTGAGGCACGTCCTATAAAAATCTGTAGGAGACAAGAAAGGGATTCTCGATATTATTGGAGCTACCCTTTTTCTTAGTGTCCTAGATAGTAACATTATTTACTCCTATTTACCTTTTATTTCTTCAATTA
>Ga0209755_10008750_pt1 | contig 10766 bp, 11 predicted proteins | sample TergutCo191P1_FD_187301 | JGI IMG/M metagenome (GOLD analysis project Ga0209755, IMG submission 187301) | Cornitermes sp. P1 segment gut microbial communities from Petit-Saut dam, French Guiana - Co191P1 (SPAdes) (version 2) | ecosystem: Host-associated > Arthropoda: Insects > Digestive system... | reverse complement strand
TTACCAAGCGCGTGCGTATATATAACAGCTTCTGTTATTTCTTCTTCCGAAAAATTACCGCTTTTCGCTCTCAAACTAAATTCTTTCCCGCCCAAATAAACTGCATCCGCGCCAAAATAAAACGCGGTTTTCAAAAGAGAAAAATCTCCAGCGGGAGCGAGTAATTCGATTGTATTTCCGAATTTATTTTTCAAAATTATGATATTATAACATATGCACTTAAAAGAAGCAAAAGGCATTTTAAGCGCCTCAAACGGAATGAATATAAGCCGGGGCTGCACTCACGGTTGTATTTATTGCGATTCACGCAGCAAGTGTTATCAGATTGATCATGATTTTGAAGATGTGCAGATTAAATCCAATGCGCCAATACTTTTGGAAGATGCACTTAAAAGAAAACGCAATAAATGCGTTGTCGGCACGGGCGCAATGACAGACCCATATATACCAATTCCTGAAAATCTTTCTAACATTCGCGCTTGCCTTGAAGTAATCGATAAGTACGACTGCGGCATCGCGATACAAACTAAGTCAGATTTAATACTTCGCGATTTAGACATTTTACTCCGCATCAATAAAAAAGCAAAATGCATTGTTCAAACTACGCTCACTACTTTTGATGAAGATCTTTGTAAAATAATTGAACCGAATGTTTGCGGCACAAAACGCCGTTACGAAATGTTAAAAGTTATGCATGAAAACGGTATTCAAACAATTGTTTGGCTTTGTCCTTTTCTGCCCTTTATAAATGATACTGAAGAAAATCTACGAGGACTTTTAGATTACTGTATAGACGCAGGTGTTTACGGCACTCTTTTTTGGGGAATAGGCATGACCTTAAGAGAAGGCAGCCGCGATTATTTTTACCAAAAACTGGACGAGCATTTTCCCGGACTCAAAGATGTCTACCATAAAAAATACTCTAACAAATACGAAGTAACAAGCGACAATAACGATAAATTATATAAAATACTTTGTGATACATGTGAAAAGCACAACATTGTTTACGGCACAGATAATTTATTTAAATACATGGGTAAATTTGAAGAGAAGGAAAAGAAACAAATGGAATTATTTTAAGCATTCGTATTACTTGACAAATTTTCTATTTTATCAAAACTAATAAGATAGAGGGAGCAGACCATGGACACATTAGAAGCCATTAAAAACCGCCACAGTTATCGCGGCACATATAAAAACACAACTGTCCCTCGCGAGGACTTGCAAAAAATACTAGAAGCAGGTCTTGCTGCGCCCAGCGCATGCAACAAGCAAACAACATCTCTTATAGCGCTTGATGATCCTGAGCTAGTCAATTCGATGATAAGCCTTGTTAAGAAAAATGGTTTTAGAGGTACAGGCGCAAACCCTCCCGCAGGTATATGTGTTTTAACACAGCAAATACCTTCTTATTTCAGCTAGGAGTTTTTAGAGGTTCCCAATATAGATTTAAATGCAGCAAACGTAAGTCATTGGCTCTAATCGGTCATCCAGCTTGAACAAATTATTCGCGATTCGGAAAATTAAGACGAGCATTTTCTCCGAATAACTCAATCGCTTTCTTATCGTATGCGTACGCCGCGTCTTCTTCAGTATAATAATTACCCAGAAAGATCTGTTTGTTATGATAAAATATAGTGGCTCTCCAGCATTTTTCCATATTTTTTCTGAGACTGACACCAACATAGGATGAAGTTTTAGGTACATTAAAAATTTTCCCCTGATGTCTTTTTGAAAGATGATCGTAAAAAATAACAGCATCTTCAGCTTTTATCTGGTTTAATTTTTTAGTTATTTCTTTAATTGTCATACCGGGAAAGTTTACAATGGCATCAGGACCGAAAAATTCCAGCGCTCCTTTATCGTAAGCAAGCGCTGCATATTCTTCTTTTGTATAACTGCCAAGATAATGGTTTGTTCGGTTATACTTTATTATGCTTATCCATTTATGGGCATTTTTGGGCTCGTAACGTACACCGATATATGTAGTCTTTTTTGTACTTTTCCCTCCTTTCCCTTGTGCGGCTTTTGAAACCAAAAAATTAAATTCCGTTCTTTTTTTCCTGCACATTTTTATCATAGCGCTGACATATTCACTTCTTGAATTAAAAACCAGGATATTTTCTTTTCTTAAATCCAGAGGATTCATGTTTTTGTGAAGTGTCATTTTTAAACCCATTCCAAGTATTATTTTTTTATAACTAACTCCTTTTTTATGTAATAATCCTTTTTTTTCATATGTATAGACATAATGATATTTTCCATTATTTTTTATTGTCCAGTTGTATTGTTTTGCGGCTTCATAATCTTCATCATCTACTATAATAGTTTCGCCATTATATATTTTTATTTTTTTCATATACTATTCATGGGTAAACGCCAATAGCTTATCCCGATAATACTCATACTGTTTCTTCCTCGCCGTAATCTCAGCAGGCAGCCCATTTGTTAAGTCATTAGTTAATGTTTCAAAACGATCAAGAATATCTACGATTTTTTCTTGCTCCCCAAGAGAAGGGACAAGAATTTGATAATTCATTACTGCTTGTTTCTTACCACGGAGCATTTTTGCTCCTTTCTTTAAGTGCTTGGAAATCGTCGATTTATCCCTGCCAAAAAGCTAAGCGATTTTATCAAGGGAAACCCCAACCCTCACCTCGCACCCTTCGTGTCATCATACAACAGCGTTTGAATGTTGTCCAAACGTTCCAGAATGGTTGATATTTCGCCGAGTTGTTTAATTGCGTAGTAATCATCGTAACTGGGCATTTGTCCTACGATGGCTCCGCAGGAACCACAGACGACCGGATTCCAGATATCGCTGTTTGGCATTTTAATCGGCGAACAGGTAAAATCTGTTGCGTTACATTTTGGGCACACTGGCGTTTTAATCATAATAAACCTCCTACTATATCTTTTATATTTTATTAAACATTCTCACCCAAACACAACCCCAACCGGAGCTTTATAAATTAAATTCTTAAGGTGTTTCATTAACTCTCGGAAAAACAGTTCCATGACCGTGACCATCATCCCACTCTCTCGGCAAATATAAAGAATTATTTTCTATTCTGCCGGTTTCTGTTTTGCCGTCTACGTTAAATGAAATAACTGTTCTTGCGTCCTCTGTTTTCCTTGTGTATGTTCCGTTTTTCCGGACGCCGTGCGATAAGTTCGCGGAGAATGTTCCGTCACCGGATAATGTAACTGATTGATTTCTATAACCGTAAATCTCTGCGTTATTCTGTTTGGCTGAATTGTTTTGATTGCGAACAATTCCGATAACAGCGACCGCCGCTACAATTAAAACAACAATCAATACTACTATAAAAGCTTTTAATCTTGCTTTTTTTACCGCGTTCTCTTTTTTAAGTGCCTTCGCTTTTGCCTTAAGCGCTTTATTTGACATAATGTCCTCCTTACTTGTTATACGTCGAGATTTTGCACTAACAGCGCATTCTCTTCGATAAACTCACGCCGGGGACCTACAACTTCGCCCATCAGCGTGGTAAAAATTCTTTCCGCTTCGACAGTGTCGTCGAGGTGCACCTGGATAATATTGCGCTTGTTTGGATCCATTGTCGTGTCACATAACTGATCGGGATTCATTTCACCTAACCCTTTGTAGCGCTGAACGGAAACTTTCTCCGCGGCTTTGCCCGATTCTGCGAGAATGCGATCCTTTTCCGCGTCATCATAAGCATAAAAAGACTTTTTATCGTAACTAACTTTGTAAAGCGGCGGCATAGCGATATAAATGTGCCCCTGCTCTACAAGCGGTGTCATATAACGATAGAAGAACGTTAAAAGCAATGTGCGGATATGAGAACCGTCAACATCGGCATCAGCCATAATGATGATTTTATGATAACGTATTTTTGAAACATCAAATTGATTGCCGCAGCCGGCTCCTATACTCGCGATTATCGGCTGCAATTTATCATTCGTGATAACTTTTTCGATGCGCTGTTTTTCGACATTGAGCATTTTTCCCCACAAAGGAAGAATAGCCTGCGTTCTGCGATCGCGCCCGCCTTTCGCGGAACCGCCCGCGGAATCGCCTTCTACGATAAATAATTCGCACTTTGACGGGTCTTTTTCCGAACAATCGGCAAGTTTTCCGGGTAAACCGGCGCTATCAAGAGCGTTTTTTCTGCGTGTCGCGTCACGCGCCTGACGCGCCGCGATTCTCGCCTTTGCGGCTAACACAGATTTTTCTAAAATGTTATTAATTACTTCAGGGTGCTGATCAAAATACAATTCCAATTGTTCATTCACAAACGACTCTATAATTCCTTTTACTTCGGAATTTCCAAGTTTAGTTTTTGTCTGCCCTTCAAATTGAGGATTAGGAACTTTCACGGAAAGTACCGCGGTGAGTCCTTCGCGCACATCATCACCTGAAAGAGATTCTTCCAATTTTTTTGAATGTTTCGATTTTTTCAAAAATTCATTTAACGTTCGTGTAAGCGCGGATTTAAAACCGACAAGATGTGTGCCGCCTTCACGCGTGTTGATATCGTTAACAAACGAAAACATTATCTCGTTAAAACCGTCGTTATACTGAATCGCGCATTCAATTTCAATTTCGCCGCTCGCTTCTTTAGACGCGCCTGCGCCGTCATCGCGTATTCCTTCAATGTAAACAGGTTCATTGTATAAAACAGTTTTATTCTCGTTTAAATAGTTAACAAAACTTTTTACGCCGCCTTCAAATTTAAAATCATGAATCTTCGGCGTTGAAAGCCGCTCATCACGAATCGTAATTTTCAAACCTTTATTCAAAAACGCCAATTCACGCAGCCGGTTGGAAAGCGCGTCAAAATTGTGCATTGTTGTTTCAAAAACCGAGCTGTCGGCTTTCCAGCGAATCACCGTTCCTTTCTTATCAGGTGTGTAGGTGTAGGGCAGGTTCGAAGCATCGATTTCCTTCGCAACTCCCTGAGAAATACCGATTTTATAACGCTGTGTGTGGATTTTACCGTTAAGATGAACATACGCCTCGCACCACTCGGAAAGAGCGTTTACGACAGAAACGCCGACACCATGCAGACCGCCTGAAACCTTGTAAGAGTTCTTGTCAAACTTACCGCCGGCATGAAGACGCGTCATAACCAATTCAAGAGCGCTCACGTGCTCATCAGGGTGAATATCAACAGGAATGCCGCGCCCGTTATCCTCGACACGAACTACGTCATTTCCTTCCAAAACCACGAGAATTTCCGTACAAAAGCCCTGCATTGCTTCATCAACAGAGTTATCTACAACTTCAAAGACAAGATGATGAAGTCCGTCTATGCCTGTCGTCCCGATGTACATACCGGGGCGCTTTCGAACGGCTTCCAAACCTTTTAAAACGGTAATATTTTGCGCGGAATAACTATTATGTGTGCTCATTAGGTCAATGTATCAAATTTTAAGGATTATGTCGAGGTGACTGCCACCTCAAAAAAAATCAAAATTAAACCCTTGATAAAAATGTGAAAGTATGTTTATAATGACTTCCCGTCAAAGCTGATTTTAAAACGGCTTATCCAAAAGTGTATAACCTGTGGATAAATTCGGGATAAATTCTGTATAAAATGATAATATTTAAGGAGATGTTGTTATATTAAAAACAGGGGTTTAGTATTCGTGCTAATTCCTTATGGCGTAAAGAGTTAGCATAAATATACTGTTCAGATATTAAGGTAATGCCAAAAACGATTATACGAATTTTAACTAAAAACGGGTTTTTATTAATATGATCCTTGTGGAAAACATGTTGATAAACTAGAAAATTTTTAATAAGGGCTAAAGATGGCTGATTTGGATTATGAGGGTTTCTGGAAGGAGACCCTGATCCAACTGCGGAATAACCTGGGGGAGGAGGAATTCAGCGGCTGGTTTTCAGAGATGAAATACCTGCGGCACCGTGAGGTGAATGCCGGAAAAAACAACATTATAATCGGAGTTCCCTCTGCTTTTCACCAGGAAAGAGTGAGTTCGCGTTATACTGCCGCTATAAACACAATATTACAAACTCTCTCCGGCAAAGAAATTGCTCTGGAAACCGAGATTATTGACGCGGCGGAGGCGGAAACTGAACCTCCAAATCATTCTGAATCTGTTCAATCAATAAAAAAAGACGCTTCTTCCACAGAAAAAACAACAAAACAAAAAGTAAAAAGAGAAAAACATTCCGAAATGAGGGATGATTATACGTTCGATCGGTATGTTATCGGCGAAAATAATAAATTTGCGGCAAACGCCGCTCTCGCCATCAGTCAAAATCCGGGAAAAGCATACAATCCATTTTTAATTTACGGCGGTGTCGGGCTTGGAAAAACACATTTAATGCAGGCAATCGGCAACCACATCCATGACAACACAAATAAAGATGTAATCTATATAACTTCCGAGAATTTTTTAAATGAATATCTTGAATGTCTAAATCCGCAGGAACGCGGGAAGAACACAATGAAATCTTTTAAAAATAAATATCGATACACCGATGTTTTACTGATTGATGATATTCAATTTTTTACAGACAAACCCGGCGTTCAAGAAGAACTTTTTCACACATACACCGCTTTAATTGACGCCAAAAAACAGATCGTTTTTACATGCGACAGACCGATCTCAGAGTTAAAAAAGTTCCCTGAAAGATTGACATCACGTTTTGTTCAGGGTCTTATGGTTGATTTACAGCCTCCGCGGTATGAAGAAAGATGCGCTATTTTAAAAGCGGAAGCTGAAAATATGAATGTTTCTTTATCAAAAGAAGTTATTGATTTGATCAGCAATAATATTTCATCTAATATCAGAGATTTAAAATCGGCATTAACAAATCTGGTCGCGTATTCCAGGCTTATGAAAGAATCAATCACTCCGGAAATAGCTCAGCAATGTTTAAAAACAATTTTTAATACTCCAAGACACGCAAATTTATCAATGGAAAGTATAATTAAGGTTGTCGCGGAATATTTCGGATTGAAATCCTATGACCTGACAGGCAAGAAAAAATCTCAAAATATAGTTTTTGCCCGGCAGTTAGCCATGTATGTAGGACGAAAGATGACCGATTATTCAACAACAGAAATAGGACAGGATTTTGGCGGACGCGATCATACAACAGTAATGTATTCCATCAAAAAGATTGAAGGTAATTTACTGACAGATCCGGCTATAGAATCAACAATTGAGAATTTAAAAAGGGCTATAAATGAATATAGTGCAAAATACTGAAAAACATGTTAAAATGATGTGGAAAGAAAGAGGGAAAAATGGAGCTTGTGTAAAATGTGGAAAAAATTGTATACTTATACTGGGGATTTACAAGCTGTAAGTTTATGTAGGATATAGAGTTATGTGGGTTTTCCACATTTGCCGTTATTTATTATTACCATTGTTAATATATATATTATATATATTAACAGACTCTCTTAAAAGAGTATAAGAATTGGAGGTAAGAGATGAAATTTATTTGCAACAAAGAAGTTATTTTAAAAGAAATTTCTATAGCGCAGGAAATAATAGCTTCAAAAAACGCTATTTTAATTTTATCAAATATTTATATTGAAGCAATTGATGATAAGTTAATTATAAAAGCAAAAGACATGAAGGTAAATTTTCAAACAGAAGTTCCTGTAACAGTAATTGAATCAGGATCCACAACTGTTTACAGTGATAGATTTTTCGGTATTATAAGCACTCTTCCGTCGGATGAAATTGAATTTACTCTTCTAAAAGATAATTATTTAGAAATAAAACCAACAACAAAAAGTAAAACAGAAATTAAATTAAAAAGTATCGCGTCCGACAAATTTCCCGAATTGCCGGTCTCAACAGAACCTTTCTTTGAATTACCGATTAAAGATTTCAGAGAGATGATACAACAAAGCGTTTTTGCTGTTTCCGATGATGAAACTCGTTATTTCATGAACGGAGTTTACATGGAAAAGAGCGATAATAAAATAATAATGGTAGCAACCGACGGAAGACGGCTTGCTTTTATTTCAAAAAATACCGGCGATAAAATAAAAGATTTTTCAGGAATAATTATTCCGCCGAAAATTTTAACAACTGTTTTAAAAAGATCAGGAGATGAAGGACTTGTAAATATTTCGATCAGCGATAAAATGATTTTTATTAATTTCGCGGCTTATAAATTTTCATCGGTGCTGATAGAAGGAATGTTTCCGAATTATAGAAAAGTAATTCCCGAAAATCAGGAATTTTCTCTTTCAGTTATGCGCGAAGATATGCTTAACGCTCTGCGCGTTGTATCACAAATGGTTGAAAAAAAATCTCACAGAGTTTATCTTGGCGTGTCAGCCGGTAAAATGCTGGTTTATTCGGAAGAAGGAGAACTTGGAAAAGGCGCTACCGAAATTTCCTGTAAATATGACGGCGATGAAATCACTCTTGCGCTTAATTACCGCTATTTAGAAGAACCGTTCAAAGTAATGACAGAAGACGAAATTAAATTGCGTTTTAACAGCGCAATGAAAGCAATTACGATAGAACCTGTTCCGGAAAAAGACTTTTTCCATATTGTTATGCCCATGCAGTCATAGATTGCAGTAATCGTAGATTGCGGCAGTCCTAATTGCGGCGATTTTAGTTGCGTTATGCGAAATATATCGCACACTTTTGGTTGTTAAAATGCTGTTTTCATCTTTACGAACGGTTTCATTTAGAAATCTTGCCGATACGGAGGTTGATACCTGCGCTAAGGATGTATTTCTTGTAGGCGAAAACGGTCAGGGAAAAACTAATTTTTTAGAAGCGCTGTATTTCTGCGCGTACGCTTCATCTTTTCGTTCAATCCGCGACAGCGAATTAGCGCAAATAAAACACTGCGCGCAATTTAAACAGCGCGCGCATGGCGATTTAGTTTCACCTGACACTCCTTCTGAAAATTCTCCGAATGATTTTTCCGCCGCGGTAAAATTATCGCGCGCTTCTTTAGATGAGCAATCGGTAAACGATGAAATTCTCGTTAAATTTGAAAAAGGAAAAAAATCTATATTCATAAACGGGAAACGCGCGGAAGACAGAAAGGAACTGCTTTCGATAGCGCCAAGTATCGTTTTTTGTCACGAAGACATGGAATTTGTAAACGGAAGCCCGGAACGCCGCCGCTGGTTTTTTGATCAAACTCTGAGCCTCTACGATCCTGTCTATCTTGAAGATCTCCGCAGATACCGTCATGTTTTAAAATCGCGTAATGCGGTTTTAAAAGACTGTTCGCTTGGGAGACACATTGGCAATTCCGATGAAATCTTAGACGCTCTCGATCCGCAATTCGCGATGTACGGCGTCAATCTGATGAAAAATCGCGAAACCGCAGCCCGGAATTTTTCCGATGTTTTTTCTTCGCTCTATGAAGATGTAACCGGCATTTCAGGAATTACTGTACAATACTCACAATCGTGGAAAAGCGGTCCGCAATTGGCAGAAAGCGAAATTGTTTTTAATCTGCGGCAAAAGCGCGCCGCCGAAACTTCAGCGGGATTATCTCTCTCCGGACCGCACCGCGACCGCTACATATTTGCACATAACGGCAGGGATTTTACGGTAACAGCGTCAACCGGTCAGCGCCGCCTCCTCGCGCTGCTGCTGCGAGCCGCCCAGGCAAAACGTTTTTCCGCAATGACAAACCTCAATCCGATTTTATTGCTTGATGACGTCCTCCTCGAAATGGACGGCGAAAAACGCCGCCGCTTCTTATCTGTACTCCCCGCCTACGATCAGGCGTTTTACACTTTTCTGCCGGATGAACCCTACCAACGGTATCAGAAGGATGATACATTGGTTTATAAAGTTTGCGATGGCGCTTATCGTAAGTTCGAGTGTAGTTCGTGGTAAAAAAATATTTTTATGCTATACTTTATCTATGAAGACCGCAGGAGATGTCTTGTCCGCGCTTTTTGGCGACAACTTTGTAAAAGAAGCGCATAAACATTCAAAATTATTTAACTCATGGGAAGACATCACCGCAAAAAACGGTATCGCCGCAGCTTCCGCTCATTCGCGAATCAAAAATCTTGAAAAAGGCATCCTGTTAATAGAAATGGATCATCCCGGATGGAAACAAATTCTTCAAACAAAACAAAGTAAACTGTTAAATGATTTTCGGTATCGTTTTCCGGACATGAATATTTGCGGAATTGCTCTCATGCTTGGCAAATCGGATAAAAACGGTCAATTCACAGAAGACAGCGAACAATCAAAAGAAATCAATAATCAATCTGATATATCAAACCAATCCTCTGTATCCGCGAACCATCACCCCTTCGGTTCGCAGTTCGATGTTTCTTCCGTGCCTCCGGATAATTCTTTGACAGAAACCTCAGTTGCCGCCGATATCGAAGCAATCAAAGATGACGAATTAAAACAAAAACTTTTAAGTCTGGGGCAAGCAATCGCGGAGAGAGAGAAGGTGTAATAGTTTATTTTTTACCACAAACCACACTAACAGACACGAACTTGATGTTTGAATACTTTTCATTTTTCTCAAAATATCTTTGTAATTAAAAAATATTATTGGGATAGAAAAAGAATTCGGATGAAAGGTTCGTGTGAATACCGTAGGTATGAGTTTGTGTGGTTTGTGGTAGTCCCTGGGTGACTGTCACCACACACATTGACATTACATAGTCGGTATGTGATAATTTTATCAATGAAATACACTCCGATAGAAGTTGACAGAGAGAAACTGACGATTATGGGTGTAAAATTCCCCGATATCGAAACGCTAAACAGCACCGCAAACGCAATCG
>Ga0209755_10008749_pt1 | contig 10767 bp, 6 predicted proteins | sample TergutCo191P1_FD_187301 | JGI IMG/M metagenome (GOLD analysis project Ga0209755, IMG submission 187301) | Cornitermes sp. P1 segment gut microbial communities from Petit-Saut dam, French Guiana - Co191P1 (SPAdes) (version 2) | ecosystem: Host-associated > Arthropoda: Insects > Digestive system >... | reverse complement strand
AATGTAACAGATTTTATGATGGTAGCAAATGAAACTGGAGTGATGTTCTTTGAAATACAGTACTCCAATACAGTGTCTATTGTTATGAACTGAAACAATGCTTTATATATATATATATATATATATCACACAAAAAGAGAGACAGAATAGGACAGAAGAAGAAAGAGACAGAAAAAGAAAAGAGAAGAAAAATGTTAAACTTCTTTCACTATCTAAAGTAAAGCATTCACTCAAGTACAACTGATGGTAGTTATAAACAAGATACTGACCTCATGAAAGGAAAACAAAACACAAATGTGGACAGGAATATGTACTGTAACTTTTGGGTGAAAGGAAACCTTCAATGGAATTTGAGAATGCTTTATACTGGCCATATAATATTGCACTAAGTATAATGTGTGACAGCAGTATATGAATTGTTCACTTGATTCTAACGTGGCTTGTCAGAACATCTCACATGCAAAGAAATATTCTGTACGGAAACTGACCGTTTATGTACCTCTCAATTGCAGAACAGTGCAGGAAATTATGGCTGTTGACTGAGAACTATTTCTGAAATGAGTATTTCTTATTCTGAATATAACACAGAAAACTTCACTTATAACACTGACAATGAAGATCCAAAAGAAGATAGAAACTTTTTGACTGCAACAAAAAGATGAAAAATATGCACAGGAGTTTTTCACTTGAAGTTTTCTGTCTTCTGGGATGTGACACTGAGTATATCAGTAGAAGTGTTCTCACTTTTCAGAGGAAATTGCTGCCTGCATCATCAGGGTAGATGATGATGATGGTAGCAGGTTTTTAAAAAATGCTGGTATTTACCTACCACGTTATAGGATGCCACATCCTGAATTCGGCAATGTTCACAGTCACTTACAGAAGAACCTCAAGTCTCAACATTTCCGTTTTCTTTGGCATGTGATTGTAACAGTTTTTTTTTAATTGTTACGGCTCTGTTATAGAATGTGTATACATGCTTCTCATCAATTTATTCTTTCATTTTTGGCTTTATGCATTTGATAGTTTCTGACCTCCATCCAAGAAGAGCCACAGTTTAACTGAACAGTACATTACATAAAAGTTACTTTTTTCCCCATTGTATTTAACATATTTTAACATCAAACAAGCACAATGCATTAACCAACACTTGTAAACTAAACTGTGAACACCAAATCACAAGTGTTGGTTAATATACTGTCACACAGAACATGATTCATGGTATGTACGACATGAAGATCAAACATTTCAAGTTCATGTATTTAATTTTGTTTGAGGCACATCATGAACGTGTACATTCAAATTTGACGTTCAGGTGACCATGCATCATGACAAATTCTTATAATGAAACCAACTAGATGCACTAATTTCTCAAATTTATTTTAGGAATAAAACTCTACGTGGTTCAGACTGTTCCTCTGTCTGTCATCAGGAGTTTTTCACTGTACACACAGCAGTGGTATATATCATACAGGTTTGCTGACAGCTTGCTGTCAGCAAACCTGTGTGACATATACCATTGTTGTGTGTACAGTAAAAAACTCGTGATGATGGACAGAGGAACAGCCTGAAACATCTAGAGTTTTATTCCAAAAATAAATTGAAGAAATTAGTGCATCTAGTTGGTTTTTATTATAAGAATACACATTCAAATTATGTATGTTTTTCATTTTGAATCTTATCTTCTTACACAATATTTAGAAACCAAGTCCTACATCTCATTTCTTATATAGCTGAAAATAAAGAAAAACACTTATTTCATTTATTCACTAAATAGATTTTGAAAATTTTGGGTTCACATGAACTGTAAATTATGTTGGAAAATTTATAATAGCATGAGTTGGCTTTTATGTAGTTTCTCAGAGTACAATCGGAGTATAAACTTTTACTGTTACTTTTGTAAGGGTCAGTAAATACCAAAATGCAATGGTTTATTATGTTTACTCTCTAGATATTTCTATTGCAACCTACTGACCACCCTTGAAACAAAACCTTTGTGACTATTTAACTATCCATTCAGACATGAACTCATTCCTGGTTACATTTTTAGAATCAAGTACATTACGAGTCCTTAAGTTACAGCATTTTGGGAGACCAACAAAAGCTGCATTTCAATGTATTTTTTATTACAAAGAAGTGTGTCTTCACATGATAGTCTCCTGACTTACTAGACAATGTAGGAGACTACCACTTCAGCAACACCTTCCATGAAATACTGAAAACTTAGAAATGTGTCTTCAAGTTTAATTACCAAATGCCATATTTACTCACATACCATAAGCACATTTTCCTGATTATTTAATTGCTGAAATGTACAGACTGTATTGTTTGAGGGGCTACAGTGTTAAAACACCTACAGTTATCATTGGAATATTGATACTGTATGCAATAAGCATTATTCTTGTAAAAATACAAGGAGTTGTGCAATGCTTACCATTCAAGTATAATACAAGTACAAAATATACATCAGTTGTTCAAGAAAAAAATTGCCACAGACACATTCAAGTAGTGGTTCCACTGTACACAACTTGCTGTTCTAAAACATGTGACACTTAACCATTGTACAGTACAGGGAAAATGCACTTAGGTATTGATTTTATTCAGGTTATGCAGGAAATGCATGTCCCAACACTGGGAAGTAATCTCGGTAACATTTAATTCAAAAAAAGGTGCACACATCCTGTGAGGCCATATGATATGCAAATAAGCATGGCATTCTGTGGCATACAGGTATTTTAATTTTACAGTTTCTCACAAGCCATAATTGTAGATGTTGTAAAGTACACAGCTCTATATTTCTCTAATACAGGCCTGAAGTTTCTCTCCAAATAAACTAAGAGAATGCTTACTGCATTCCAAGAACTAAATAGTTTGGCAGGGTTCTTTTCAGAGAGTCCAGCAGTATACATACACAAAAATCTATAGCCTACTGTCTGACACTGCACCTGGGTCTTCTAGTGCTGCCTTCCTATCACTAATAGCTTTGAGCAATTTCTTCCGTGGTCCCATACCAAGGCCAAGTGACTTCAAGTCATCCTCTGTGAGGAGCATTAGGGCCTGTAAGTCAATATCTTCATTGACAAAACGGCTGACATACTCACTAAGTCCTGTGGACATTAGAAACAGTTGCAGAGGAGACCACTGTGGAGGATTCTCAGTAGCATCATCTTCATCTGCAAGTGTAAGATAAAAATAATTCAAATACTTGAGCCCGAATTAAAAAAATGCATGACTGAATGGGTGAGAAGGTGAATAACTTTATGGATATGTATTTTCATAGCACCAAACTTTGGGCAATTAGTGACTGGCAACCGTTACTGTTGGTTCTACTCTAGCAACTGAGTGAGAAATAAAAGTAGATGGTCGCTCCATTCTGGAGCACAAAGTTCCACTCCATTCCATTCCATTCTATTCCAATCCACTCCCCTAAACTTTACCAACATCCATCTTCAGGACTCAGTACATCTGTTACTTGCTTATCGGTAGGGAGTGAGGTTACAAACTGCAGAATTACATAAAGGATTTACAATGGTGACACAGGAACTTTAAGAATTAATGTTAATGTTAAAACAAAATCTTATGAAGCATTGGTGAGTCACATCTGTTCACTTCAGACACAGTGGTATTAAATTCATATTGCCCTTGTTAAAGTTGTCACTGTGTGTGACTCTCTCTTACAGTTCAACTTCCATTCAACAGTTCATATTGCACTTTTACATAAAAGCTGAAAAGAAAGGAAGACAGCTTGAAATCATAACACACCACACGTCTTGATACGGGGTACAATGGTGATGATGATGATGATGATCTTTGTAACAACAACAACAACAGTGACGATGACGATAATTATTAAAAGGGTTAGGATATTCTCCATAATAAATTTCTCCACTTGCACTTACCAGTAAGATACCTATTATACCCCACCCAATTACAAATCCTGTATGTATCAATGACACATCATATCACATCTTTGTGTCTACCAACTTCAGTTGTTTAAACTCAACAAATAGCAATAAGCTGTCATGTACATTTTAATATTATTAAAAAATATAACTTTTTACTTGTCATATGTTCCTTACTAATAACAGGAACCTTACTCTATAGAAGTAACAGCTATTCCACACAAAATATGTATCAAATTACTTCTCCTCCCATTTTCATATTCACATTTGCCAACAGTGGAAGCTCTTTCAAACAGATGTGCCATATAGCCCAATTTGAAGTTTTAATGTATGTTCTTAACCAGGGCAACAGACAGACCAAGACAATGTGGAAGTTCCTGTGTGTGAGTATCAGCATTAGCAGGAGAAAGCGCGCGTGCCCACATACACACACACACGTGTGGATATGTATTTTTGATGATTTGTTAACATTCATTCCCTAGGTTGTCACAGCAATGACAATTAATTTTGTGACCTGGATTGTCTTGTAGGTGCTAACAAGGGTTTTGGAAGAACCTGCTGATTGCAGCTTCACAGTATTTCTACCTACAAGATTGACACACTGTGTCATCCAAAAAGGTGCTAACCACATACCAGACTACATGTTGTCATAACCCAGAAAAGCACCCTGATACTTTGTGTTGTTTTACAGCATTATGGTTACAAGGACAAGTGTTGACATCACAGTTTCGTATAATACTGGAGGACTTGAAATTCCTAAATTTTCTCCATGTGTCCCAAGTAACAGTCATTCAAAAATTTAAAAGTTTAATAAGTATCTTAGACAGTAACTCAGCTTACTTTTACATGTGAAAGCTTCCCTATAATTTTAATTTTATATAGGCCTACACATATATGTTTATCATTCTTTCAGTGGATGAATTAATTGTAAGAATTCTGACAGTTAATCAGAAGTGGTAAAAGTTAAAGATTTGGCAAGTTGCCCACTATTGGCTTTCTAATGGAGGTTTGGTTCCAGTTCTACATGTGTATATCATCATACTGCTTACCCCTGTGGAAAGAGCCCACAGTTCCAACCAGACAGGAGGCTGGGTGAGCCCCAGAATGGAAAGAGGGTTCCATTTAAATCTAATAGTTTTTAAAAACAGTTTAGGGTTTAGCGAAACCAGCCAGTTTTATGACAAAAATAATACTTAATATTATGTCTTACAGCTCTGAGGCAAAGAAATGTTTATTGCAACATAATGAGAATATCTGTTTTTCTTTTAGCATAAAAGAGGATTATTGCAAACCAATCCACTAGACATAATATTTCACTACTGCCTGCTGTCAAAGAATCTATTAATTTCACAGTCTTACCACTTTCAACATCTTCATCATCCCATGGCAGCCCTTCTTTGTTGTGCTGGTTACGTTTTGCCAGACTACCAGCACTGCCTATACTGCAGTCCTCGGTTCCACTGCCGCCTCCTCCACCTCTCTCACTGTTTGATGTTATGGTGCTTGCCTTGTCATCTTGTTTCGGCAGAGCACTCAGTGTTGCACTGATGCTGTTTCTGTAACAGAAGTGAAGGAAGATGTTAGGAACCCAATCCTGTCAGAGTTGTATCCTCATTCTTTGATGCATATAGCAGTATGAATACATATATGTTATTTATTCCGTGGATCCAAAAATTTGGTCAAAGTGACAAGAGGATGTGGAATAAAAATACAAAACATAGAAGTATCTTACATAGAGTGTTCAAATGTTACAATTAATAATAGGAATATGAAATCATTATAAAACATTAGAAATACATCAACAGAATAAACAGAGCATGTGTTTAACTATCTAGTTATTGCTACTGTACATTGAGCTTTTCAATTTCTGCAGTTCCACTGAATAACACAATTTCCATGCTGAGGACAGAGCCCATTTTCACAACAGTAACACATCTATGGTGACTCACTGCAGCCCTAACATACACCAATATGTAAAAAACTCTTCAAAAGATTGTATGTATGATACTACTTCTATAAGTAATACAATATATAACTAAGATATAATTTATAGCACAAGGGAACACACCACCTACAGGCAAACAAGTCTATCAGTAAACCGACTCTTAGTTAATTACATTGCCAGAGCTGGTACATAAATCAATCTGTGATTTGTTCCACTCAGTAACTTACAACAGACAATAGATTGTTATGAACTCAGTGCAAACAAGACCATTAAAAATTTAGTGTACTGGATTAAATATAACACAAATCGATATTAGAATGGCATTAGTATTTTTAAATGTAATCAAGCAATAATGTGTTGTATCCCTAGGAGCTGGAGTTAGGAGCTTGTTGAAGACCGAGCGGTTGTCTTGTTGAAGGATCCGTTAGGACACTTAAGAAATACTTCAAGACCACCTGTAGAGAATTCAGATGATGTATTGAGAAGAATTACAGTAGATAATTTCAGAAGGTTTAGTGACAAAAGTTGAACGAAGTGTCCCCGTTGTGATACAATTACACTAGTTTACATATGTGAAAACTGCACATCAGCCTCAGGCATGATTGTGTGCAGCTACTGGTTGAAAATTCTAATTATTAATCGAATTTTACATTTGGACCTTTACGTCATATGAACGTCATAGCTTCACACGATATTCAGCCCTCTGAATCGGACAAAGTATCACAGCAGGGCTCCCGGAATTGAAAGGCTAATCTCTTTATAGGTCATGAGGTTGTCAGACCAAGTGTCTCCATTTTCACATGTGATGTAAGACTTGGTACTGACGATGAAACAATTAAATTATCTCGGATGTATTTGAAATCCAATTTACAATGCAATTATTGGTCACATATGACAAATGCATAAAATGTATTAAAGATCCAACAAATGCATTTAAACTTGACTGATGTACTTTTATTGTATTATAGTCACCAACATGCTTCGGTCACTCATGTGGCCATCTTCAGGGTGATTTCTCTGAGAATAAGAACACCATTACACAAATATACGAGAATACGAAAGAAAAACTGCTACAAAGGAATGCTATCACCTGGTTCAATAAAATGTGTCGATTAAACCAACAAATTCCAAAATACATAAACATCATCATAAAGGGTAATATCAACAAAGTTTTAATACTAAAAGAATGGTCATAACTTAAGAGATTAATCAAGAACTGTAACACAACTTAATTATAAATATATTCTTGTTCTCAAAGAAGTCCCCTTGAAGATGGCCACATGAATGGCCGAAACATGTTGGTGACTATAATACAATAAAAGTACATCAGTAAAGTTCAAATGCATTTGTTGACCTTTAATATATTTTATGCGTCTAATTAATGCAAGGAATACGGAACATATCAAACTAATCAAGAAAATTAACTGTCAGTGCAAAACTGTTAATCGATATTGATGTAGACAGGTTCTGTGAATTGCAGCTTATGTAATGTGATGTCACATGGAACAATACAAGAATAACAGGAAAATACCAAAGGTTAATTATGCATGGATATCATAGTGGCTAAGGTACAGAGTGGTGATCCAGGGTTAAAGTTCATGGCAGAGGCAAAATATTTTCTTCTCTGAAATGTTCATACTGGCTCCGGGCTCCACCCATCTTCCTATTCAGTGGATAATGAGAGTTCTTTCCCTGGGATAAATTTCCGAGACATCACATTCACCACTCAACTCCACCTAGTGCTGAGTTGAACAATATGAGGAGCTATATCTCTCCTCCCTCTGTTTCCTTTCATGACACGGACAAGTAAAACTTAACCCTTACATTTCCATCACATTACATTTTATCATCTCCACTGTCAAAATTTCTGAAATGGCACTTAGAATTCTCATGCGCAACACCAAGTATTCTGTTCAGGCTCTTACCTGAAGGCCACGCTTCCAAAGCCAGGTCGTTCAAATATGCTGGCAGGTTCCTGCAGCAACATTTCGTCTCCAAAGCCACTGTCAGTGTTGTGCAGGAACTCAGGTTCTGAGGTGGAGCGGGCTATTTGTCCTTCAGTGTCAAACACATCTTCAATCTTTCCTCGTTGCTTTCCTGTTTAGACCATTGTAAGGTTGAAAACACTTATTTTGGTTAAGTATGTTTGCAAACAGATACCACAAATACAAAGCTCATAATGGAAATACAAGAAAAGAAAAGATTTGCATACATAATGGAAAAATGAACATGATGTGTGAAACTGAGATATTTGGCATCAATGCCATATGCAAGAAATAGGAGAATGTGTGATTACACAAGATACCAAATGGTAAAACTGTGTCCAATAAATGGTACTTGACTGGACTGTATGACTCCAGTGAAGCAGTAGTATGGACAGTAGCAGCAGCAACAGTAGTATAAATAGTGACAATAAGAGACGAACATAAACTGGAAGTTTATGGAGAGATATTCATCAGGAAAAATTGAAATAATTGAAATAATCGAGTAATGTAAAATATTTCATATAACTTTGTGAATAAAGATTCCAGCCTCCTGGAATATGATGCCGTGCAGATTGGTATACAGGTATCAACATTGTGGAGAAGTTTGCTCATGTCACCTGAAGCCAGCTGACATGGCATCATATTGCAGAAGAATGGAATCTTCAGCACAATTGTGAGGAACTTAAATCCTCTCTCTAACCTTGTTAGTTACACAGGTCACCCACCAAGTATTATTAGGGCCATGAATCAGGGAGTCGTAAGAGAATAGAAAAGATTCTTGGATGGAAAACACAAGAAATGAATATAAATTCTTGACGGGACACATCTTGGGAAGTGGCAACTTTGAAGACCAAGAGCAATGAGTAAAAGTGGAAAAAACAAAATCAGAACTGTGTCCAGCAGGGGATGTCATATTAACCCTTATTCTGCTAATGTGGGGAATATGGTGAGCTCCTAATAACGCCAGCAAATGGAAGATGGGATTTAATTTGGCGTTTAAAGGGTTAACAGCTACTACTAATAATGATGATCCGATGACTTATTTGCTACAAAATCTTAAGTACTGTCATTCTCAGATAAAATTAAAGAACACTACTACATATGAAATCGGTAAAATAATCAACTCTCTAAAAAATAAAACCTCACATGGGTATGATGAAATATCTGATAAAATCTTGAAGGCTACTGCTCCCTCTATACTATCTCCATTAACACATATATTTAACAAAGTATTATCGTCAGGTATATTCCCAGACTGATTAAAATACTCTGAAGTACAGTCCCTATTTAAAAAAGGTGAAAAAACAGAAATTTCAAACTACCGTCCCATTTCGCTCCTACCTTCGTTTTCAAAAATTATAGAAAAGATTATCTACAAAAGACTGAACTGCTACTTACTTGAAAATAATATATTGGCAAATGAACAATTTGACTTTATAGAAAAATCTACTACTGATATGGCCACACATGAACTACTCAATAATATTCAACTATCCTTAGATAAAAAAAAGCTTGTAGGTGGAGTATTTTGTGACCTGCAAAAGGCATCTGATTGCAAAAACCTTAATATACTCCTGGAAAAAAAGAAATACTACAGGATCAGAGGTACAGCTTATAATCTAATGCAATCTTACCTAGATAACAGATACCAAAGAACAGTAATCAAAGATAAGAATTTAAACAAATTATCTTCATCATGGGAAATTACTAGACACGGAGTTCCAGAAGGCTCAGTACTGGGTCCTTTACTATTTCTCATTTATATTAATGATCTTCCTATAACTATAAGTAAAATAGCCAAATCAATAATGTGTGCAGACGATACGAGTATTATTATAACAAACGATAACAAGGTTGACTTTAGGGATACTTTACATCTAACAATGACAGAGATAAGTAGTTGGTTTCGGAGTAATCTTCTAACCCTAAACTATGATAAGACTAATTTTTTGCAATTTTTAACAAAAAAACAGAATGAAATACAACAACAAGTAGCTACTTCCAACTCAATAATTACTAACACTAGTAGTACCAAACTTCTAGGTCTGATAATTGATAGCACACTGTCTTGCAAAGATCACATCAATCATTTAACACCGAAATTAAATAAGGCTTGTTATGTTATCAGAACACTGACATTTCCCAGGTCCCCTGAGATACTAAGAGTGGTTTATTTCTCTTGTTTCCATTCCATTATGTCATACGGTATTATAGTCTGGGGTAACTCCCATTACAGTATTAACATTTCCAAAATTCAAAAAAGAATAATACGAATTATGACAAATTCCAGTAGGCATGATACATGTCGTTTGTTGTTCGATCAGCTTCGAATACTGCCCCTTCCATCCCAGTACATCTATTCTTTACTTCTTTTTGTTGCTTCTAACAAGAAATTATTTCTACTTAATTCGCAAATTCATGACATAAACACCCGTCATAATAATAATAATCTGCAGTTACCTTCGACAGGTTTAACATTGGGCCAAAACGGTGTTGTATACTCTGGATGCAAAATTTACAACCACCTACCACCACAAATTAAAAATTGTTTGAACAATGTAGCCCTATTTAAATCTAAATTGAAGAAATTTCTTCTATCATATGCTTTTTACAGTGTTGATGAATACTATCAGAAAAATTATGATTATGATTGGTAACAAAAAAAAAATGTAATTAAATGTATTAAATTTAATTTTAGGATAGCAATACATCTTGCTGGTAATGTTTATACTTAGTATTCTTCTAGTTGATGACTATACTTGTATTTTTGTAGGTTTTGCATTAAGATGTACCCTGTAATATACTCATTCTATATGTATATTATTAGCAATATGACAAGTTCTATATCCTTTAGGTTGTTTAAGACCTTGTATGGATTTACAGAATGCAAAATAAATGAATGAATGAATGAATGAATGAATGAATGAAAAGCACA